>Ga0208685_1000169_pt1 | contig 25028 bp, 50 predicted proteins | sample EasRivMeERMLT890_FD_187533 | JGI IMG/M metagenome (GOLD analysis project Ga0208685, IMG submission 187533) | Soil microbial communities from meander-bound floodplain in the East River, Colorado, USA - East River MetaG ERMLT890 (SPAdes) (version 2) | ecosystem: Environmental > Terrestrial > Soil...
GCGGCGCCGCAGTCTGAGCAGCGCGCATCGCGCAAGTCGGCGCGCAGCGGGCGGGGCTGGTCGCCGGTCGCCATCAGGCGGCCCGCCCGAAAATCGCCGCGTGGAGGTCGTGCAGAGCGGCGACCTCGTCACGGACAGAACCCGACTGGACAGCGCGCCGAAACTGTTCCCATGCGGCGACGGCCACCGGCAGCGGCTCTCTCGTAACGACGTCGCGGCTCAGATCGGCGCCGTCTTCGTTCACGATGATGACGTGAGGTCGGATGGTCGTGTCGTTGTGGTGGTGCATGGCGGTCCCTCTACTTCCCTTTCTTACGTGCCTCTTGCTCCCTTTCAAGCTGAGCCTTGACGGCCCGGACCACGTACGAATTAAGCGAGCGGTCGTCGGCGTCGGCAGCCGCGTTGGCCGCATCGTAGACAGACTTCGGGAACGCGATGGATCGGGTCATCTTTGGCTCGGCCTTGTCACTGTCGGCACGCTTGGGCATCTCCCGAAACACTGGACCCCGAAGGGCCACGAAGTCAATACCTAAACGGTGCGGCCAGGTGAATAATGGTTTTTAACCAGGTCAGTACGATTTAGGTTGTAAGTCGTGAAAGGCGGGTTTAACATGGGTCTCATGTCGAACGAGATGAAGGCTTCCGCGGTCACCCAGTACGGCATCGTGGGCAGCGATGGCGGGCGCGCCTGCTCGCTTGAGATCGGTGGCGTCCGCGTCTTCCTGTCCGGCGCCGACTCCGACGAGATTCGCTACGTCGCCGACTCCATCCGCTCCTACTGGAACGCCGACTGCGACGACGACATGAACGCGCCGACCTCGGACTTCGCGGGCGTCGCGGCGGTCTGTGAGCGGATCGCGGGCGGCGCGCCGATGGTCTACGGCGATTTCAGCGTGGGCCCCTGGACGCCCGCGGTCGCCGACGGCTTCACCTGGGCCGTGCTCGACAAGACCGGCTCGCCGCTGCTGCTGGCGCACGACTCGTTCGAGGCCGCGATGCACTTCTGCCGGATCGTCGATGGGTCGATGACCACGGTCGACAACGTGGGCGGCCCGTACCGGCTGGCGCCTGACGCGGTCCTTGCGCACCATGCGCAGGCGGAACGCTCGGCCGTGCGGGGGTGGTTCTAATGCCCCCCATCGAAGTCCCCGACGACGAGACCGAGCGCCTAGCCGCGCCCGCTGAACCGATGGCGGTGGTCGTGTGGGGCCAGACCGACGAGACCGACACCCAGCGGGAGGCTGCCTGATGTTGACCTGCGGTGACAACGATACGAGTTACGGTTCTGGGTTGGACAACGACATGGAGGCCACGATGGAGACGATCACGGTGTATCAGGATAGTGACGCTGGCTCGCTCGGCCCGTCGGCGACGCAGGCTGACCTCGATGGGTTTTGCGTGAACCTGGCTGCGCACCTGTCGGCGCGCTTCGGCGTTGTCGTCGAGGTTGACCAGATTCCCGGCGGCAAACGCGCGGGACGCATCTGCCCGGCGAACGATGAGATCGAGGAGTACGTCCGCGAGCTGAACGGCGGCGACGGCTGGGTCGACCTGCTGCCCGCCCAGGAGGACCCGACCACCACCTGACCCCGTAGTAACGGCCTCCCGCCGCGGCGCCAACCGCGACGGGGGCCTGACCCGAGCCCGCCACAACCGGGCTCCGAGCTGCCGCGATAGTCGCGCAAGTCGGGGCCCCTGAAAAGGAGACCCGACCATGCAGACCGCCACCGTTTTCTTTTCCCGCTTCCCCGACGCGCTGACCCCGGATGCCATGCCACTCCCCGGCCTGGTGCCGACCCTGCTGTCGGTGCCGCTCGAGCCGGACTTCATCAGCATTCACCCCCACGCGCTGGAGGCGGGCCGGTTCCTGGTCTTCGAGTGGGCGCGGGGCCGGCAGCTCGGCGAGCCGATCAACGTCGCGTCCATCGCGAACGCGCTCTGCTACGTGCCCGAGGGGTTCGAGTTGGTGCCCGCCGCCCCGCGCGACTTCGGGGCGATCGGGTGCTGGAAGGCGGGCGCCTGATGGCCGCCGTGGTGACGTCTCCGACGCAGCGCCGAACCTGTTTCGACCTGCTTTGCGAGGCGGTCATGTGGGCGGCGGGGCAGGGCTACCCGATCAGCGTCGACGACGCCGGGATCATCTGCACCTCGATCGCGTTGAAGCGCTGGGAGGTCGAGCCGACGGCGGAGACCATCAACCCCTTGGGCGCGGTCGTGCTGCAGCGGCAGCCGCCTGCCGCCGACCTGTACCGGGCGATCGGGATGGCGCTCGACGCCCACCCCTCCGAGATCGCCGGCATCGAAGACGGGCTCACCCACGCGGCGCCGGCGCAGCACTGGATCCGGACGCCGCGCCGCCACCTGTACCTCAGCGGCCTGCAGGCCGGAACTTGGTTGCGGTCCCAACTGGTCGGCAAGGTGTGCCTGCAACGGCACGGACGGTTCGCGGCCAACAACGTGCTGTGCCCGGTGTGCCTCGCGGGGGACGCCTGACCATGCGCTTCTACCCTGACGGCAGTTCCATCCCCTTCGTCGAGCGCTACTTCGGTGGCGCACCCGACCCCGACGACTCCGACGGCATTCCCGAGCCCGTCAGCGACCTCGAGGACCGCCGGCGTCCCTGGAAGGCTCGCCGCGAGCGGGTGGCCTGGCGTCGCTACTGGGCGCGTGTCCGGGCCCGTCGTGAGGCGCTGGGCCAGCCCGAGCTCACCCACGTCTTGGACGGCACCGGGGCCGCCTGCCGGGTGCGGACGTGACCGCGGCCACGGTGACGTGGGTAGGACGTGGCCTGCGGAAAACGGGAAGGGCGTACTTGTGAGTGACACCATGACCACAACCGACGGACGACTGTCAGGACTGCAACGGAGCCGCGTCGCGGTTCAGGCGTTTGTTTCCGAGCGCACGGTCAAGCGCTACGTGGACGGTGCCCCGGTCAGCGAATCGACGAGGGAACGCATCGAGGCGGCGCTGGTGAAGCTGGGCCTCGCGGGCGCCGTGCGCGCCCTTCCGGAGCCGACGCCGTGACGCTCGCCCTCGCGGCGGCCGTGGCCGTCATCGCGTTGGGTCTCGCCGCCCGCGTCGTGTACCTGCTCGGCTACCGGGACGGGCACCAGGACGGCGCCGACGACCTTGGCAACGAGTGGGCGCGCGCCACGATGGACGCTCCCGACGCAATCGAGCGTGGTTGGCCGGTGCCGCGCGCGCGGGATGCGAGGCCCTCGTGAAGCGCCTCTCCCTCCCCACCGGCATCCGCTTGATCATCGAGCCCGTGTTCAACGGTGCCGCGTATCGCGGGACGCTGATGGATGCGGTAGCGGTCGAGACGCTGTCGGTGATTCTCGACAAGGACGCTGACGACGTTGTTGAGAGCGCCTGCAACGTTCTCGCGGGGCGGGGTCGAGGGGACGACGCCGCAGCGCTGCTGCGGCACTGGAATGCGACGAAGTAACGAGACAACCAACCAAACCAACAAAGGAAAAGCTGCCATGTTGAGAATCACGAAAGCAACCGATCCGATCGTAGTGAACACCATCACCGTCTGCATCTACTCGCCGCCCGGCATCGGGAAGACGTCCACGGCCTACACGGCAGAGAAGCCGCTGCTCGTCGACTTCGACAAGGGCTCGCATCGGTCAAAGAACCGGCGAGACTCGGTCCAGGTCGAGACCTGGGACGACGTCCTCGCCATCACGGCCGACGACCTGAAGCCGTACAGGACGGTCGTGGTCGACACCGCGGGCCGCGCACTCGACGTGCTGACGCCGGCGATCATCAAGGCGAACGCCAAGCACGGGCGGGGCGGGGCGCTCACCCTGCAGGGCTACGGCGAGCTCAAGACGCAGTTCATCGCGTGGACGAAGTTCATCCGAAGCTTCGGCCTGGACGTCGTGCTGCTGTCGCACAGCGACGAGACAAAGAGCGGCGACGAGATGATCGAACGGCTCGACATCCAGGGCGGATCGAAGAACGAGATCTACAAGTCGGCCGACGTCATGGGTAGGCTGTTCCTCAACGGTCAAAAGCGCTGGCTGAACTTCTCGCCGACGGACACCACGTTCGGAAAGAACCCGGCCGGGCTGGCGCCGATCGAGGTGCCGGACTTCAAAGACGCGCCCGACTTCCTGGCCGGCATCATCACCAAGATCAAGGGGCACCTCAACGAGCTGTCCGCCGAGCAGACCGAGGTGGCCGGACTGCTGGCCGACTGGAAGGCGAAGGTCGACGGCGCCGCCAAGGCCGAAGACTTCAACGCCCTGATGCCGCTCGGCAAGGACCTCGATGAGCGCATCCGTGAAAACGCTAAGCGCGTGCTGGTGAAGGGCGCGCGCGACAAGGAGATCCTGTTCGACGTGAAGGCCGGCGGATTCGTGGACAAGCAAGCCGGTGCCGCCAACGGCACGGCGAAACCGACGAACGGCACCGCGGCGCCCGCGGCCGAGGAAGCTAAGCCCGCAGAGCCGGCGACCGACACGAAGCCCGCCGCCGAGCCGAAGAAGGGCAAGGCCAAGAAGGGCGAGCAGGAGACGCTTCCCGTCGCCGCAGACGAACGCGAGCCGGGAGTCGAGGGGTGATCCGGATCAGTGTCAGCGACCTGGAGACCTGGCGTTATTGGTCTGCCAACGAAGACAGCACGATGGACGAACTACTCGCGCGTCTCCGTCACGAGGAGCCGCCCACGCCCGCGATGGAGGCGGGCCGGGCGTTCGCCAAACTGATGGAGCACGCAAAGCCCGGCGCGCTCGACGTCGAGACCGTGGACGGCTGGACGTTCGACTTCACGTTGCTGGACGGCGCATCGTTCGCGCTTCCGACGGTGAGGGAGATCAAGGCCGAGGTCCCGTTCGTGACGCCGTCCGGTCCCGTCACGCTGGTGGGGATGGTCGACCAACTCGACGGGCTGATCGTGCACGACGAGAAGCTGACCGAGCGCTGGGACGCGGAGCGCTACTTCGACAGTATGCAGTGGCGAGCCTATCTCGTGATGTTCGGGGCGCGGGCGTTCGTCTACGACGTCTTTCAGTGTCGGCGCAACGAGGACGACCGGCACGTCACGATCACCGACTACCAGGCGATCACGTTCTACGACTACCCAGCGATCCGGGCTGACGTGCAGGACGCGGTCAACGAGCTGGCCGCGGTCATCGTTCGCTACCTTCCCGATCGCGTGACTCGAATGGCTAGTTGCGGTCACCCGCTGCATCCGCGCGGGTTCGGATGTACGCACGACGGCTGCGCGAACGACTCGCGGCAGTTCGCTACATCAGAGGCCACGCGATGACGCGCGTCATCCGGGTGATCGACTTCGAGACCGCAGGCGAGGCGCCGCCTGCGGCTGTCATCGAGGTCGGCTGGTGCGACGTCGTCGAGACGGCGGACGGCTGGAATGTCGGCTCGCCGGGGTCGGGGCTGTGCGGCGCCGATCGCGTGACGTGCGAGACGCGGGCCGTCCATCACATCTCGCCGCGCGACATCGAAGGGTTTCAGCCTTTCCACGCACAGGAGTTCGTCGGCGGCGCGTTGCTGGATGGTGCCGTCGCGCTGGCGGCCCACAACGCGCAGTTCGAGGCGCAGTGGCTCGGCCCGGTGCTCGGCTCGATGTCGATGCTCTGCACCTACAAGGCCGCGCTGCGCATCTGGCCGGACGCCCCAGCACACAAGAACATGGTGCTGCGCTACTGGCTCGAGGAACAGGGGATCGCGAACATCGACGCCGCCTTGGCGCAGCCCGCCCACCGCGCCGGCCCCGACGCCTACGTGACGGCGCACCTGCTGAAACATCTGCTGGCCAAGACCACCGTCGAGCAGCTGATCGCCTGGACCGCCGAGCCCGCCGCGATGCCCCGCTGCCCGATCGGGAAGTGGCGCGGCCAGAAGTGGGCCGACGTCGAGGAAGGGTTCCTATCCTGGATGACCCGGCAGGCGACGATGGAGCACGACCTGAAGTGGAACGCGCAGCGAGAGATCGACCGGCGGCGCGCCGAGCCGATGCATCGCACGCCCGCCTGACCCGCCGAGAGGAGACCCGCCCACCATGCCCCAACAAGCAGCCAACCTCAACACGTGGGTCACGCTTGAGGCCGAGACATGCTGCAACTGCGGCATGGTGTTCGGCATCGCCGCGGACTTTCGCCGCCGTCTGCTCAACGAGAAGCGCGGGACGTCGTTCTTCTGCCCGGCGGGGCACTCGCAGCACTACGCCGGGAAGTCCGAGGCCGACCGGCTGCGCGCCGAGTTGGCGGCGAAGGAGCTTGAGGTTGCGGCGGAGCGCGAGCGCGTCGAGACATGGAAGCGGACGGCCGACCACGCAGCGCGAAGCGCGGCGGCGTCACGTGGCCACGCCAATCGGATCCGAAAGCGCGTTCAGCACGGTGTTTGCCCGTGCTGCAACCGCACGTTCGCCAACGTCGCCCGTCACATGGGGACGAAGCACCCGCACTACGCCGGGCAGGACATCGGGTCATGATCAACGGCTACACCGCTGTTCGTGTTTTCACCGCCACCAAGGTCTACGACAGGGACAGGCTCGGCGACCATGTGACGGCGTGGTTGGCGAAGAACCAGAGCGTCGAGGTTTTGCACACGACGGTTACGCAAAGTTCGGACGCCGCTTTCCACTGCATGGCCATCACGCTGTTCCTCCGGGCGAGGGAGGCGTGATGGACGACGTCCCCACGATCAACGTCTCGACGGCCCCGCACGGGAGCGCCGCCAACCCGCACACCGTCTCGTCCCCGGCGTCCCTGCTCTGCCTGGACTGCGACACGAACCTCGGCGCGGTCCTGCTCGGCCGACTGGTGGCGGCGAGCGAGCGGGCGAAGGAGGTCAGCGACCATGGGTAAGGACTCGTCGATCCAGTGGTGCCACCACACGTTCAATCCGTGGTGGGGATGCGTGCGCGTCTCGCCCGGCTGCGAGAACTGCTACGCCGAGGCGTTCGATAAGCGCGTCGGGCGAAAGGACTGGGGTGTGCAGGCGCCGCGCCGGTTCTTCGGCGACAAGCATTGGGCCGAGCCGCTGAAGTGGGACCGCGCCGCAGCCGCGGCCGGCGAGCGCCACCGGGTGTTCTGCGCGTCGATGGCCGACGTGTTCGAGGATCGCCGCGACCTGGACGAGCAACGCGATCGGCTTTGGAAGTTGATCGAGGCCACGCCGCACCTAGATTGGCTGCTGCTCACGAAGCGTCCCGAGAACATGCCGCGTATGGTGCCTTGGCGACTCGGCGAGCCGTGGCCGAACGTCTGGGTCGGGACGACGGTCGAGGATCGCAAGCGCGCCAGCGAGCGGGTAGGCCACCTGCGCGCGGTCCCCGCGGTGGTCCGCTTTCTGTCGTGCGAGCCGCTGATCGAAGATCTCGGCAACATCGACCTGACCGGAATCCACTGGGTCATCGTCGGCGGCGAGAGCGGCCCCGGCGCGCGACCCTTCGACTTCAGGTGGGCCCGAGACATTGAGACGCAGTGCAAGCTGGCGGGCGCCGCGTTCTTCATGAAGCAGGCTGGCGCGTGCCCGCGCGTCGTTCCGGGGCTCGCAACTGACCGCCCGATGTTTTCGAAGATGCACGTCGTCGGCCTGCGCCAGACGTTCGCCTACCGATTCAAGGACGGACACGGCGGGGACCCGGCGGAATGGCCTGCCGAGTTCCCGCGCGAGTTCCCATCCGATCGGACGAAGGAAAGGAACCCATGACACCCGCCTCGACCAACCATCCCCGGCAGTCCCACGCGACGAGCTGGGGTGGAATCGTAAATATTCGAGGTGGGCGATGAGGATCAAGGTGCATTGCGAGGTGAGGCCGTACGAAGTTGAAGGGAAGGACGCGCCGTTTGACGTGGCGCCATTCGTGGTCGATTCGCATTGGAACCGGGACGATATGGTGGTGCTGAAGTACGGCGGCGTGAGCATTACCGTGCTGGCCCGCGACCTGCAGAACGCAATCACGAACGCGACGAGGACCGAATGACGCACCCACTGGATAGACACCCGCTACGACCCAACAAGTCTCGGCGCTCACTTCGGAGTGGACGATGAGCGTCGAGCGATGCACGGACCACTGTGCGTGCAAACCGCGATGGGAAGGCGCCTACGCAACGGCGCTGGAGGAACGCGACGCCCTGCAAGCCGAGGTCGCCACCCTCACCAGGGAGCGTGACGAGTGGCAGGGGTACTACCGCTCGGAGGTAAGGGCTCGCGACGAGGACCGCATGCAAGGGGACGCAGCCCGTGCCGAGGTACAGCGACTCACGGCTCAGGTCGAACAGCTGCGCAAGGACTTCGACCGGGCAAATGCGTGGGGCGGCGACATGTTCGTGCAACTCGCAGCGTCGGAGCGCGACGTCCAGCGACTACTGGGGGCGCTGGAGGCCGGTCGCCTGCACCTTACGACGATGCACGCCGGCAACTGGCCCACGGTGCTCACCGAAACGCTCGCCGCCCTCCGTCCGCCGGAGGCTGATCCAAGTTCGACACCCGACAAAAAAGAATCCCCGGGGGCACCACAAGGGGAGAACGCGCGCACGACGTGCAAGACGTGGTGCGGGACGTTCAACCCGAACCGTGGCAAGTACTGGCAACTCGACGGCGACAAGCGAGAGTTTTGCAGCGAGGCGTGTATGCTCGCGGCACCCCCCGGGCCATCCAGCGGGCGACCAGCGCGGGAGCTTGCGAGGGAGGCGATTGCTGCCTCGACGTTCAATTTCCCCCAGGACAGGGCATTTGCCATCGACAACGTCGCAGCCGCGGAGCCGATGAAAACAGCAAGGGAGGTGGCGCATGCTATTTTCATCGGTCCTCACAACTGGTGTACGTACAGTTCGTATGATCCGGCGTTCAAGCGTCATTCTACGGAGTGCGACCGAACAACGGCGGCCCTAGAAGCTGTTGAATTTCAGCTTGACGAAGCCCGCGCGGGTCGCGATGCGTGGATCGAGAGGGCGACCACGGCCGAACTGGCGCTCTCCGCCCGCGCCCCTCGTGAGCCAGGCCGCGATCAAACGCTGGAGGAGGCGGCGAGGGCGTGTGAGTCGTTGCCTGTCGTCGGCATTGCGACGGCGCCTTACCTAGCCGCTCTCAGGGCCGCAAGCGAGCGCATCCGGGCCCTGAAATCAAGGCCCCAAGAATCTTTAGGGGTCGAAGCCGGTACGCCATCCAGTGGGCACGCTAACCCTGAACCGTCCAGGTGCGCGCTGTGTGGGTTACTGCGCTCGGCTCCTCGGCATCGCAAGCCCGATATGCAGGCGTTCCACGAATTTGAGGACGATGACCACCCACCTGATACGATCCCGTCTCTACCCAAGGAATCAGGCGTGTGCGCGAGCTGGTGCGCTACACGTTGTTGGGGTGAGGCCGGCCCTGGCGAACACGCCGTCCGAAACGTCGACTATTGGGTAGAGCGAACGGGGACCATCCTGTACTGCACAGAAGCCTGTCGTGACTACGGTCGCAGCCTTCACCCAGCAGGGGCGAAGTAATGGGCATGGCGGTGGTAGCTCCATGGGACCGGAAGGCGTTTACGATCACGTTGCCGGTGGAACCAGCCGACGACAAGGAGGGGTTGACCTGCATGTTCTGCTGGGGCCCGCGCGTCGACTGGACCACGACGTTTCAGACCAACGGCCGTCGTGTGTGGGCCGGAATTCACGAGGCGTGTATCGCGAGACTGGAGTCAGCCGGCAGCCTTCACCCAGCCCCCGGGACGGCACGGTAATCATGTTAGCAGTAATATTGATGTTGACAGGATTCCCGGTGGGCTCTAGCTTAGAGGGTAGGAGGTAACGGACCATGACGAATGCAAACGCGCGGTCGGTTAAGGTGGCGATTCGGGAGGTCAAGCCGGAGGCTCGCGAGAAGCACGGCGGGCGCTTCGTCGCGGTGGTGACGCTGAGCGGGACTATCGTCGGGCACGGCGAAGCGTCCGACTCGAAGCTGGCGGCCCGTCGCGATGGCTGGCGCGCAGCCGAAGAGATGGGTCTGGTTTCCCTGTGAAGGCGCCGCTCGGATCGCCTCCGCGCGTGACGGTCAAGCGGATCATGCGTCCGACCTACCGGCTAGAGTGGGAGTTCGACGGCCTGAAGATGGCGGCCGAGCAATCCGGCCTCTGCGATGAGCCGGATTTCGAGCCTGACAGGCGGCTCAAGGTGAAGACCTACTTCTCCCGTTCTGCTGCGTACCGGGCGGCGGCGATGCGGCTAATTTTCTCGAAGCGAGACAGGCTCGCCACGGATCAGGAGGGATTCAAGATGACCGGGTGCCGAGCTTGCGAGATGGTCACGCCCGACTACGAGGATGGGTCGCACTTCTGCCGCTACCACGGCGGCGACGGATTCGAGGAGTTGATCGAACGCCTCGTGCAACGGTTGATGTGGAGAGACGCGAGGGCCAGTCGTGCCCCGTAAGAAGCGCGGTCCCGGCCACCCCATCACCACAGGCTCAGCCTCGACGCCTCCTGTCTTCTACCGGGTGAGCGAGAAACAGCGGGCCGAGCTGGACAAGGCGGGGAAGCGACGCGGACTCACCGGCAACCAGGAAGCCAAACGCCGCGCATTTCCAGCAGCCCCCGGGACGCCAGTAAAGGCCGAGCCTTGAGCGCAGATTTTTCTGGTCGAAGCGGGGATCAATCCAGCGGTGATGACAGCGACGAGGAATTCCGCTGCGACTGGAAAAGCTGGTGTGTGCGCCTAGAAGGACATGGCGACGACTGCGAGCCGTTGGCGCCAAGCCGCCTTTACGAGCCTGCATCCCCGTTGGATTCGGCGCTTGTCCTCGCCGCGCCCTGTGACCGTTGTAGGGCATCCGCGTCCGTCCGGTGCGTCGGTTCGATCAACGAGCCGGTCGCGTTCCACTTCGCCCGCTTCGTGCTCGCGGGTCGTAACCCGCTGGATACGACAACGGCTTCCAACAACCAAGACCGAAAGGCCCGACGGTGAGCGCCTGTCGACACCCGCAGTACGCCCGTACGTGGTACTGGAGGGCCGGCCGCGGATCGGCTGACTCTAGACGCCGCTGGTTCTGTGCGATGTGCGGCGAGCATGAACTGCCGGCGCCAACGCGATGGAAGAAACACCACGGACCCCGAAAGGCCCCATGACCCACCATGAACAGGCCCTGGTAGAAGCGCTGGAGGAAATCCAAAGGGCCGAGTGCGGGACAATTCCATGCACCTGTGCGCAGTCGTTCGTCGTCATTGCGCGTAAAGCCCTCACCGCCTATCGAGCCCTCCCCACGCCGGCCCTCGACCCGGCGACGATTGAGGCGTGCGCACAGGAGGCGTTTTCCTGGGATATCGATTGGAGCGTCGGCATTCCCGAAAACCTTTGCAAGCTCGGGCTTCGCATCCGCTCCCTCGCTTCGACGCCACCGGATGCTGATACCCACTTAGAACAAACAAATCAGGCCCTTTTCATCACCGGCCAACACCCTACCTGCCCCGCTTGCGAGTCCCTGGTGCTGCCAACGGGGCGGTGTGTGAACGGGTGCGAGCCCAGGAAGGACCGACCATGAGCGACGAGCGAGCGTTTCAGCGTGTCGCCAGGGAGCATGCGATGTTGTCCCAGGGAACCGGCGGAACCTGCAACTGCGCCACGTGCCAGGCCAGCCGCGAAGTCGCTCGCCTCACCCGTCAAGTAACGGAGCTACGGGAGGCGATGGAGCTAATCTACGGGCTTGTTTGGAACACCTCGGAGGTCGCCAAGATTGCTCGGCCCTTCTTGAGTTCGAACCCCGCTGGCCATCCCACGGGATACGACCATAAAAAGCCCGACGGGGAACGACCATGACGACTCACGACCGGATTATGCTTGCGGTAGTCGTCCTCGACCTGATCGCGGCGTTCGTAGCGTGGCGCAGCTTGAAGCGGGAACTGGCGCGACCATGACGACGCGGGAGCTGCTACGCGCCATCGCGGCTCGTCTGTCGGCGCGGGCGAAATGGGAAGGCGACTTGGAGTTGGCCGATGGGGCCCGCACCCTCGCCAATCGCCTGGACGCGGAGATGGAGCGGCTCGGGCGAATTCGCGACAACCCACTGGCGGGCGAGATGTGGACCGAGGGCGCATGGAATCGCCTCGACGCGCTCACGAAGCTGGATGCACCACTGGGGGAGCCGAAACCGTGACGCGTGCTGGGGGCGAAACCGTTCACGAGGTGAAGTAAAGAAAAGTAGGACCAAACCCGATGGTGCTTCTCTGCGCGAGTCAGATCGCGCGTAGGGGGGAGAAGGAGCCGGTGGGTGATAGAGAGCCGACAACAGGAGTTGTTGGGAGGGAATGCGTGCGCGCCAAGCGTGACGTTGACGGTCAGCGCCGTCACGTTGCGCCGGCAGCTCGCCGAGGCGTGGACCGAAATCAAGGGACTGCGGCGGACGGTGGCACATCAGGCGCGGCTGCTGGCCAACCTCGCACCCGAGACGGACCCAGCGGCGCCGTCGGTAAACTGCTGCTACTGGCTCTTCTCCCTCGCCCACGAACACGAGCGATCGTGGCGTGAGCATTGGAATCGCCTGCAACCGACGCTGCGGGGACTCGGGACCATGCCGGCGCCCGAGTTGACACCGGCGTCGTGGTCTCGACACCTCGCCGTCCGGCGACGCGAGGTCAACCGGTTCGGCCGGACGCCGTGCGATCACACGTTGAACGTCGAGCTTGGGCGGGCAAAGGGGATGCTCGAATGGGCGGTCGAGCAGGGGATGATCGCGTTCAACCCGCTGCGCCCGGCGCGGTACGCGAAGACGACGAGCCGCCGCGAGACCGAGCTACGGCAGCCCGACGTGACGAAGCTGCTGGAATCGGCTGGCGAGTTGCGCGACCGGCGGCGTGAGGACTACGACGACGACGGTTCGAGGGCGGCGATGCTGCGCGCGTTCGTGCTCTGCTGCTTCGACTCCATGCTCCGCTTCGACGAGGCCCGCCACTTGCGACGCGACATAATCGAGGCCGACGGCAGTTACCCGGTGCGGCGCGCCGAGACGAAGACAGATGCCGGTGTGCGGACGGTGGTGCTGACGCCGCGCACGCTCGAGGCCATCCGAGCGGTGCCGATCCACCCGGCAACCAATTACGTGTTCGTGAACCTGGCGCGCGGGACGCTGATCGGTCAGACGACCATGCGGGGCTGGTTCAGGTGGGCGTGCGAGCACGGGCGCCTCGACGCGCGGGCCGCGCCGCGAGACAAGCGGATCGTGCCTCATCACCTACGCCACGCGGGCGCGAGCGCGGCGGACGCGGCCGGGGCGAGGCCTGGGGCGCTGATGCTGACCCTGGGTCACCGGGCGATGAAGTCCCTTGAGCATTATCTGCACCGTGACAAGGCGGAATCAGCCCGCCACATCGGCGAAATCATGACCGAAGCGGCGGCCCCGTTGAGGCGCGGGCCGCAACGCGCAAGAGGTGGCGGACCCGGAAAAGATTGCGGGCCGCGCGAAAATTGTTGACGGCTGAGGCGCGATCGCTTCAAGGTGTCGTATCCCTGGATGGCAAATTTGAGCCACACGATCGCGTGCCGTCCCGCCAACCGGCCATCAGGGATGTTGTACGGCGCGAGCAACGGCGCGCGTTCGGGCGGCTCGAAACCTGGTCCGGCGCCAACCTAGCGCCCCGTTTGGGAGGTCAACATGTTGCCGAGATGGTGCCGATTTGACCAGAGTAGCGGCGGAAAACCCGGCGAAACCCTCGCGCGCGCGGCCCTGGTGACGTTCGGGATCGGCGTCCTGCTGGGGCTGGCCGCTGGCTGCGGCGACGTGCTCACCTCCGACATCGTGCTGTGCGGTCGGGCGTGCGGCCCCCGCGGTGTCGCCAGCTTTCGGCGGGCGAGCGCTGGGTGCGGCTCCATCGGTCCCGTGTGCGTGTGCCAGGGCGACGCGGCTGACGGGGGCGTGTCCCGATGAGCGGCGGCATCAAGGTTCGTAGCGGCCTGCACGTCCCGAGTAGGCCGGTGACGAGATGACCGGAGAGCGCCTCCGCTTGGTGACGTCGTTCGACGAGCTGCGATCGAGTGACCTCGTCGTCGGCAAGGGCTGCGAGTGCGGGCGCGAACATCGCGGCCTGCTGACCGACAAGGTCAAGAACTGGGACGGCGCCGAAGGATTCTTCATGCGCCCGGCAATCGATTGCCGCGGCCCCGGCTGGCAGGGCAAGGGCGCGTTGGTGGCCGAAAACTCGGTGCGTCTTGGGCTCGTCTACCTCGTCGACACCGGTCTCGAAGCCGAGTCCGAGACGCGCGTCGAAAAACGCAAGGGCGTGCGGGCGTGACCGGAGAGCCTCTGCACCCGTGCCCCAAGCCGACGGCCCGGGTCAAGGAACCGAAGCGCCTCAAGCAGATCGGCGAAAAGAAGGCGGCGGCTATCGCTGCCGGCGCGGCTCACACCGGCATGAAGCGCTCGTTCATCCGCCCGAAGCCTCCGCGACGACTTGAAACCGAGGACGCCGGCCGGATGCAGTTCGCCCGCGAGTCGATGTGCGTCGTCCGCGAGCTGCCCGGCCACATCTGCGTCGGACGAATGCAGGCGAGCCACGAACGGAATCCGCAGGGTGGTTTACCGACGGGCGGCGGGCGAAAGGAAGACGCTCGCCTGACGGTGGGCATGTGCGAGCGCGGGCACCTGGCGGAATGGGAACGTCACGCCGGCGCATTCGCCGGCTGGTCCAAACAGCAGCGCCACGACTTCATGTTGGTGCACTACACGGCGCTCAACGAGAAGTGGGACGCGCTCTCAGACGACGCCCGAGACTGGTGGCAGGAACGCGCCGCGATCGTAAAGGCGGCTTGGCGAGAAGCGCTGAGGGCGGTCTCGTGACGTCCGACGACATCGACGACGTCACCATCACGCGCCTGTTCACGGCAGCGCGCAAGACGATGGACCTCCCGACGGCACTCAGGTACATGGTCGCCGGGTTGGGTGGGGTGGGCCGACGACGGACTCCGGTTGCCGTGTTGCTGGTGACAGACGAGGTCGCCCGCCGCGCCGGCACGACACGAGACGTGCTCTACGGACGCCAGGATAGGGCCGCGTACGGCCAGGCCCGCGCGATGACGTGGTGGGTGCTGCACTACCGATTCGATCTGTCCTACCCGCTGCTGGGCGCGATCTTCGACGACCGCGACCATTCCACGATCCTGAAACTGGTGGCGGCGTTCGGCTCGCTGCTCAGGGTCGACGACGCGCTACGAGCGACGGCTGAAGACATCGCGGTGGCGGTGTGGGCCGAGCTCGGTCGGAAGGCGGCGGCATAAACGTGGTCCGGCCCGGGGCGTCGCTGAGGCTGGAATGCCCGCACCCGGGCGACGGGAAGCGTTTTTACGACGGCGTGCTTTGCTGCGTGAACTGCTGGGGATCAGATCCGAAGCCGCCCGGAGCCGCCGTCGCCGGTACGCCACGCCGTATTCAGCACGACATCCCGAGGCCGGAAATGGTCAAGGCGTCGGCGCCAGTGGATACGGCGGCGGTGCGCGTGCGCGCTTGGTTGTACCGCGAGCTGACGCGTATTCACGGTCTCACAACGGCTGAGCGCGCCGTAGTCGAGCGGTGCGCCGACGACCTGGAGGCCGGATAGGTGACATGGCGAGGCCGACTCTCACGTCGCATCCAAAGTTCGCGAAGCTGGCGACGTATCTCAAGGGCCGGGCGCTCGCGCGCGGCGTTCTCGAACTGCTCTGGGAGAGTTGCTACGCGTCCGGCGATCCGTGCGTTGGGGACGCGGTGAGTGTCGAGGGGATCGCCGACTGGAGGGGCAAGCGCGGAGACTTGGCGTCAGCCCTCGTCGACGCCGGGTTCCTCGACCAGACGATGACGGACGGGGGTCGAGCGTCGTACCTCGTCCACGACCTTGAAGACCACGCCCCTGACTACGTCCTGGCGCGTTGGGCGCGGGAGGCGAAGCGTCGCGAAAAGGGACAAACGCTCCGTTCCGTCAGACAGGCGGCGGCAGCGGAGATGTGGAAGCAAAAACGAGCAAGTGACGGTCAGTTGCATGCAAGTGACGAACACGGTCAAGCAACTGTTGCTCCTCCCGCTCCCGCTCCCGCTCCCGCTCCCGCTCCCCGATCAGATCGTAAGTCTGTAGAGGATCGAGAGGTTGTAGGCGGGGAGGTCGCTTCGCGCCCGTCCCCGCCGCCTCCCCTCCCGGCCATCATGTTCTTCTCATGTGACCCCGGGCGGAAAGCGAGGCCGACACAGTGGCCGCTTACGCAACGGGAGGTTGATCAACTGCACGAGGCGTTCCCGTCCCTCGACATCGTGGCGACGGCGAAGCGGGCCAAGGTCTGGATCGAGGCGAACCGGGAACACCGGAAAACGTACGACGGGATGCTGGAGTTTCTAAGGCGATGGCTGGAGCGCGATCTGCGGAACGGCGGACCGCGAGCCGCCGGATCACGGGGATCACAAAACGTTGAACACGCGACGGAGTGGCTTGAAAAACAACAAGTGAGGTCAGGCGGATGACGAAGCGAGAACATTTCGCGACGGCGCTTGTCGTGCTCGGCTCGGCGCTTGGGCGCGATCTGCCGGCACCGGCGCTCGAGGGCTACTGGATCGCGTTGCAGGTTCTGACCGAGGAAGAATTAGCCACGGCGACGAAGCGCGCTCTTGCCGAGTGCAAGTTCATGCCGGCGCCGTCCGAGCTGCTGGCGCTCGCGGGCCGCGGCCGCAATCTGACCGCGGACGTCGCGCAGGCATGGGAGGCGGTGCGCACCGCGATCGACCGGCACGACTACACGGCGAGCGTCGACTTCGGGCCGCTCGTCAACGCCGTGGTTCGAAACCTTGGCGGCTGGGACCGACTGTGTCGCCTGGATCTCGAAGCCCTGAACGTGTGGGCGCGGAAGGAGTTCGAGCGCATCTACGAGGCATTCGCGGGCAAGGAGGCGTCGGCGCTGAACGGCGCGCCGCACATGGGCGCGTTCAAGTCGGCGCCGATCCAGATCGCGATCGGCGGGAAGCTGCCGCTGAAACAGATCGAGGCGGCGACGCCGATGCGATCGGTGCTGCGGGTCCTCGCCGAAGAAAAGAGCGCCGGATGAGTCGCGGGCTTCGCATGGGCTCCGAGGTCGGGCACGTTGCGGGCAAGCTCGCAGTCGCGCTCGGGTGCTCGTCGTGCGGGATTGGCATCGCCGTCGACATGGTCGGCAAGCGTTGGGGTGAGGAACCCTACGATTGGAAAGGCGAGCGGTTCAATCCGCCGCACGCCTGCGCCGTCACAGCGGCCGGCCTGTCACCCGACCAGATGCGCACCGTCGGTGAGATCGAAAAGGAACTGGAGACGTGGTCGCACCGGCAACACGGCGGCGGCGGTGAGTACCAGGTGCCGCTACCTGACGCCCGCCTTCCGGTCGAGCGCGACGAGCCGGAGACGAACGCGTGACCAAGCCAGGACGACAAACCGGATCCGAAGGAGACCACATGCAGCTTCCCTGCGACATGAACGACGCCGATCGCCTGCGCGTCGGCGAGACGCTGACCTCCGAGATCAAAGCACGTGAGCAAGTCGAGGCCGCGAAGAAAGCGGCCGTCAAAGATTTCACAGTCGCGTTGAAGGCGCATCGACTCAAAGAACATGAGCTGAACGAGTCGCTGTTCACCGGCAAGGAGTTGCGCGAGGTCGAGGTCGAGGAACGTCCCGACTACGCGGCCGGGATCGTGTTCATTCACCGTCTCGATACCGGGGACTGCGTCCAGCAGCGCGCCATCGATCCCGACGAGCGACAGGTCAAGCTCGGCATCGACGGCCCGAAGGTGCTGGACGGCGGAAAGCCGCGTGACGTCGCCGACGAGCAGACCGCCGCATCCCCCGACGAAGCCGAGGCCCTGCGAGCTGACCGCCTGGCAGGGGAGCGGGCAGAGCGCATCTCGGCTGCGGTGGTCGAGGCACGCGGACGCATCACGGTGCTGCCCGTCCAGGACATCGCGTTCGGCGTTGGCCCCGAGTTGGTGCCCGGCTTCACGGCGACGCTGCAGCATGGGAACCGCGTGCTCGAAGAGTCTGCCGCCAGCGAAGAGGGCGCGCTCAACCTCGTCGTCATCAGGCTGACGCAAATCCTCGAAGCCCAGGAAGACGAAGCCGCCACCTGGGCCGACGTCGCCGCCGCCAGCAAGGCCGAGCAAGACCGCCAGGAAGTCGAACGCCTCGCCGCCGAGCAGGCGAAGGACGAAGCCACGACGCCGAAGAAGGGGTTCCGAAAGGGGCTGGTCGCGCCGACGCGGAAGAAGAAAGAGAAGCGCATCACCGCGGCACTGGCCGACGGTCGCGTGGTTGACGTCGAGGACGAAGCCCGCGCGCTGGACGGTGAGCCGGTGACGCCGGGTGACGACGGGCCGGTTGCGACGGGGTCTGAAGAGATCAAGACGGACCCCGAGACGGGCCTGGCGTTCTAATGGCCACCGACGGAATCGACCGGGAGAAGCTCGACACGCTCCCGGATCACAAACTGGAGACAGGCGTAGGCGCGTCACTCGGTGAGGCGCTGCCGCGCGAGATGGCGCGCGTGCGGGACAAGATCATGCCGGCGTATATCGCGATCGGCGCGCCGGGGATTGTCGCGCTGGCCATGATGCGCGCTGATCTGGACGCCGCCGCGAAGGCGATGGCCGAGGGTGATGTGATCGCGATGATCCGCGTCTACGAATCGCTGAAGGGGTACAGCGTCTGATGCCCGCCGCGTCGCATCCCCAAGGGGAACGACTCACCAACCCCGGGACGTCCGTACGCGAAGGTGCGGGCGTCCCGGGCGAGGCGCGGATCCTGTCTCTGCTGCAACCCTGGGCGACGCTCTGGCTGTTTGGGGAGAAGCTCGTCGAGACCAGGTCGTGGGGGACGGACTTCCGCGGCGACGTCGTCATCCACGCGAGCAAGGGCTTCGATCGCCATGCGCGGATCATCTGCGACGTAGAGCCGTTCCGCACGGCGCTGCGGCACATCGGCATCCACCCCGACCGCCTGCCGCGCGGGGCCGTAATCGGGAAGGTGAGGCTCACCGGGTGCCTGCTGATGACGGCGTCGGGGGCGGGATTCGGATTCGAGTTGGACCGCGATCGCAACCCGCTCTACACCGAGAAGGAGCGCGACTTCGGGTTGTACCGGCCGGAGCGGTACGCGTGGATCACGGCGCGCGAGGGGCGGCGCGGGCTCGGCGATCCGATTCCGTTCAAGGGGTCGCTCGGGCTGCGACATTGCCCGCCTGACATCTTCGCGAGGCTGGCGCCGCCATGACGTCCCACCCCGGAGACATCGTCATCGCTGCCGGGCTGCTCATCCTCGTGTGGGCGTGGTGGGCGCTGTGAAGCTCACCGTCCTCGCGCGCGTAGTTGTCGAAGACTCCGGGCTGGCCGGCCGCGAGGTGCGTGTTGAGCCGGTGAAGATCTTGCGCGACCCGCACCAGCAGCAGATCACGCAGGTGATCGAATCATTCGGAGACGATCTCTACGAAGAGGGCGGCGAGATTGTGTCGTTCGACATCGACACCGACGAGGCCATCGGATGACCGCCGCCCCCCTCGCCCCGCCCGACCCCGCCGAGGAAGCACGCCTCGACGAGCGCGCTCGTTGCTCTGGCATCGTTCGCGAGCTCGCCCGTGCTGCGGCCGTTCATGCCGCGGTTGCTCGTCACGTCCTCCGCATCGCAGCGATGACAGCCACCGTCGACGAGCTGATGCGAAAGGGGCAACGGCTGAAGGAACTGCTCGCCAAGGCCGAAGCGTTTGGCGAAGCGGTGCGCGCCATCGAAGAGGACGGGGAGACGTGAAGGCCCACGTGCTTTGCGCCGATCCGCCGTGGAGCTTCGGCGACAAGCTGCCGGGGAAGTCCCGCGGCGCCGCGAAGAACTACCGCGTGTTGTCGCTCGCCGACATCTGCGCGTTCCAGCTTCCGCCGCTCGCCGACGACGCCTACCTGTTCTTGTGGCGGGTCTCGTCCCAGGTCGAAGAGGCGTACCGGGTCGTCCGTGCCTGGGGCTTCGTCCCGAAGTCGGAGATCGTCTGGGAGAAGCTGACGGCAAACGGGAAGCCGTGGTTCGGGATGGGGCGGACCGTTCGCGCGGCGCACGAGACGGCGATCATCGCCACGCGCGGGAAGCCGAAGCCGATGTGTCACTCCATCCGCAGCAGGTTTGCGGCGGTCGCGCAGAAGCGGAAGCACAGCGCGAAGCCGGAGGCGTTCTACGACCTGGTCGAACGGCTCGCCGCTGGTCCTTACGTCGAGTTGTTCGCGCGCCGCCAGCGGACCGGGTGGACGTGCCTTGGAGACCAAGCATGAACTACGACGAGTTTCTGACCGAGAAGGAACAGCGTGGCGCGGACATCGGGTTCGAGCCGATCGCGCTGCCGCCATCGGCGTTCGACTTTCAGTTGCTGCTACTGGAGTGGGCGTTGCGCAAGGGACGCGCAGCAATCTTCGCCGACTGCGGGCTCGGCAAGACGCTGATACAACTCGCGTGGGGCGACAACGTCGTCCGGCACACCAACCGGCCCGTGCTGGTGTTGACGCCGCTGGCGGTGTCGCACCAGACGATCACGGAGGCTGAGAAGTTCGGGATCGAGGCCGTGCGATCGTCCGATGGGACCGTCCCCGCCGGCGCGAAGATCGTCGTCACGAACTACGAACGGCTGCACTACTTCGACCGCGACAAGTTCGCGGGGGTGGTTTGCGACGAGTCCAGCATCCTGAAGTCCTTCGACGGGTCGACGCGCTCGCAGATCACGGAGTTCATGCGGACGGTGCCGTATCGCCTGCTCTGCACGGCGACCGCCGCGCCGAACGACTACATCGAACTCGGCACGTCGTCAGAGGCGCTTGGGTATCTCGGCTACACCGACATGCTCACGCGGTTCTTTAAGAGCGACAGCGATTCGATTCGCCCGTTCGCGTTCGGACTGCGCCACCAGTACGACCAGGCACAGGGCGGCTCGCGGTGGCGTTTCAAGGGCCATGCCGAGAAAGCATTCTGGCGCTGGGTCTGTTCGTGGGCGCGCGCAGCGCGGATGCCGTCCGACCTCGGCTGCGACAACCGCGCCTTCGTGCTGCCGCCGCTGACGCAGGTCGAGCACGTCGTCGCGAACGCGAAGCCCGCGCCGGGGATGTTGTTCACGATGCCGGCCGTCGGGCTGGCCGAGCAAAGGGACGAGCGGCGGCGGACCATCGACGAGCGTTGCGAGATGGTCGCCGGCATGGTGAACGGCACCGACAAGCCAGCGCTCGCCTGGTGTCACCTGAACGTCGAGGGAAACCTGCTTGAGAAGCTGATCCCGGACGCCACGCAGATCAGCGGTAGCGACGCCGACGAGGCCAAGGAAGAAGCGTTCCTCGGGTTCGTACGCGGTGACATCCGGGTCCTGGTCACGAAGCCAACGATCGGAGCCTGGGGGCTGAATTTCCAGCACTGCTCCCACGTGACGATCTTCCCGAGCCATTCGTTTGAGCAGTACTACCAGGGCCTCCGCCGGTGCTGGAGGTTCGGACAGAAGAGCCCGGTGCGCGTAGACGTCATCACGTCGGAGGGTGAGCGCGGCGTGCTGGCGAACCTTCAGCGCAAGGCAAAGCGCGCGGACGAGATGTTCGCGAACCTGGTAGCTGAGATGAATCACGGACAGGTCGTGAAGATGGAACGCGACTTCAACCGAACAACGGAGGTGCCCTCGTGGCTGTGATCGATCAGGAAGTGAACGACCGGTACGCCATCTACAACGGTGACTGCGTCGAGGTGATGAAGGGATTGCCAGCGGATCGCGTTCACCTGTCGGTGTATTCACCGCCGTTCGGTGGGCTCTATTGCTACAGCAGCTCGGAGCGCGACCTTTCAAACAGCACCAACTACGCGCAGTTCTTCAAGCACTACGATTTCGTTGTGCGCGAGGTCGAGCGCGTGACGATGCCGGGCCGGATGACGGCCGTCCACTGCGCCGATGTCCCATCTGGCAATTCGGGCGGTGACCACATGGTCGATTTCAGTGGGGACATCATCCGTCTGCATCAAGCAGCCGGGTTCTCGTACGTTGCGCGTTACGCGATCTGGAAGGAGCCGCTCGGTGTCCGCAACCGCACGATGCGCAAGGACCTCGCGCACAAGTCCATCGTTGACGACTCGTCGCGCTGCTCGTGCGCGGCGGCGGACTACCTGCTGATCTTCCGCAAGCGCGGCACGAACCCGGCTCCAATTGTCCATCCCGTCGGCCTGACTGAGTACTACGGCGAGCGCAAGCCGCCCGCCGAACTGCTCCCTTTGCGCGGCTACAAAGGCAACCAGATCCAGAACCGGTATTCGCATTGGGTGTGGAGAAACTATGCCTCTGCATTCTGGGACGACGTCCGAATCTCGCGCGTGCTGCCGTTCGAGAAGGCCAAGGACGAGGACGACGAGAAACACGTCCACCCTCTACAGCTCGACGTGATCGATCGCTGCCTGGTGCTGTGGTCGAACCCAGGAGAGACGGTGCTGACGCCGTTCATGGGCGTCGGGTCTGAGGTGCACGAGTCCGTCGCGCTCGGCCGGAAAGGTCTCGGGATCGAACTCAAGCCCTCGTACTACAAGCAGTCAGTCAAGAACCTGAACGCCGTCGGGATGGCGAAGACAGATCAGGTTGAGTTGACGCTGGAGATGTCCGCCCCGTGACGATCGTCCCCTGCCCGAGCTTCGCCACCGTCGAGGAAGCGATCGACTACCTCACGGCGCGCGGCTGCATTCGGATCGTCCTGTGGCGTGGTGACGACGGGCTCGTGCGTGGGAACGGAGCGGCGCCGGCATGCTGACCGAAGCCCACGGAACCATCGTGGTTATCGACCGCGGCCCGCCGCCGTCCACCCGCCCCCGAACGTTGTGGCACGTCTCCCGTCGCCCCGCCCCCGCCGGGTATCTGGAGTGCGTCCCTTGGACCGCCGACCCCATCACCCGTGAGTACAACGAGTCTGGCGTCGTCCTTCTCGCCTGCTCGGTAGCTGGCGCAAGACGGCTCATGCCGGTGGGGCTGGAGCCGGCTGAGAGCGACGGGACGACGGACGGTCGATGGTTCGCGGCGCCGGCGGCGGTCAGGAGGGCGGCGTGACGACCATCGGCTCGTTGTTCAGCGGCGGGGGGGGGCCTGGAATTGGGCCTTGAGATGTGCGGCCTCGGGCCCGTGGCCTGGCAGGCCGAGAGCGACGAATACGCGCTGAGCATTCTCGCTCGCCACTGGCCCGCCGCCACCCGCTACAGCGACGTGAGGGAGGTCGATGAAAGAGCAACTCGCGTTGATGTGGTCTGCGGAGGATTCCCGTGCCAGCCGCACAGCAGCGCGGGCGCGCGCCGGGGCACAGCCGACAGTCGATGGCTCTGGCCTGAGTTCGCCCGCGTCATCGGAGCGATCCGCCCCGCCGCCGTCTTCATTGAAAACGTGCCCCCACTCCGATTCACCGGCCTGCGCGACGTGCTGGCCGACCTTGCCGGTCTCGGGTTCGATGCGGAATGGGATTGTTTCAGCGCGGCCCAGGCGGGAGCTCCCCATCGACGCCGGCGGCTGTTCATTCTTGCCCACGCCCATGGCGAGCGCGGGGATGCGTGGCGGGCGCAGCTACGATGCGAAGGGACGGCAGGGCGGCCCGTCGCTGGCGGCGCTCTGCCGCCGTGGGTTGTTGCCGACGCCAACCGTGAAGGGGAATTGGAACCGGGCGGGAGCGTCGGCCAACAGTGGCGATGGGCTCGCGACGGCGGTCGGTGGTTCGCTCAATCCCCGTTTCCTGGAGTGGATGATGGGACTGCCAACCGGCTGGACCGAGAGCGTCTCTGCGGCAACGCCTGCGTCCCGCAGCAAGCCGCGCTCGCGTTCCGTACGCTCGTAGCTCGCGCGACCGCCGGCGCCCGGGACGTGGCCGCATGAGCGTCGACCGCATCGCCATCCGCTCCCGCGCGCGGAACCACTGGGGTGCGAAGCGGCGCACCGAGCTCACGCTGGCGGCCAGCTTCGACGTGTACAGCCTGCTCGCCGAGATAGCCCGCCTCGAACGCCGCCTGACCGCGCTTCAGGCCCAGCGCGCCGCCACCGGTGACGGGACCGCAGCCCGAGCCGGGGCCGGGCAGCTCGCCGGGGCCGAGGCACGACGCCTGTGGGGCCGGCGCATGCGACGACGGGGGGCGATTCGGGCGGTGGTTGAGCGGGCGACCGAGACGAAGGGAGAGGCGGCCTGATGTGCTCCACCGACTTCGAAGAGGCCGAGGTGTTCAACCAGGCTCGCGTAAACCGTGCCCGCCGCGCCCGAAAATGCTACGAGTGCGACCTGCCGATTCCCGTCGGCGCGCCGTACATCCGCACGTTCATGGTGTACGACGGGAGCCCGGAGTCGTTCGCCGTTCACGTCGAGTGCGACGCCGTCGCCGACTTCGTGCGCGACCACATCTGCCGCGTCGAGCACGACGACTTGCAGGCGCGTCGCAAGCCAGCGCACCGGGAACATTTTCGTGGCGTGATTCTCGTCGGCGGACTCGGCGAGGAAATCTCCACGCTCACGGACTACTGGTGGCAGCTCACCGCCGAAGATGCTGCCGAGGCGCGGGCGCTCGGGTTCGAGGTTGAGGAACACGGCGACGACGACGTGACCGCGAGCCCGGCCCAAGTCGCAGAGTGGATTTGGGAGGTGGTGCGCGACACCTACCGACCGACGGAGACGGCAGCTTGAGCCCCCTCCCCGGCGGCGCTCTCCCGGTCCGTCGCCGCGTCAAGACGCGCGGCCTCGGCTCCGAGCTCGCGGAGCTGGAACGCACGAATCCCGCCGTCGCCCTGGCGGCTGACGAACTCGACCGCGTCACGTCCAAAATCATCGGCCGCTCCGTCCCCAGCACGCTTCCCGGTGGAGCCCTGCCGCCTCGCGAAAACTTCATGACCCGCAACCGTGAAGCCGTCGCACGGGCACGTCGAGAGAAGGCACGCCGCGAGGCTGAGGCCGTAGCTTGGATGGTCGGCGTGCGGGCGAGGAAGGCCGGGAAGCGATGAGCGACGAGCATCTGAAGCTGGTGACGTCGTTCAGCGAGCTGCGCGTCGGCATGATCGTGGTCATCAAGCGGTGCGGGCAGTGCGACGGCG
>Ga0208685_1000170_pt1 | contig 24963 bp, 25 predicted proteins | sample EasRivMeERMLT890_FD_187533 | JGI IMG/M metagenome (GOLD analysis project Ga0208685, IMG submission 187533) | Soil microbial communities from meander-bound floodplain in the East River, Colorado, USA - East River MetaG ERMLT890 (SPAdes) (version 2) | ecosystem: Environmental > Terrestrial > Soil...
CTATGGCGCACATCTTGGCCGGCTCGGGGTTTTCCATCGGAACCGCGTTCAGCTCGCCGGCCTTCGAAGTCGACTTCTCCGCGTGGGTGGCGCCGAGCGCCCGCAGGTAGTACGTGGTCTTGAGCCCGCGGATCCAGGCGAGCTTGTAGGTCTCGTCGAGCCGCTTGCCCGAGGCGCCCGCCATGTAGATGTTGAGCGACTGCGACTGGTCGATCCACTTCTGGCGCCGCGCCGCGCACTCGACCAGCCACTTCGGCTCGACCTCGAACGCGGTGGCGTAGAGCCGGCGCAGCGGGGCGGGGGCCCGGTCGATGCGCGCCAGGTTGCCGTCGAAGTACTTGAGGTCGGCGATCATCACCTCGTCCCACAGCCCGGCGCGCTTCAGGTCGGCCACCAGGTAGTCGTTCACCACGGTGAACTCGCCCGAGAGGTTCGACTTCACGAACAGGTTCTGGTAGGTCGGCTCGATCGAGGCCGACACCCCCACGATGTTCGCGATGGTCGCGGTCGGCGCGATCGCGAGGCAGTTGGAGTTGCGCATGCCGTGCTGCTTGATGCGAGCGCGCAGCGCCTCCCAGTCGAGCTGCGATGAGCGGTCGAGCTCGACGTAGCCGCCGCGCTCCGCCGACAGGATGTCGAGCGTGTCCTGCGGCAGGATGCCGCGGTCCCACAGCGAGCCGTGGAACGAGGCGTAGCGGCCGCGCTCCGCGGCAAGCTCGGTCGAAGCCCAGTACGCCGCGTACGCCACCATTTCCATCGAGCGGTCGGCGAACTCGACGGCCTCGGGCGAGGCATACGCCAGGCGCAGGCGGTGCAGGCAGTCCTGGAAGCCCATGATTCCCAGGCCCACCGGACGGTGACGCAGGTTGGAGTTCCTCGCCTTGTCGACAGCGTAGTAGTTGATGTCGATGACGTTGTCCAGCATCCGCATCGCCGTGGAAATTGTTGTTTTTATTTTTGAGAAATCCAAACCGGTCTCGGTCAGGTGCGCGACCAGGTTGATCGAGCCCAGGTTGCACACCGCGATCTCGTCGGCCGAGGTGTTGAGCGTGATCTCGGTGCACAGGTTCGAGCTGTGCACGACCCCGGCGTGCTGCTGCGGGCTCCTCAGGTTGCACGGGTCCTTGAACGTGATCCACGGATGCCCGGTCTCGAACAGCATCGAAAGCATCTTGCGCCAGAGCTGCAGCGCGGGGATCCGCCTGTAGAGCTTGAGCTCGCCGCGCGACGCCTTGTCCTCGTAGCGCAGGTACGCTTCCTCGAAGCCCTTGCCGAACTTGTCGTGCAGGTCGCGCGCGTCCGAGGGGCTGAAGAGCGTCCACTCCGCGCCTTCCATCACCCGCTTCATGAACAGGTCGGGGATCCAGTTCGCGGTGTTCATGTCGTGGGTGCGGCGCCGGTCGTCGCCGGTGTTCTTGCGCAGCTCCAGGAACTCCTCGATGTCGAGGTGCCAGACCTCGAGGTAGGAGCACACCGCGCCCTTCCTCTTGCCGCCCTGGTTCACCGCCACCGCGGTGTCGTTCACCACCTTGAGGAACGGCACCACGCCCTGCGATTTGCCGTTGGTGCCCTTGATGTGCGAGCCGAGCGCGCGCACCGGCGTCCAGTCGTTGCCCAGGCCGCCGGCGTACTTGGCGAGCAGCGCGTTCTCCTTGATCGCGTCGTAGATCCCGGTGAGGTCGTCCGACACCGTGGTGAGGTAGCAGCTCGAGAGCTGCGAGCGCAGCGTGGCGGAATTGAAGAGCGTGGGCGTCGAGCTCATGAAATCGAACGCGGACAGCACGCCGTAGAACTCGATCGCCCGCGCCTCCCGGTCTTTCTCGTTCAGCGCGAGCCCCATCGCGACGCGCATGAAGAACGCCTGCGGCAGCTCGATGCGCCGGCCGCCCGAGTGCAGGAAGTAGCGGTCGTAGAGCGTCTGCAGGCCGAGGTAACCGAACTGCAGATCGCGCTTGGCCTTCAGGGCCTTCCCCAGCCGGTCCAGATCGAACTTGGCGAGCTCCGGATCGAGCAGCTCGGCGGCGATGCCGCGGGCGATGAACTGCGGGAAGTACTCGGCGTAGCGCGCCTCCATCTCGGCCTGGCTCGCTTCCTCGCCGAGCACCTCGAGCCGGATCGTGTCGAGGAGAAGCCGCGCCGTGACGTAGCTGTACGCCGGGTCCTTCTCGATCAGGGCGCGCGCGGCGAGGACTGCGGACTTGCGCACTTCCTGCATCGGCACGCCGTCGTACAGGTCGCGCAGCGTCGCCTCCAGGATCGCCTGCGGCGCGGCGTCGGCGAGGCCCTCGCACGCCGCCTCCACCAGGCGCTGCAGCCGCGCGCGGTCGAGCGGCTTGCGGCCGCCGCTCTCGACGACGTGAATTTCATCTTTCCTGGAAATCTTCTCCTGCGAGCGCGCCTTAGCCCGCTCTTCCCGGTACAGCACGTAGGCGCGCGCCACGTCGTGCTCGCCGGAGCGCATCAGCGCGAGCTCGACCTGGTCCTGGATGTCCTCGATATGGAAGGTCCCACCCTGCGGCTGGCGGCGCAGCAGCGCACCGACCACGTTGTCGGTCAGGCCGGCGACCAGCTCGCGGATGCGCGCCGAGGCTGCGCCCTGCGCGCCGTTCACCGCGAGGAACGCCTTGGTCATGGCCACCGAGATCTTGGCCGGCTCGAAGCCGACCACCGCGCCGTTGCGGCGGATCACCTTGTAGTCGGCGTAGACGCCGCGCGCCGGCGCATTCGACTCGGCAATGCCGACGCTCAGAGACGAAGTTGCCGTGGCGCTGTCTTGAGCGATCTGCATACCGCCTCCCATGCCCCTTTTTTGTGTCACCGGGCCGTCAACCCTGACGCCCACCCTTGCTGCTACTACGTTTAGTGTTCGACGGCCCTACTTGGCCTATATCTAGTTCTTTTGGACCAGACGGAACGCAATCTACCGAGGGGTTTGCGAATTTGCAAGCGGCGTCGCCGATGCTGCGGCGCAACCAAGCACCGGATGTAGTAGTTCGCACGACGTTGTCGCACTAAATCTAGGAATCGCGCGCAAGGGCACTACATCTTGCGCCAAACTGGCGCAGCGAGCGGCTATCTAGTGTTGCGAAACGGGAGCGGCGCGCGACTTCGCCAGGCCGGCGAGCAGGCGCGCCCAGTCGAAGCGCGCGCCGGGGTCGGTCTTGCGCCCCGGCGCCACGTCGCTGTGTGCGGCGACGTCGCGCAGCGGCAGCCGGGTGCGCAGTTTCTTCAAGAGGGAGGTGAGGGCCCGATACTGCGCATCGGTGAAGGCATCGTCTTCGGTGCCCTCGAGCTCGATGCCGATGGAGAAGTCGTTGCAGCGGCTGCGGCCGCGCCAGGCGGAAGCGCCGGCGTGCCAGGCGCGCCGCTCGACCGGCACGAACTGCACCACCTCGCCGTCGCGCCGGATCAGGAAATGCGACGAGACCTTCAGCCCGTGGATTTCCTGGAAGTAGGGATGCGCCTGCGGGTCGAGGCAGTTGGTGAACAGGCGCTCGATCGAGTCGCCGCCGTACTCCCCGGGCGGCAGGCTGATGCTATGAAGAATGACCAAGCTGACTTCAACCCCCGCGGGACGCTCGTCGCAGTTCGGCGAATCAACGATTCTCATCTTTGATGTTGAGGCGCTGCATCCGGTAGCGCAGCTGCCTGAAAGTGATCCCTAACAAACGCGCGGCGGCGGTACGGTTGAAGCCGGTCTTGCCGAGCGCCTGCAGGATCGCTTCGCGCTCGAGTTGGTCGAGGTAGGCCGGCAGCGGGGAGTCGGCCGGCCGGGCGGGCTGGCCTTCCCCGGGGGGGCTGGCGTCCTCTTCTTCGGGGGCGATCCGGTGCAGGGCAAGGTCCGCCGGGCCGAGCTCCTGGCCTGGGGAAAGGGCGAGCGCGCGCTCGAGGATGTTCTCGAGCTCGCGCACGTTGCCGGGGAAGTCGTAGGCCATCAGCTCTTCCAGCGCCGGCGCCGAAAGGCTCGGCGCCGGGACGCCGTTCTGCGCCGACAGGCGTTGCAGGATGTGGGTCGCAACGAGCGGGATGTCCTCCCGGCATTCGCGCAACGGGGGCATGGTGAGGTCGACCACGTTCAGCCGGTAGTACAGGTCGCGGCGGAAGCGTCCCGCCTCCACCATCCCGGCGAGGCTCTGGTTGGTGGCGCAGATGATGCGGACGTCCACCGGCTCCTCCTGCGTCGAGCCGACCTTGCGCACGCGCCGCTCCTGGATTGCGCGCAGCAGCAGCACCTGGGTATGCAGCGGCAGCTCGGCGATCTCGTCGAGAAACAGCGTCCCGTTGTGCGCGGCCTGGAAGAAGCCGTCGCGGTCCTCGTTGGCGCCGGTGAACGCGCCCTTGCGGTAGCCGAAGAGCTCGCTCTCCACCAGGGTGTCGGGAATGGCGCCGCAATTCACCGCGACGAACGGCTTCTCTCGGCGTGCGCCGTTCTCGTGGATCAGGCGCGCCGCGAGCTCCTTGCCGCTGCCCGACTCGCCCGAGATGTACACCGGGGCCTGGGTGCGGGCGAGCTTGCCGATCAGCTCGCGCACCTGCGCGAGCGGGGCGCTCTCGCCGAGGAGCTGGCGGCCCGCGGTGTCCCCCGCGCCCTCGGCGCGCTCGGGCAGCGAGAGGGCCGATTTCACCAGCGCGCGCAGCTGCTCCAGCCCGACCGGCTTCGACACGTAGTCGAACGCCCCCGCCTTCAGCGCCGCCACGGCGTTGTCGGCGCTCCCATACGCGGTGATCACGGCGACCGGCAGGTCCGCCGCGAGCGTGGTGATGTGGCGCACGAGCTCGAGCCCCTCGCCGTCGCCGAGCCGCATGTCGGTAAGGCACAGGTCGTAGCGCTCGGTTTTCAGGCGCTCCTTCGCCTCGGCGATCGAGCCGACCGCGTCGACGCCGAGGCCCATGCGCGCCAGCGTGAGCTCCAGCAGCTCGCGGATATCGGGCTCGTCGTCGACCACGAGCACCTTGGCGTCGCGCTGCGTCGCGCGCCGTTCCGGGCGGCGGGTCATGCGGGCACTCTACCTCGACCTGCGGACACTCTCATTTGGACACCGCCTGGCGGCAGCGGATGCGGAAATGCCCGCCGGCCCCGCCGTTCACGTATTCGAGGACGGCGCGGTTCGCCGCGCACAGCTCGCGCGCCAGATACAGCCCGAGGCCGGTGCCCTTCGCCTCGGTGGTGAAGAAGGGCTCGAACAGCTGCCCCTGGATCGCCGCCGGCACGCCGGGGCCGCTGTCGATCACCGAGAGCTCGACGCGGTCGGCATAGCCGTCGAGCCGGATGCGGATGCTGCCCGGCTCGGCGGGCGCGTAGCGCACGGCGTTGCGCAGCAGGTTCCACATCACCTGGTGCAGGTGCTCGTGGTCGAACTCGATCCACGACTCGCGCCGCGTCTCGAGCACGATGCGCCCTTGCGCCACCGCCTCGTTGGCGACGAACTCCGTGATGAAGGCGCCGAGCCACTGGTGCAGGCGCAGCGGCGCGGCCGAGACGCGGTCGCGCTTGTTCAGCTGCAGCACGTCCGACACCAGGCGCTCGAGCCGCCCGGCGTTGTCGTGGATGATGCGCGTCAGGCGCTCGCGATCGTCGCCGCGCTTCTCCTCGCGCAGGAGCTCGGTGGCGTGGCTGATGGCGGCGAGCGGGTTGCGGATCTCGTGCGCGATGTTCGCCGTCAGCCGGCCGAGGGCGGCGAGCTTGAGCTGCCGCGCCTGCTCGCGCGCGCGCGTGGTGTCCTCGACCAGCCACACCGAGAACTCTTCGGCGCTCGCTTCGAGCGGGCGCAGGCGGATGTCGCGCCCGGCGACCTCGAACTCGCCGCTGCCCGAGAAGCCGGGAACCACGCTGGCGATGGCTGCGCCGATCAGGCCGGCGGCGCCGAGGAGCTCCTGCGCCTGGGGATTGTGCTGCACCACGGTGCCGCCGCGGTCGAGCACCAGCACGCCCTCGTTCATGTCCTCGATCACCAGCTGGTTGACCTGGGTCTGCCGCGCGAGCTCGCGCCCGCGCTGGCGCGCGAGGCGCTCGTTCGCCGCCACGCGCGCGGCGAGCCAGCTGGTGACGCCGGCGGCGACGAAGTAGCCGATGGCGAGCAGCCCGGGCTGCACGTAGCTCGCGGTGGGGGCGTCGTGCTCGAGCACCCAGTAGCTCTGCTCGAGCAGCAGGGCGATCGTGGCGAGCGCGGCGTAGAGAAACGTGAGCCGGCGCGGCGCGACGATCGCCGCGCCGGTGAGCGAGATGAGCAGCATCACGCCCAGGCCGCTGCGAATGCCGCCGCTCGCGTACATGAGGAGCGTGATCGCCACGATGTCGAGGCCGGCCTGCAGGGTGAGCTGCAGCTCGAACCGGTCGCGCTGATCGCGCAGCACGCCGTGGAACACGACCCCAAGGAGCAGATACCCCGCGGCGAAATAGCGGAACAGCGCCAGGTTGTGGGTGCCGAGGTTGAGCGCGTCGCCGTAGATCACCGCGGTGCCGAGAAACAGGCCCGCCAGCGCGATGCGGTACAGGTTGAAGTAGCGCAGCGAGATCCAGAACGACTCCGGAACGCCCTCCTCGGGCGGGGCGAACCGCTCGGACAGCGTGACCGGGGCGCGCACCGAGGCTTCCATCAGCCCTCCCCGGCGCCGAGCCGGGCGTGCTCCTCGCCGCAATACAGGAGCCCGTCCGCGAGGCGGGCCTCCGCGCGCGGCAGGTGCACGCCGCAGCGGGCGCAGCGCACGAGCTCGCCGATTTCGCCGGGGGGCTTCGCCTGCGCGTCCCGGCCTTTCGTCGACGCGCGCAGGGCGCGCCGGATCAGCCAAACGGCGAGCACGACCAGCAGGACCAGGACGATGAGGCGGCTCATCGTCGAATTATGTAACGGGAAACGAAGAAGGACGGAAAGGTGGTCGGGGCGACTGGATTTGAACCAGCGACACCTGCGTCCCGAACGCAGTACTCTACCAGGCTGAGCTACGCCCCGATTGGGTTGGATGAGCGGGTGGCCGCGAAGGCCGCCAATTCTAGCAAAGATCGCTTGTACTCAGACTCGGGAAGGGCGCCGATGGCGCGGGTCGCGGCATCGACTTCGCGCTGCGCCGCGACGCGCGCATAGTCGAGCGCGCCGCAGGCGCGGATCGCCTCCAGCACGCTGGCAAAGTCCTCCCGCCCGCCCTCGGCGATGGCCCTGCGCACCACCGCGGCCTGCTGCGCGCTGCCGCAGCGCATCGTATAGATGAGGGGCAGCGTGGGCTTGCCTTCGGCGAGATCGTCGCCGAGGCTCTTGCCGAGCTCGCCGCCGTAGTCGAGCACGTCGTCGATCAGCTGGAACGCGGTGCCGACATGCCGGCCGTACGTCGCAAGGGGTTGTTCAAGATTCCCTTGTCTTGCAAGCACGGCGGCGAGGCGCGCCGCGGCCTCGAACAGCTTCGCCGTCTTGCGCCGGATTACCTCGAGGTAGCGCGCCTCGTCGACCTCGGGGTCGTGGCTCCCCATGAGCTGCATCACCTCGCCCGCCGCGATGGTGTTGGTCGCCTCGGCGAGCACCTGCATCACGCGCATGTCGTCGATCTCGACCATCATCTGGAACGCGCGCGAGTAGAGGAAATCGCCGACCAGCACCGCCGGGGCGTTGCCGAACGCGGCGTTGGCGGTGTTGCGGCCACGGCGCAGGTCGGAGGCATCGACCACGTCGTCGTGCAGCAGGGTCGCCGTGTGGATGAACTCGACCACCGCCGCGAGCGGCAAGCGGGCCTCCGACCGGTTCCCCAGCGCGCCGCAGGCAAGGAGGAGCAGCGCCGGGCGCAGGCGTTTACCCCCGGCGGCCACGAGATACTCCGCCACCTGCCGCACCAACGCCACGTCCGAGTCGAGGCGCCGCCGGATCAGGGCGTCGACCCGCGCGAGGTCGTCGGCAACCGGCGCCAGCGTGGACAGCAAACTCATGATTACCTTATAATTCCAGGTCTTTTCGGAAGCAACACCTCAGGCAGGGAATCAACAATGTACGCAGTGATCAAGTCAGGCGGCAAGCAATATCGCGTCGAGTCCGGCAAGCAAGTGCGCGTCGAGACGCTTGCGGCCGATGTCGGAGCCGCGGTCGCATTCGAAGAAGTCCTGCTCGTCGGCACGGGCGACTCGGTGAAGGTCGGCGCGCCGCTCGTCTCCGGCGCGAAGGTCAAAGCGACCGTGCTCGCACACGGCCGCGGCGAGAAGGTGAAGATCTTCAAGCTGCGCCGGCGCAAGCACTACCAGAAATCCCAGGGCCATCGGCAGAACTACACCGAGGTCCGCATCGACGACATCGTCCAAGGGTAAGCATGGCACACAAGAAAGCAGGCGGAAGTTCGAGGAACGGACGCGACTCCCAGTCCAAGCGCCTCGGGGTCAAGGTCTACGGCGGCGAGCGCGTGAACGCCGGGCAGATCCTGGTGCGCCAGCGCGGCACGCGCGTTCACCCGGGCACGAATGTCGGCATGGGGCGGGACCACACGCTGTTCGCGCGGGTCGGCGGTCAGGTGCAATACGCGGTGCGCGGCGAGAACGCGAAGAACACGGTGAGCGTGGTCGAGGAAAAATCGCCGGCAAACTAGGGCGCGGGAGACGCGTCTCCCGTACCCTATACGGTCTTTTCCCTAACGAAAGCCCTATCGCAGCCAGGTAGGGCTTTTTCATTTATACGACATGAAGTTCATCGACGAAGCCAAGATCGAGGTGCACGCCGGCAAGGGCGGCGACGGCGCCGCCACCTTCCGCCGCGAGAAGTACATCCGCTACGGCGGTCCGAACGGCGGCGACGGCGGCCGCGGCGGCAGCGTGTGGGCGCGCGCCGACCGCAACATCAACACGCTCGTCGACTACCGCTTCGCGCGCATCCACCGCGCCGAGAACGGCGTGCGCGGCATGGGATCGGATTGCGACGGCCGCGCCGGGCGCGACGTCGAGCTGCGCGTGCCGGTGGGCACGCTGATCCGCGACCAGGACGACGGCGCGCTGGTCGCCGATCTCGCGCGCGACGGCGCCCGCGCCCTCCTCGCCCGCGGCGGCCAGGGCGGCCTGGGCAATGTGCACTTCAAATCGAGCGTCAACCGGGCGCCGCGCCAGTTCACCCGCGGCGAGCCGGGCGAGAGCCGCGACCTCGCGCTCGAGCTGCGCGTGCTCGCCGACGTCGGCCTGCTCGGGCTGCCCAACGCCGGCAAGTCGAGCTTTATCCGGGCGGTGTCAAGCGCCCGCCCAAAGGTCGCGGACTATCCCTTCACCACGCTCGATCCCTCGCTCGGCGTGGTGCGTGTTGGCGAGGCGAGCTTCGTCGTGGCCGACATTCCCGGCCTGATCGAAGGCGCTTCCGAGGGCGCGGGGCTCGGCCACCAGTTCCTCCGGCACCTCGCCCGCACGCGGCTGCTGCTTCACCTGGTCGACCTCACCGAGCCCGACTTGGTGGGCGGGGCGCGAATCATCGCCGCAGAACTGAAGAAGTACGGCCAGGGACTCGAGCGCAAGCCGCGCTGGCTGGTGTTCAACAAGATCGATATCGTCGATGACGCGGACGCTCGCATCCAAAGAGTCCTGCGTGCATTGCGCTGGAAGCGCCCCTGGTTCAAAGTCTCCGCTCTCAGCGGGGAAGGATGCGCCACTGTCTCCAAGGCGGTGGCGCGCGAGCTCGCAAAATGAGCAAATGATCGAGCAGGCGAAAACGCTGGTGGTGAAGGTCGGCTCGTCGCTCGTGACGAACGAGGGGCGCGGGCTGGACGCGGCGGCGATCGGCCGCTGGGCCGGCCAGGTCGCCCAGATCAATGCATTGGGGAAAAAGGTCATTCTGGTGTCGAGCGGGGCGATTGCCGAGGGGATGCAGCGCCTGGGATGGTCGAAGCGGCCGCACGCGATGCACGAGCTGCAGGCCGCCGCCGCGGTCGGCCAGATGGGCCTCGCGCAGTGCTACGAAAGCTGCTTCCGCAGCCACGGCCTGCACAGCGCGCAGGTGCTGCTGACTCACGCCGACATGGCCGACCGGCAGCGCTACCTCAATGCGCGCTCGACGCTGCGCACGCTGCTCGCCCTGGGCGTGATCCCGGTGATCAACGAGAACGACACCGTGGTCACCGACGAGATCAAGCTCGGCGACAACGACACCCTCGCCGCGCTCGTCACCAACCTGATCGAGGCCGACGCGCTGGTGATCCTCACCGATCAGGCCGGGCTGTTCGACGCCGACCCGCGCAGGCACCAGCAAGCAAAAATCATTCAGGAAGCAAATGCGAGCGATTCCCGTCTCGAAAGCCTCGCCGGCGGCGCCGGCAGCGCCCTCGGCAAGGGCGGCATGCTTACCAAGGTGCTGGCCGCGCGGCGCGCGGCGCGCAGCGGCGCGCACACCGTGATCGCCTCGGGCGCCGAGCCCGACGTGCTGCTGCGCCTGGCCCGCGGCGAGCGCATCGGCACCCTGCTCACGGCGCAGACCGTGCCGCTCGCGGCGCGCAAGCAATGGCTCGCCGACCACCTCACGGTGAGCGGCCGGGTACGGCTCGATGCCGGCGCGGTCAAGGCGCTGGTGCGCGATGGCAAGAGCCTGCTGCCGATCGGCGTCACCGAGGTCACGGGTGAGTTCCAGCGCGGCGAGGTCGTCGCCTGCCTCGACCCCGCGGGGCGCGAGATCGCGCGCGGCTTGGCGAACTACTCGTCGGCCGAGGCGCGCCAGATCATCCGCAAGCCCTCAGGCGAGATCGAGGCGATCCTCGGCTACGTCGGCGAGCCGGAGCTCATCCACAGGGATAACCTGGTGCTCCTTTAGCGGGCGCCGCCGCCCCGAGGTATGTCTTCGGTCAGGCTGCGGGTAATGGAAGCGCCGCCGCGACGCAGCGACAGGATGCCTTCCTGGGGGCTCGTGATCGCCTGCGCCTGAGGGCAGAAGTACTCGCGATAGAGCGTGTTGTACCAGCGCTGCACGCTGGTCCCCTCGATCGAGCGCCACCCGCCCGCCCTGCGCATCCAGCCGCCGTCGCGTCCCACGGCGTAGGTGCGCACCTCGGCGGCGGTACAGCGCATGCCTTCGAAGCTCACGTTGTCGGCGGCCGCCGGGTTGCGCGCGACCAGCGTGTACCGAACCACGCCCTCCTTGCCGACGCTGATCGAAGCGGCGTCGATGAAGAAGCGGAACTCGCTCGTCGCCGCAACGGAGAACTCGATCAGGCGCTGCTCCGCAGGATACGGCGGCAGCGCTACGGTCTCCTCTGGCGGCGCCAACCGCGCTTCATTCTGGAGCTCCCAGTCGCTTTTCTCGGTCGGGCCGCTGCACGCGGCGAGCGCGAAGACCGCGATGAGCCACTTTCTCAAGCGAGATCGCTCGCAAGTGCGGCGCGCTGCTCGGGAGCAAGCTCCACCGCGGCGGCGTAGTGCGGGTGATCGACGCCGACCGTGACCGCCGAACCTTGACGCAATCGCTCACGCATCGGGCCTTCGAGCTCGAAGCGCAGGAAATGGACCGACGAGGTCTTCTCGTCGTTCTCCCGCTCGAGGTCCTCGTCGGCAATGGCGTACACGCGACCCGCGCCGGCGACCTGCACCCAGACCCGGCGCTCGATGCCCTTCAGCGCGCCGAGCATGCGCCGGCGTTCGGCCTCGTCCGGGTATTCGAGCAGCATGGTCGCCTTCCAGTTGCCGCCGTCGGGGACCAGCGGGTTGTAGGCGTCGAGCTCGTGCCGGATGCCCTCCTCCTCGAAGATGCGCTCGATGCGCAGCATCTCCTGCACCTGGTAGCGGATGGTGAGCTCGTCCTCGAACAGCAGCGTGAGATGGCCGCCGAGATACACCGTGCGCCGCTTCTTGTGCTCCATCACCTGGGCGCGAAACGCGTTGCGCTGCTTCGCGTAGGCTTCCAGGGACAGGAGCGAGTCTCGTTCGATCATGGGAGTGTCAGACTACTATCTGATCGCCGCTTCGATTTCGGAGAACGTGCGCGCCACCTCGCCACCGGTCGCCACGGAAAGACCGAGCTGGCGCGCGATCTGCGACAGGGAGAAGATGCCGCGCACCATGGCGCGGCGCGCCGGCGGGGTCAGCGGGCGGCTCGAGGGAATGTCGTCGAAATCGACCACCAGCGCGTGCTGGCGGCCGGCGCGGCGCAGCGTCTCGAGCACGTGACCAACGCGCGCGGCGGCGACGTCCGGCAGGGCGATCACCTCGACCTGCTCGGCGGGGATCATGATGTCGGCGACCGTGAGCTCGTCGCGCCGCAGGCCGCGCTCGGTGGCGACGCGCATCGGCCGCTCGCCGAGGATGTCGGTCGCGCTGATTACGCCGAGCACGTCCTCGCGCTCGTCGACCACCAGGAGCAGCCGCACGCCGCGCGTGATCATGAACTGGTTCGCGCCGGCGAGCGGCGCCTGCGGCCGGATGGCGGCCGGCGTGCAGCGCCGCAGGTCGGTCATCACGTCGAGCGCCGGCGACTCGACCGAAACCCTGGCCGCGGGCGCCTGCGTCGGCCGCCGCAAGCCCGCGCCGGCGCCCAGCTCTCTGATCGACAGCGCATCGTACTCGCGGTCCATCGGCAGCCGATCAGGACACGGCCTGCGCGCGCGCCGCGCGTCCGCGGCGATCGGCCAGCAGATAGCGGTGCAGCTCGATCAGCGCCTGGCGGTACACCTCGCGCTTGAACTCGATCACCGCCTCGAGCGGCACCCAGTAGTCGTGCCAGCGCCAGGCGTCGAACTCCGGATGGCCGCTCGCGCGCAGCCGCACGTCGCAGTCGCGCCCGACCATGCGCAGCAGGTACCAGATCTGCTTCTGTCCGCGATATCCAGCGCTCTGCTTTCCGCCGGGGTTGGCGTCCCTCGATTCGCGCTGGCGCCGCGCCCAGCGCTCCGGCACCTGGTAGCGCAGCCACTCGCGGGTGCGGCCGAGGATGCGCACGTGCGCGCGCTCGAGCCCGATCTCCTCCTCGAGCTCGCGGTACATGGCCTGCAGCGGGGTCTCGCCCGGCTTGATGCCGCCCTGCGGGAATTGCCACGCGTGCTGGTTCACGCGCTTGCCCCAGAAGACCTCGTTCCTCTGGTTGGCGAGGATGATGCCGACGTTCGGACGGTAGCCTTCCTTGTCCAGCATGGGCCAGACCGCCTTCAGTTAGAATGCCTCGAACGATTTTTCCACAGCCCATCGACAATGACAATGCCGGTGCGGCGCCAATGAGAACCTCGAAGTTCTTCATCAGTACGCTGAAGGAAGTACCGGCCGAGGCCGAAGTGGTCAGCCATCGGCTGATGCTGCGCGCCAGCATCATCCGGCGGCTCTCGGCGGGCATCTACACTTGGCTGCCGCTCGGCATGCGCGTGCTGCAGAAAGTGGAAGCGATCGTGCGCGAGGAGATGAACCGCGCCGGCGCGGTCGAGCTCAGCATGCCGGTGGTGCAGCCGGGCGAGCTGTGGCAGGAGTCGCACCGCTGGCAGGAATACGGGCCGGAGCTGTTGCGCTTCAAAGACAGGCACGAGCGCGACTTCGTGATCCAGCCCACCTCGGAGGAGGCGATCACCGAGCTCGCCCGCGCCGAGCTGAAGAGCTACCGGCGCCTGCCGGTGCACTTCTACCAGATCCAGACCAAGTTCCGCGACGAGCGCCGCCCGCGCTTCGGCATCATGCGCGGGCGCGAGTTCATCATGAAGGACGGCTACTCGTTCCACGCCGACTACGAGAGCCTGGAGCGCGAGTACCGCAACATGCACGACACCTACACGCGCATCTTCACGCGGCTCGGCCTGCGCTTCCGCCCCGTCGCCGCCGATACCGGCGCCATCGGCGGCACCGGCTCGCACGAGTTCCACGTCCTCGCCGACTCGGGCGAGGACGCGATCGCGTTCTCGCCGCAGTCGGATTACGCGGCGAATGTGGAGTTGGCGGAAGCGCTCGCGCCGTCCAAGCGCAGCAATCCTTCAGAAGGCATGAAGAAGGTCGCCACGCCGGGCAAGGCGACCTGCGAGGCAGTCGCGGAACTTCTCAAGCTGCCGCTCCAGAGGACCGTGAAATCGGTCGCCGTCATGCACGATAACGAGTTCCACCTGCTGCTGGTGCGCGGCGACCACGCGTTGAACGAGATCAAGACGGCCAAGGTGATCGGCACGTTCCGCTTCGCCAGCGAGAAAGAGATCGTGGCGGCGCTCGGCTGCAAGCCGGGGTACATAGGACCGCCTTTGGCTGTTGGCGGACCGGTCGCCGCGAAAGTGAAGCTCATCGCCGATCGCACGGTGGCGGCGATGAGCGACTTCGTCTGCGGCGCCAACGAGGAAGGTTTCCACCTCACGGGCGTGAACTGGGGCCGCGACCTGCCGGAACCGCAGGTGGCGGATATTCGCAACGTGGTCGCCGGAGACCCGAGCCCCGACGGCAAGGGCACGCTCGAGATCGCGCGCGGAATCGAGGTCGGGCACATCTTCCAGCTGCGCACCAAGTATTCCGAGGCAATGAAGGCCACGTTCCTCGGGGAGGACGGCACCGCAAGACCGTTCGAAATGGGCTGCTACGGCATCGGCGTGACGCGCATCGTCGCCGCGGCGATCGAGCAGAACCACGACGCGCGCGGCATCGTGTTCCCCGCGCCGATGGCGCCGTTCCAGGCCTGCCTGGTGCCGATCGGCTATCACAAGAGCGCCCAGGTCCGCGAGGCCGCCGAGCGGCTATACGGCCAGCTGCTGGCCGCAGGCATCGATGTGCTGATGGACGACCGCGACGAGCGCCCCGGCGTGCTGTTCGCCGACATGGAGCTCATCGGCATCCCGCACCGCGTGGTGCTTTCCGAGCGCGGCCTCGGCGCCGGCAACGCCGAGTACAAGGGTCGGCGCGACGAAAAGCCGCAGGACCTGCCGCTGCAGGACGTCGTGGCTTTCTTGAAAGACCGTCTGGGATGATCGGACGTGCTGCGATTGTGGCGATATTTCTGTGCCCGACGTCGGGTCTTGCCGGAGAACAGAAATACGAGCCGCTCGCCGACAGCGTGCGCCAGCGGCTCTCGCGCATGGTGGCGGACCGGGCGCCGGCGGGGATGCACTTCCGCGAGCCCTCGGACGGCCAGCGCTGGCTGTCCGAGATGGACCGGCGCCTCGAGAAGCGCATCCCGGACCGGCAGCAGCGGCTCGAGCTTCTGCGCACGGTGCAGTACGAGGCGACGCGCGCGCGCCTCGATCCGCAGCTCGTGCTCGGCGTGATCGAGGTCGAGAGCGGCTTTCGCAAGTACGCGGTGTCGCGCGCCGGGGCGCGCGGCTACATGCAGGTGATGCCGTTCTGGGTCAAGCTGATCGGACAGCCGAGCCATAATCTGTTCCACCTGCGCACCAACCTCGGCTACGGCTGCGCCATCCTGCGCCACTATCTCGACCTCGAGAAAGGCGACTACTGGCGCGCACTCGGGCGGTACAACGGCAGCCTCGGCAAGCCGGAATATCCGAACCAGGTGCTCGCGGCCTGGCGCGGCCGGTGGAAATACGACGGTCCCACGGCGTGATCGGCCGGCTTCTCGAGCGCAACCCGCGCATCGCCAACTGGCTCTACGGCTTCACGCCGCCCGAGCGCGGCGTGGTCGAGCTCGTGCACCGGCGCGTGTACATCGTGCCGGCGCGGCTCGGGTGGTACTTCGGCGGCACGCTGCTCGTGCTGCTCGTCGGCTCGATCAACTACGCGCTGTCGCTCGGCTTCGCCCTCACCTTCCTGCTCGCGGGCCTCGGCCTGGTCGGAATGGTGCACACCGCGCGCAACCTCGCCCGCATCGCGGCGAGCGCGGGGCGCGCGGAGCCGGTGTTCGCGGGCGAATCGGCGCAGTTCCGCCTCTATCTCGACGGCCGCGCCGCGTTCGACCGGCCGGCAATCCTGGCGCGCCATCTCGCCTCGGGCTCGCAGCTGGTGGTGGACATTGCGCCCCGCGGCGTGAGCGAAGTGGTACTGGCGGTGCCGGCGCCGCGCCGCGGCTGGCTGCCGCTCGGGCGGGTGATGCTCGAGACGCGCTTCCCGCTGGGCCTGTTCCGCGCCTGGAGCTACATCGAGCCCGATGCGCGCTGCCTCGTCTATCCGCGGCCGGAGCGCTCGCCGCTGCCGCCGTACAGCGGCGAGGCCGTGGCGGGAGCGCTGCACGCGCCGACTCCAGGCAGCGACGATTTCGCCGGCCTGCGCGGCTACCAGCGCTCGGACTCGCCGCGCCACATCGCGTGGAAAGCGGTGGCGCGAAGCGAGGAGCTGCTCACCAAGCAGTTCGCTGGCGACGCCGCGGCGGAACTTTGGCTCGACGCGCGACTGCTTCCTCATAGTTTGACTTTGGAACAAACCTTGTCCCGGCTGGCCGGCTGGGTGCTCGCCGCCGATCGCGGCGGCGCGCATTACGGCCTGCGCCTGCCCGGCGTGGAAATCGCCCCGGCGCGCGGCGACGTGCACCGCGCCGCATGCCTCCAGGCTCTCGCCTTGTATTCATGAACCACCCTCTTGCTCCGGAGCAGCGATCCGTCGGGGCGCGCGATCTCGCCTGGCTGATCGCCTCGCTGGTGCTGGTCATCGCGCCGCATGCGCTGCGCGCGCCGTGGTGGCTGACGCTGCTCACGCTGTGCCTGTTCGGCTGGCGCCTGTACTTCGCGCTCAACCGCGCGCCGCTGCCTTCGCGCTGGCTGGTCCTCGGCGTGGCCGCGGTCGCGATGCTCGGCGTGTGGATCGAGTTCCGCACCCTGTTCGGCCGCCAGTCGGGGATCCTGCTCCTCATGCTGTTCGCCGGGTTGAAGCTGCTCGAGACGCGCACGCTGCGCGACGCCGCGATCGCCGTGTTCCTCGGCTACTTCCTGGTGATCACGAATTTCCTCTATACCCAGACGATCCCGACCGCGGCCGCGATGGGCGCGGCGCTGTTCCTGCTCACCGCCACGCTGATCGGGTTCGCGGCGCCGCAGCGCGCGCAGCGCGCGAACCTGAGAACCGCGGGCCTGCTGCTCGCGCATGCCGCGCCGGCGGCGCTGGCGCTGTTCCTGCTCTTCCCCCGGGTGCAAGGCCCGCTGTGGGGATTGCCGCAGGACGCCTACACCGCGATGACCGGGCTGTCCGAGACGATGAGCCCGGGCACCCTGTCGAGCCTCGCGCTTTCGGATTCGATCGCGTTTCGCGCCGAGTTCCAGGGCGCGCCCCCGCCGCAGCCGGTGCGCTACTGGCGTGGTCCGGTGCTCTGGGACTTCGACGGCCGCACCTGGAGCATCGGGCCGGGCTTCCTGGTCGATTTCGCCCCGCCGCGCGGCGGGCGCGGCAGCTACCGCTACGAGGTGGTGCTCGAGCCGCACAACCGGCACTGGCTGTTCGCGCTCGAGACCGCGGCCAGCCTGCCCGAGCGCGCGCGCATGAGCTTCGACGGCCAGATCGTGTCGGGCTCGCCGGTGCGCGCGCGCATGCGCTACGACGTCGCCTCCGTGATCGCGCCCGAGCCGCAGGCGAAGGAGACCGCGGGGACGCTGCGCCGGGCGCTGCGCCTGCCGCAGGGCTTCAACCCGCGCGCGAGCGCGCTCGCCGCGCAGTGGCGCGCGGACTCCGACGACGACGCCGAAGTGCTCGGGCGAGCGATCGCCTTCCTGCGGCAGGGCCAATACGTGTACACGCTCGAGCCGCCGCTCCTGGGCGAAGACACGGTCGACGACTTCCTGTTCTCGACCAAGGCGGGGTTCTGCGAGCACTTTTCCTCCGCGTTCGTGTTCCTCATGCGCGCCGCCGGAGTTCCGTCCCGCGTCGTGACCGGCTACCAGGGCGGCGAAGCGAATCCGGTCGACAGCATCATCACCGTGCGCCAGTCCGACGCCCACGCCTGGGCGGAAGTGTTCCTCCCCGCGCGCGGCTGGGTGCGCGTCGATCCGACCGCGGCCGCCGTGCCGGGACGCATCGAGTCGGGCATGGCGCGCGCCGTTCCCCAGGCGAGCGAGCTGCCGCTCCTGATGCGCCCGCAGCTCGAGTGGCTGCGCGGCGTGCGCGACCGGTGGGAAGCGGTGGCGCACAAGTGGAACGTCTGGGTGCTCGGCTACAACCCCGAGCGCCAGCGCGACCTCTTGAGCAGCATCGGCGTGCGCGACGCCGACTGGCGCACGCTCACCGCGGCCCTCTTCACTTTCCTCGGCGCGATGACGCTCGTTCTGCTCGCCTGGTCGCTCCGGCGGCTGGCGCGTCCCGATCCGGTGCAGAAGGCGTGGCGCCGCTTCTGCCGCAAGCTCGCGGCGCGCGGCATCGAGCGCGCCCCCGCGGAGGGCCCGCGCGACTTCGCTGCGCGCGCGGCGCGCGCCTTGCCCGCCGCGCGGCGCAGCATCCTGCGCATCGGCGCGCTTTACATCGCGCTGCGCTACGGCGCACACGCCACGCAACCCGGGGTCGCGCGGCTGCGCAGATGGGTACGGGCATTTTGATCCGCATCCTGATCGCGTTGCTGCTGTGCGTGCCTGCCCTCGCCCAGGCCTCGTACGCCGCGCGCCCCGAGGTTCAGGCATTCGTGGACGACGTCGCAAAGCGCCACGGCTTCGTGAAAAGCGAGCTCAAGCGCGTGTTCTCGCGCGTGCAGCGCGTCGAGCCGGTACTGGAGGCGATCGCCCGGCCGGCGGAGCGCGTGCGCACCTGGGAGGAGTACCGCGCCCTGCTGATCACCGAGCGGCGCATCGCCGAGGGCGTGGAATTCTGGAGGAAGTACCCGCGCACGCTCGAGCGCGCCGAGCGCAAGTACGGCGTGCCGCCCGAGTACGTGGTGGCGATCATCGGCGTCGAGACCTTCTACGGCCGCAACACCGGCAACTGGCGCGTGGTGGATGCGCTCACCACGCTCGCCTTCGACTATCCGCCGCGCGCCGGCTTCTTCCGCGGCGAGCTCGAGAGCTACCTCCTGATGGCGCGCGAGATGGGCCTCGATGTGTTCTCGGTGCGCGGCTCCTATGCCGGCGCCATCGGCATCCCGCAGTTCATGCCGTCGAGCGCCCGGCGCTACGCGGTCGACTTCGACGGCAACGGCAAGATCGACCTGCAGAAGAGCCGGTCCGACGCGATCGGCAGCGTCGCCAATTTCCTCAAGGTCCACGGCTGGCAGCGCGACGCCGACGTGGCGGTCGGCGCGCGCGTGACGGGCGACGCCTGGCGCGCCTACGCCGACGGGCGCTTCGAGCCCAAGCACTCCATGGCCGAGCTGCGCGAGGCCGGGGTCGAATTCGACTCGCCCGAGCCTGCGGGCGCCCACGGGGCGCTCGTCGAGCTGGGGAACACCGAGCGCCCGAGCGACTGGCGCGTCGGCTTGCGCAACTTCTATGTGATCACACGCTACAACCGCAGCGCTCTCTACGCCGCGGCCGTCGCCGACCTCGCCAAGGAGCTGAAGAAAGCCTACGACTTGGGGAGATAGAGCAGCGGGTCGACGGCCGCCGCGCCCTTGCGGATCTGGAAGTGCAGCTTCTCTCCGAGCTCGGCGATCTTCTGGCCGCGCGTCACGTTCTGCTGCTCCTTCACCAGGATGTCCTTGTTGTGCGCGTATACCGTGATGTAGCCCTGGTCGTGCTTGAGCACGATGAGCTTGCCCAGGCCGGGGATGCCGCTGCCGACGTAGGTCACGCGCCCCGCCGCCGAGGCGATCACCGGGTCGCCGCTCCTGCCCTCGATGTCGATGCCCTTTTGCCGCGGCTCGGCGAAACCGGCAACCACCTTGCCCTTCACCGGCCAGGCGAAGGTCAGCGGATGCACGTCGAGCTTGGGCTCTTCTCGAGGCGAGGTCGAGGCAACGGCAGGGGCAGGCGCGGCAGCGGCGGCGGGAACGGGCTTCTGTCCGTCGAGCGGCCTGGATTCGATGCGCGAGCCGGCACGTCCCGTGCCCACGACCACGGCCGGCTGCGCCGGCGGCTTTACGCGCAGCAACTGGCCGACGTTCAGCTTCGTTGGGTCGTCGAGCGAATTCCATTGCGCGACTTCCCGGTAGTCGTGGCCGTGGTCAAGCGCGATGCTGTATAGGGTGTCGCCCTTCTTCACCGCGTAGAAGCCTTCGGGAACTGAAGCGGGTGCCGGTGCTTGAACAGGAGCCGCCTGGGCTTTCGGCGCCGCCGCGCGCGCCGGCGGACGCCGGTCCTCGACCGGCGCCCCACGGCGCTGCGGCGCGCATCCAGCAATCAGCGCCAGCGCAATGACCACGGCTAAAGCCTTCACGCCTTGCCCGCCTCCATCGGCACGAACCGCACCGCGTCGAGCTCCGACTCGAGAAACCCTCGGCCGTTGCGCTCGACGAGCACCAGCCGCTGGCGGCCGCCGCCGCCTTTACCACCCTGCGCGACCTGCGCCAGCGGCAGCACCATTCTGCCACCGGGCGCGAGCTGGCGTAGCAGCGCTTCGGGCATGCGCGGCGCCGCGGCAGCGACGATGATCGACTGGAACGGCGCAGCGCCTTCCAGCCCGGCGTAGCCGTCGCCGTGCGCCAGCCGCAGATTCTTCAGGCGCAGCGAGAGCAGGTTGCCGCGCGCGCGCTCGAGCAGGCCCTTGATGCGCTCGATCGAGTACACCTCCGGGAACACGTGCGCCAGGACCGCGGCCTGGTAGCCGCAGCCGGTGCCCACTTCGAGCAACTTTTTTGGACTTTGGTTCTCGATGAGAACTTCCGTCATTCGGGCCACCACGTAAGGCTGCGAGATGGTCTGGCCGAAGCCGATCGGCAGCGCCGTGTCCTCGTAGGCGCGGCTGGCAAGCGCTTCCTCGACGAAAAGGTGGCGCGGCACCGCCGCCATCGCGGCGAGCACGCGCTCGTCGCGGATACCCTGGTCGCGCAGGCGCTCGACCATGCGCTTTCGCGTGCGCTCCGAGGTCATGCCGACGCCCGCGGCGTTCTTCTTCACGCCGCCATCCAGTCCCTGGCGAGCGTGAGCTGTGCGTTGTGCGTGAGGTCCATGCGCAGCGGCGTGACCGATACGCGTTGCGCCTCCACCGCATGGAAGTCCGTGCCCGGCCCGGCGTCGGCGGCGCCGCCGGCCGGTCCGATCCAGTAGGCGGTCTCGCCCCGCGGCGTCTGCAGCTTGACCACCGGCTCGGCCTTGTGCCGCCGGCCGAGCCGGGTGACCTCGATGCCGCGCAGGCTCTCCGGCGGAACGTCGGGCACGTTGACGTTGAGGAGCACCGGCTCGGCAAACGGGCGGCGCTTGAACCGCTCGACGATCTGCACCGCGACCCCGATCGCGCTCTGGAAATGCTCTCCGGTCTTGCTGGTGAGCGAGACCGCGACCGACGGGATGCCGAGAAGGTAGCCCTCGGCGGCTGCGGCGACGGTACCGGAATAGATCGTGTCGTCCCCCATGTTGGCGCCGAGGTTGACGCCGGAGACCACGATGTCGGGGAGGAAATCGAGCAGGCCGGTGACCGCGATATGCACGCAGTCGGTCGGCGTGCCGTTGACCGAGAAGTAGCCGTTCGGCGCGCGCCGCACCGTGAGCGGCCGGTCGAGCGTCAGCGAGTTCGAGGCCCCCGAGCGGTCGCGCTCCGGCGCAACCACCGTCACCTCCCCGAGCTGGCCGAGCGCCTCGGCGAGCAGCGTGATGCCCGGAGCGAAGTAGCCGTCGTCGTTCGAAACCAGGATTTTCACGCGGACGATTCTAGTGGAACCGTCGCGCGCCGGGTCCGGCCCGCCTACCGCTCTTTCTGGAGTTGAGCCGTGAGCCAGTTGAGCGCGCGCGATTCCTCGCGAAAGGCGCGCACGCTGGCGCCCTGCTGGCCGGCGAGCACCTCGATGTACTGGTTGGAGGCGCGCACCTCGTCCGAATCGGCGAGCAGCGCGACGCGCACCCCCTTCTGGGCGGCGAGCTGCCGGAACCGCTCGGAGAGCGGGTAGCGCTCGACCTTGAAGATCGGGCGCGAATTGCGCACCCAGATCAGGATGGGGAGCGCCGAATGCTTGCGCGCCTCGGCGGCGAGCGCCTCGACGAACTGCAGCGTGTCCTCGAGCGTCTGACGGCCGAAAAGCTCGGCCCGCAGATGATCCTGCGCCAGTTGGAAATTGAAATGCATCCCCGTCTTCTTACGGGGATTCTTGCACGCTCGGCTATAGCGCCCGCTTGTGAAATTCGGGTAGCGGAATGAACTACCGCCTCACTGCTTCTTCAGCAGCGAGCGCAGCATCCAGGCGTTCTTCTCGTGCACCTGCATGCGCTGCGTGAGCAGATCCAGCGTCGGCTGGTCGTCCGCTTTCTCCGCGAGCGGGAGCACTTCGCGCGCGGTCTTCACCACCGACTCCTGCCCGTCGATGAGGAGCTTCACCATCTGCCCGGCTTTGGGCACGCCCGGCGTTTCCTTGACGCGCGCGAGGTCCAGGTATTCGCGGTACGTGCCGGGCGCGTAGTGGCCGAGCGAGCGGATGCGCTCGGCGACCAGGTCGATCGCGTTCCACGCCTCGGTGTACTGCTCCATGAACATCTGGTGCAGGGTCTGGAACATCGGGCCTTCGACGTTCCAGTGGAAGTTGTGCGTCTTCAGGTAGACGACATAGGTGTCGGCGAGCAGGCGCGACAGGCCCTTGGCGATCGCCGCGCGGTCTTTGGCCGAGATCCCGGTATCCATGCGGCGAGCTTAGCGAGCGCCGCTGCGCGGGCGCAAATGGTATTTCGCCATGGCGCGAGTTGATAAAAGCTATGGGCCGGACACCGCGGGAGAAATCTGGTCGGGGCGGTGAGATTTGAACTCACGACCACCGGCACCCCATGCCGGTACGCTACCAGACTGCGCTACGCCCCGAGAAAGCGGATTTTACCCCTGCAGCTGGTCGAGGACGGCGCGCAATTCGCGCTTGATCGCAGCCACGTCGACTCCGGCCCCGGGAACGACGCGCAGCTCGCGCGGCGCCGGCGGCTCCGATTTTTCCTCGGCATCGATCCGCGCGCTCTCCAGGCGCGCATTGTCCAGACGATTGCGCGCACCGCTGATGGTGAAGCCCTCCTCGTACAGGAGCTGGCGGATGCGGCGGATGAGCAGCACCTCGTGGTGCTGGTAGTAGCGGCGGTTGCCGCGCCGCTTGACGGGCTTGAGCTGGGTGAATTCCTGCTCCCAGTAGCGCAGCACGTGCGGCTTGACCCCGCAAAGCTCGCTCACCTCACCGATGGTGAAGTAGCGCTTCGCCGGGATCGGCGGGAGCTCAGCTTTCCTGCGGCTTGGCTCCATGGCGCGCCTTTTCGACCATCGCCTTCAGCTTCTGGCTGGCATGGAAGGTGACGACCCGGCGGGCGCTTATTGGTATTTCCTCGCCGGTCTTGGGGTTGCGCCCGGGGCGTTGCGGCTTGTCGCGCAGCTGGAAGTTGCCGAAGCCGGAAAGCTTGACGCTCTCCCCGCGCTCCAGCGCGCCACGGATTTCCTCGAAAAACGCCTCGACCATGTCTTTGGCCTCGCGCTTGTTCAGCCCGACCTTCTCGAACAAGAGGTCGGCCAGCTCGGCCTTTGTCAAAGTCATCAACGCGCTCCCCTGATTTCCCTTTTATGTTCGGAGACTTGCGGCAAATTTGCGGCCCAGCAGAGCGACCAGCGCGTCGCGGGCAGCGTCTGCCTCCGCATCCGTAAGGGTTCGTTCAGTATGTTGCATAACTACCCGGAAAGCAAGGCTTTTCCGGTCGGCTGGAACCCCTTGGCCGCGGAACAAGCTGAGCAGGCTCACGGCGCGCACAATCGCCGGTTTTTCGGCCTCAATGGCGTCAAAAACGGCTTGTACGGGGGTTTCCAGGGCGAAAAGCATGGAGATGTCGCGCACCACGGTCGGGAGGTCGGAGGGGATGCCGGGGCGGGGTAGCGGCACTACCTGCAGGGGGGCGGCATCCACCTCGAACAGAACCGGGGCCTGGGGCAGCTCGTACTTCTGCTGCCACTTGGGGTGCAACTCGCCGATCCAACCGACCGGCTTGCTCTCGACCACTATCCGGGCGGAGCGCCCGGGGTGGAACGCCGGGTGCTCTGCCGGTTCGAAGCGGGGGGCAAGCGGTGCGAGCACGTTCTCCAGGTCCGACTTCACGTCGAACAAGTCGACCGCGCGCGCCGGCGTATCCCACTGCTCGCTCAGGGCCGGGCCGTAGGCGGCGGCGCCGATGCGGATCGGCTGGCGCAGGCCGGCGACCGAGAGCGGGCCGTCCTTGGCGGCGGCGTCGCGCAGGAACACCCGGCCGACCTCGAAGATGCGGACGCGGGGGACCTTTCTCGAGTGATTCTTCCTTACCCCCTCGATCAGAGAGCCGATCAGGTTCGTGCGCATAACCGACTGCTGGCTGATGATGGGATTCAGCAGGCGAATCGGGTTCGCTTCGCCGGCGAAATCGGTTTCCCAGCCGGGCTCGACAAAGCTGAAGTTGATCACTTCGCGATAGTCGGCCGCGGCGAGCCGCTCGCGGAAAAAGTGCAGGCTCCTCTCCGCCTCCGGGACCTTCAGCAGGGTCGCCGCGACGCGCGGCGGCTGCGCGGCGATGCGCTCGAAGCCGTAGAGCCGCGCCACCTCCTCGATCAGGTCCTCCTCGATCGCGAGGTCGAAGCGGTAGGACGGCGCCTTGACCGTGAAGGAATTTTTCTTGAGAGAACTCTCGAACCCGAGACGCGAAAACACCGAAGCCATCTCCTTCGCGGGCACCGGAACGCCGATCACTTTCTGCGCCCGCGCCACGCGCATCGCCACGGGCTTGCGCTTGGGCAGCCGCGCCACCGTGTCGACGGTGGGGCCGGGCTCGCCGCCGCAAATATCCATGATCAGCTTCGTCGCGCGCTCGATGCCGTCGACATTGTTCTCAAAATCGACGCCGCGCTCGAAGCGATGCGAGGCGTCGCTGCCGAAGTTGTAGCGGCGCGCGCGCCCGGCGATGGCGTCGGGATAGAAGAACGCCGACTCGAGGAACACGTTCTTCGTGTTCTCGTCGGCCTTGGTGCTCTCGCCGCCCATGATGCCGCCCAGGCCGATGACGCCCGAGTCGTCGGTGATGCACAGCACCTGCTCGTCGACCTCGATCTCCTGCTCGTTCAGGAGCAGCACTTTCTCGCCCTTG
>Ga0208685_1000171_pt1 | contig 24958 bp, 25 predicted proteins | sample EasRivMeERMLT890_FD_187533 | JGI IMG/M metagenome (GOLD analysis project Ga0208685, IMG submission 187533) | Soil microbial communities from meander-bound floodplain in the East River, Colorado, USA - East River MetaG ERMLT890 (SPAdes) (version 2) | ecosystem: Environmental > Terrestrial > Soil...
ACGACCGAGGACACGGTCATCAGCGAGAAGCACGATGCCGCGGCCGCGGCGCGCGCCGCAAAGACGCTCGAGGCCGAGTACACGCGGCCCTATACCGCGCACGCGGCGCTCGGCCCCTCCTGCGCGGTGGCGCAGTTCGAGGGCGGCCGCTACACGGTATGGACACACAGCCAGGGGATCTTCCCACTGCGCCGCGACCTCGCGCCCGTGCTGGGGGTGGAGGAGGGGCACATCGCGGTGATCCACATGGACGGCGCCGGCTGCTACGGCCACAACGGGGCGGACGACGCCGCGCTCGACGCCGCGCTCCTCGCGCGCGCAGTGCCGGGACGGCCGGTGCGCGTGCAATGGATGCGCGAGGATGAGTTCCACTGGGAACCGTACGGGCCGACGATGGTCGTGAAACTCAAGGCCGACCTCGACCGCGACGGCCAGATCGTGCGCTGGACGGAGGACATCTGGAGCAACTCCCACAGCACGCGGCCCAACGGGCTCGGCGGCATCAATCTTCTCGCCGCGTGGCACCTCGCGCAGCCGCACAAGGCTTCGCCCCCGCGCAACCCGCCGCTTCCGGGCGGTGGCAGCCATCGCAACGCGATCCCGATCTACGAGTTCCCGAACGAGCGCGTCACCAACCGGCTGGTGAAGCGCATGCCGTTGCGCGTGTCGGCGCTGCGCGCGCTCGGCGCCACCGCCAACGTGTTCGCGATCGAGTCGTTCATGGACGAGCTCGCGGCGGCGGCCGGCGCCGATCCGGTCGAATTCCGCCTCCGCCACCTGAAGGATCCGCGTGCGCGCGCCGTGATCGAGACCGTCGCGGCGAAGGCGGGATGGCGCAAGGGCGAGAAGGGCGACGGCACGCGCGGGCGCGGCATCGGCTTCGCGCGCTACAAGAACGGCGCCTGCTACGTCGCGGAGATCGCGGAAGTAGAGGCGGGCAACGAGATCGCGGTCAAGCGCGTCTGGGCGGCGATCGATGCCGGGCTCGTCATCAATCCCGACGGGCTCGTCAATCAGACCGAGGGCGGCATCATCCAGGCCGTCAGCTGGGCGTTGAAGGAGGCGATCCAGTACGACCGCAGCCGCATCCTCACCAGCACCTGGATCGACTACCCGATCCTCACCTTCGAGGAGTCGCCGCAGGTGGAGGTGACGATCGTCAACCGCCCCGACCAGCCGCCGCTCGGCGCGGGCGAGGGCACCCAGGGCCCGACCGCCGCGGCCATTGCGAACGCGATCCACAACGCAATGGGCGTACGGCTGCGCGACATGCCGTTCACGCGGGAACGCGTGCTGGCCGCGCTCGCCTGAACGTCGGCGCCGTGAGGGTGTCTATACTGTATGTTATGCAGACTCCTGAAGGGGGACATTGATGTTGCGAGAAATTGAAGGGATAGCCGACGAGCCTCGCACTCGCCGGCGCTGGTTTCACAACGAATACTTTGACCTTTTCGTGTGGCAGACCGACCAGGGCGAGGTCACCCTGTTCCAGCTCTGTTACGGAATCGACGCGGCGGAGCGCGCCCTGGTGTGGCACCGCATCGGCGGCTTTTTCCACGACGGGGCGGGGCCGGCCACGCCGCCCGCGACGGAGAAGATCGTTGCGCGCTTCGAGGTGGCCGCGCAATCGCTGCCGCAGAACATCCGCGAGGCGGTGAGCGAACGCATCCGCGAGTACATGGCAAGCGAGCAGCCCGCCGCGGGACGCCGTAAGCGCTTTCGGCGGGACGACTGGCAAAAACGGCCCGCGGCCTGATTGGGGGAATTCACAATGCACGGCATCCATCGCCTGCTGAACGTTACCCTGCTGCCTTGCCTTGCGCTCGCCGCTGCCGGCGCGGCCGCCGCGGAGTGGCCGGCGCGGCCGATCCGGTTCGTGACACCGGCCGCGCCCGGCGGCACCACCGACGGCCTCTCGCGCATCTTCAGCGCGCGCATGTCCGAGACGCTGCGCACCCAGGTCATCGTGGACAATCGTGGCAGCGCCTCCGGCACGCTCGCCGCCGAGATCGTCAAGGCGGCGGCCCCGGACGGATACACGCTGTTCATGGCCTACCACCAGCACACGGTCAACGCGGCGCTGCTCAAGCTCACCTACCACCCGGTCAACGACTTCACGCCGATCACGCAGCTGACCGAGGCGGGGCTCGCGCTGGTCATCCACCCCAGCTCGCCGCCGAAGAACTTCAAGGAGTTCCTCGACTGGACACGCAATTTCAAGGGCGCGCTCAACTTCGGCTCGGCGGGGCTCGGCAGTGGTGGCCACCTCGCGGGCGAGCTCTACAAGCTCCAGGCCGGCGTCAACGCGCACCACATCCCCTACAAGGGTGCGGGGCCCTCGCTGATCGCCCTCATGGGCGGCGAGTACCATTACAACTTCGCGGGACTGGTGGGCGCGCTGCCGCTCGCGCGCGCGGGCAAGATTCGCGCAATCGCGGTCACCACCGGAAAGCGCATCCTGGGCTACGAGGACATCCCGACGGTGAAGGAATCCGGCCTGCCGGACTTCGAGGTGGTGGGGTGGTACGGCGTCATCACGCCGCCGAAGCTGCCCAAGGCGCTGGTGACACGCCTCCACGCCGAACTGGTCAAGGTATTGAGGGAGCCCGACACCAACAAGCGCATCGTCAGCTTCGGCGGCACCCCGGTGGGCAACGACCCGGAGAGCTTCCGCAAGTTCATGTTGGCGGACATGAACAAGTGGGCGGACGTCGTGAAGAAGAGCGGCGCCAAGGCGGACTAGTCATTTGACCTGGATCAGGGAGGGGAACATGGCACGCATCCGGCATATCGCGATCGGCACGCAGGATCCCGAGGCGACGGCGCGGTTCTATATCGAGGGCCTGGGCCTGAAGAAGGTCGGGAAGCTCAATTCCTCGACCGCCGAGGGCTATTACTTGAGCGACGGCCACGTGAACGTCGCCATTCTCAAGTTCAAGAGCGACGACCCTGCCACCACGGAGGGTGGAACGCGCTATACGGGCGTTCACCACTTCGGGCTCGAGGTCGAGGACATGGCGAAGGCGCGCAAGAAGATCGAGCAGGCCGGCGCCGTGCACCGCCCCTACCCGGGAACGGAAGAGATGAAGAAGCGCGGCAACATCGAGGTCAAGTTCAGCGGGCCGGACGGCGTGACGATCGACCTGTCCGAGCACGGCTGGGTCGGCACCAAGTAACGATGCGGCGCCGGGCGCGTCACCGGCGATCGGGAGAGTTATTGACGCAGGTCAAAGCGCCGGTGCGGGCGCGGGAGTAGAAAGTAGTTGTCTCGCGCCGCTCACGAGAGTCCGGGTGCCGACCCCGGGAATCCTCAGGCGCGGGAAGAATGGCCGGTGACAGTTTCCCCCCGATACCGGCCAAGCCAGGCTGCCATCCCGCAGCCGATACGTCAGCCGGCCAGCGCCCCATAAGGGTGCCGGTACCCGTAACGGGTGTAATGGGCATGACGGGCATCCGTCGGCCGAACGCCGGGAACCGCAGGTTCGCCGGCGTTCTCTTTTTTGAACCCTATAATGCCGGCTTGGTATCCCACCCGGGAAGGAGCCGCAATGCAAAAGGACGCCCTGGCAGCCAGCTGCTTGTGCGGATCGGTCCGCTTCGAGATCAGCCCGCCGTTCTCCGGTTTCAGGTATTGCCACTGCAGCCGCTGCCGCAAGGCGACGGGAGCCGCGCACGCCGCGAACATCTTTCTGCCCCAAAGCCAGCTCAAGTGGCTCGCCGGCGAGTCGCTGATCAAGCGCTTCGATCTTCCGGGCGCGAAGCGCTTCGCCGTGTGCTTCTGCACCCAATGCGGCACGCGCGTGCCGCACACGATCCCGGGCACGGAGAACTACCTGGTGCCGGCGGGCATCCTTGACGCGAGCACGGACGCGCGCCCCGAGGGCAGCATCTTCTGGGGGTCGAGAGCGCCGTGGTACGTCGAGACCCCGGCGCTGCCCAAGCACGACGAATACGCCAAGTAGGGCGGGCACGCTACACTACGCCGAATGGCGGCGCCCAGGCTTTTCGACCCGAGGTCTGACCAGCCTTTTGCGCTCAGCCGCAGCAAAGTCGAGCTCTACATCGATTGCGCGCGCTGCTTCTATCTCGACCGGCGGCTGGGTATCGGCCGTCCGGCGGGCTTCCCGTTCAACCTCAATGCGGCGGTGGATACGCTGCTCAAGCGCGAGTTCGACGACTACCGGGCGCGGGGCGAAAGCCACCCCCTGATGCGCGAGGCCGGCATCCATGCGGTGCCACATGCTCACCCGGAGCTCGACACCTGGCGCAGCAACTTCAAGGGCGTGCGGGCGCTGCACGAGCGCACGAACCTGGAGCTCTTCGGCGCGATCGACGATCTCTGGCGCGATCTCGGCAGCGGTGAGCTGATCGTCGCCGACTACAAGGCGACGTCCAAGGCCGCTGAGGTGACGATCGACGAGCCGTGGCAGGTGTCCTACAAGCGGCAAATGGAGTTCTATCAGTGGCTGCTGCGCGCGCGCGGCCACACGGTCGCGAAGCGCGGCTGGTTCGTCTACTGCAACGGGCGCCGGGACGCGCCCGAGTTCGGCAACCGGCTCGAGTTCACGATCAGGCTGCTGCCTTACAATGGCGACGACGGCTGGGTCGAGGACACCTTGCGTGCGATCCGCGAAACGCTGTCCGCCCCGCAGCCGCCGGCGGCCGACCCGCAGTGCGAGTATTGCGAGTACGTTGCCCGGGCATCGCTGTGAAGCGGTGGCCATTTTCCCCTGGTCGCGCCCACACGTTAGCATCCCCCACAAGGAGGGCACCGTCATGATGCTTCGAACGAGAGTCCCGCGCCGGCTGCTGACCACGGGATGCGCTGCGGCGTTGTGCCTCGTTGCAACCGGGGCGCCGGCGCAGGGATACCCCAGCAAGCCGATCCGGCTGATCGTGCCTTTCGGCGCGGGCGGCGGCTCCGACTACGTGGGACGCCTGGTGGGTCTCAAGCTCACCGAGCAGATGGGCCAGACCGTGGTTGTGGACAACCGTCCAGGCGCGGCGTCGCTGGTGGGCACGGAGATCGCGATGCGCGCGGCCCCGGACGGCTACACGCTGCTGCTCGCAGACGCGGGCTTCACCATTAATATCGCCTATTACAGAAAGGCCAAGTACGATGCGCTCAAGGATTTCGATCCCATCACTGTCGTCGGCGAGGCCCCGTACTTGCTGGTGGTGAACCCCGGCCTTCCGTATGCGGGCAGCCTCAAGGACTACATCGCCGCGGCCAAGGCACAGCCGGGCAAGATCAACCTCGGGTCGGCCGGCAACGGCAGCGGAACGCATTTCTCGGGCGAACTCTTCAAGCTGCGCGCCGGCATCGCGGTCTCCCACGTTCCATACAAGAGCGCGGGCGCCTCGGTCGCCGACGTCGTGGGCGGCCAGATCCAGTCGACGATGACCTCGCCGCCGCCGGCCCTGGCGCTGGCGAAAGCAGGGCGCCTCCGGATCCTTGCCCAGGCAACGGCGAAGCGCACCGCGCTGTTGTCCGACATCCCGACTTTCGAGGAAGGCGGCGTCACCGGCGTTCACGTGACCAACTGGTACAGCGTGATGTCCGTCGGCGGCACGCCCGGGCCGGTGCTGAAGCGGCTGCATGATGAGCTCATGCGCGCCATCGGCGCGCCGGACACGCGGCAGCGCCTTGCCGCGGGCGCGCTGGAACCCGCACCCACCACGCCCGCGGAGTTTCGCAAGAAGATCGAGGGTGAGCTGCGGCGTTGGGCTGCAGTGGTCAGGGACGCCGGCATCAAGCAAGAGTGATGTGTGATGGGCGGTGAGTGATGAGTGACGAGAGGTCCACGGACTGGAATTCGATACGCGGCGAGTTTCCGACGCTCGCGCGCTGGACCTATCTAGACTGCGCGCGCAAGACGATCCCGCCGCGCTGCCAGGAGCAGGCGCTGCTGGACTACACGCGAGACGTCTACGAGAACGCCGGCGCGGATGCCTGGTCCGCCGTCAACGTCTCCGAGACCCGTGCCGCGATGGCGCAGCTCCTCGGGGCGAAGCCGACCGAGATCGCATTTACCAAGAACACGACCGAGGGCCTCAACATCGCGGCCCACGGATTCGATCTGCGGCCGGGCGACAACGTCGTGCTTTCGGACCTGGAGCACGTGGCGAATGTCTGGGTGTGGAAGCACTGGGAGGCGAAAGGCGTCGAGCTTCGTTACGCGCGGAACCGCGAGGGGCGGCTGCCACTCGACGCGTTCCTCGAGCAGATGGACGCGCGCACGCGCGTGGTTTCCACCGCCTACGTCACCTACGGCAACGGCTACCGCGTCAACCTGCCGGAGCTCGGCCGCGCCTGCCGCAGCCGCGGCGTGCGCCTCGTGGTGGACGGGGTGCAGGGGATCGGGATTCTCGCGGCGCGGCTCGACGCGCTGGGCGCCGACGTCATCGCGTGCGGCGGGCACAAGGGCCTCCTCGGCCTGACCGGCTCCGGCATCGTCTATTGCCGGGAGGACCTGGTGAACGCGCTGCGCACGGATTTCGTGAAGCAGCCCGCGGTGGAGCCCGCGGGCCGCGCCCGCGTCCAGAGCCAGTTCGACTACGTGCGGACCGCGCACCGCTTCGAGGGCGGCAATCCCAACTTCCTGGCGATCCGTGTGTTCCGGAAGGGCGCCGAGTTTCTGCGCGCGGTCGGACTCGACCGCATCGAGCACCGCGTGCGCGAGCTCACGACGACGTTCCTCGGGCTGCTCAAGGCGGCGGGTCTGGACAGCCAGACGCCGGATGTCTGGGAGGAGCGCGCCCACATCGTCAACGTGCTGGTGCCCGATGCGGCGCAGCTCATGGAGCGGCTGCGCGTGAAGCACCGCGTCGTCGCGAACGTGAAAGACGGCGCGCTGCGGCTGTCGATGAGCTTCTACAACAACGAAGAGGATCTCGAGCGCGCAGTGCACGCGATCAGGCAAGAGCTCGGCGGCAAGCCCGCGCCGGCCTGATACGAGCACGCTCGCACCGGCCGAGGCGCGAACTGCAAATCCCGTTCGCCACCGCCCGGACTATACTTGCGGGCAGCCCCGCCCGAACGCAAGGAGACAACGATGCCCGGTCTGCCGAAGTGGCAACTGAGCCATATCGGTCTGTTCGTGTCCGACATGGACAGGATGCGCGATTTCTACACGCGGCTCCTCGGCTTCAAGGTGATGGATGCGGGCGCGCTGCGGGTGGGCGGCCCCCGCCTCACGTTCCTGAGCAAGGACCCGAAAGACCACCATCAGATCGTGCTTGTCGACGGGCGCGAGCCGGGCACGCGCTCCACGGTCAACCAGATCACCTACCGCGTCGCCTCGATCCGGGAAGTGCGGAAGATGCACGACCTGGCAGTCGCCAACAGGGTGGAGGGGATCGATCCCGTGGACCACGGCAACGCCTGGTCGGTGTATTTCCTCGATCCCGAGGGCAACCGGCTCGAATTCTTTTGCGACACGCCGTGGTACGTTGCGCAGCCGTTCCGCGCGGTCCTGGATTTCTCGCTGTCCGACAAAGAGATCGAGGCAGCAACGCGCATGCGGATCGCGAAGGATCCGACGACGCGTCCGTTCGGGAAGTGGCGCGAGCAGAAGCGGCGCGAGCTCGGGCTGTCGAAATCCCAAGGCAGGAAACGAAAAGCGCGCCGGCACGAAGCGCGTTGAGTCACGCTGGCGGGGCTGCATGGGCCAAACAAATGGGTGGTGAAAAGGTGCGGTTGTTTGGAGCCATTTTCTCCGCGCTCGCCGCGTTGGTGCTTGCGGCTCCCGGGCCGACGGGAGCGGCGGAGGACCCGGCTGCGCTGAAGGTCGGAGTCCCGTATTCCCTGCCGGAATGGTTCAAGCCGAGCTTTCTCGACTTTCGGCAGGACGTCGCGGAGGCGCGGCGGCAGGACAAGCACGTCATGGTGTTCCTGCACCTCGATCACTGCCCATACTGCGCGCGTTTGCTGAAAGAGAGCTTCACCAGCGGCGACAACCACGACTTCATCCGCAAGCACTTCGACGTGATCGCCGTCAACGTGCGCGGGTCGCTGGAGGTGAAGTGGGTGAACGGCGCGACCTACACCGAGCGCGGGCTCGCCGGGCACCTTGGGGTTCGCGGCACGCCGACCCTCGTGTTCCTGGATCAGGACGCAAGGAACGTGCTTCAGCTGAGCGGCTACCGGGACCCGCGCGCGCTGCGCGCGGCGCTCGATTACGTGCAAAGCAGGCGCTACCGAAACGGACCATTGACCGGGGAAAACTGATATGGATCTTGGCATCAAAGGCAGGACCGCGCTGGTCTGCGCGGCGAGTAAGGGACTCGGCAAGGGCTGCGCCGTGTCGCTCGCCCGCGAAGGCGTGAACGTAACCATCATTGCGCGCGGACGCGAAGCGCTCGAGCAGGCCGCCGCGGAGATCAAGGCGGCGACGGGCGCCGCGGTCAAGGCCGTCGCCGCGGATATCACGACCGTGGACGGCCGGGCGGCAGCGCTCGCGGCCTGCCCCCAGCCCGACATCCTCGTCAACAACGCCGGCGGGCCGCCGCCGGGCGATTTCCGGGACTGGAAGCGCGAGGACTGGATCAAGGCGGTCGACGCCAACATGCTGGCGCCGATCGAGCTGATCCGCGCGACGGTGGATGGCATGATCGCGCGCAAGTTCGGCCGCATCGTCAACATCACGTCCAATTCCGTGAAGGCGCCGATCGAGGAGCTGGGGCTCTCCAACGCCGCACGTTCGGGCCTGACCGGGTTCGTCGCGGGCCTTGCGCGCAAGACCGTGCGGCACAACGTGACGATCAACAACATCCTGCCCGGCCAGTTCGCGACCGACCGCCTCAAGAGCAACCTGGCGGCGCGCGCGAAGGCCCTCGGGCAGCCGTTCGAGCAGTTCTGGGAAGCGCGCAAGAACGCCATTCCGGCCGGCCGCTTCGGCGATCCGGCCGAGTTCGGCGAGATGTGCGCGTACATCTGCAGCGCGCAGGCGGCGTTCATCACCGGCCAGAACTTCCTGATCGACGGCGGCGTGTATCCCGGAACCTACTGAGACGGGAGATCGTCCATGACCAAACCATTCGCGGAGCGCATCGCCGCGATGAACGCGATGTACAAGCTGCCTGCCCATGTCCGGCCGACGCTGCCCGCGGACGTGGCCGACCGGCTCGCCCGCTTCAAGGCGACGCTGCTCGACGAGGTGCACGAGATCGACGAGATCGTGAAGCTCGCGCAGGACGGTGCAGCGGCGCTCGATATCGCGGTGGCTGTCGCGGATCTCCTGGGAGACATCATCGTCTACTGCCGGTCGGAGGCGCTGAAGTACGGCTTGCCGCTGGAAGAGGTGCTGGACGTGATCATGGACAGCAACGAAAGCAAGCTCGGCGCCGACGGAAGACCGATCTACGACGCGAACGGCAAGTTTCTCAAGGGCCCCGCCTACTGGAGGCCCGAGCCGAAGATCAAGGCGCTCCTGGCCGCGAAGTCGAGCGTTTGACCTATATCAATATGCCCCCCGCGCCCGGCCCCCATACTTTCCGCCATGGCACCGGTTCGCACGCTCGTGACGGGTGGCCGAAGGGCGGTTGAAGTCTTGATACTGGCCGCGGGCGCGTTCGCGATGTCCGCCGTGCCGCTCGACGCCGCGCGCGGCGCCGAGAAACCCGCGCCGCAGGCCACCGAGCGCGAGCTCATTCCGGGCGCGGAGCGGATGACCGCGGCCGAGCGCGACGCTTACCGGCGCCGCATGGAAAGCGCCTCCACGCCCGAAGAGAAGGCCCGTATCCGCGCGGAATTCGCCAAGGCTGCGGAGCAGCAGGCAGCCTCAGCCGCACTGACCGGGGACCCGAAGCGCGGAGCCAAGCTCCACAGCGCGTGCTTCAGCTGCCACGGCATCGAGCGCTACACGGCGCCGGTGACGCGCGCAACCGCCACGTTCTTCGATTCGCTGCTGAGGGCGAGCGGGCTCTCCGACCTGCCCCCCTCGGAACCCGCCAGCTTCAAGGGCAGGATCCGCTCGGTCGAGGCACTGCGCGCGGCCGTCAACCGGCGCAACGAGTACTTCAGCCCCAAGTTGACGCCCCAGGAGGTCGAGGACGTCGTCGCGTATCTCAACGAAACCTATTACAAGTTTCCGCAGCACGCGGCGCGCGCGCCGGCCAAGTAATGTGAAAAAAAGGCGGGCCGGCCACAAGGGCACGGCCCGCCTCCGGGGGAGACGGTGTACTAGATCTGGCTCGACAGCGCGCGCAGGCGGCTCATGAAGGCCGTCATGTTGATGCCTTCGAATTCATCCGGCAGTTGCGGGCTCAGCTCCTGGGGGGTCTGGAAGCAGGAGAGGGCAACGACCGCGTAGGCCGGACTCCAGTTCACGCACAGCAATTCGTCTTCACGTTGGGCAGAGGCGGAGGTCGAAGTGGCCTTCGCCGCCTTTGCCTTACGAAATTCGATTATGTTGATCACCATTGCCGTCCTCCATTGCTTCGTCCTGATTCCGGAGGGAGGTAACGCAGGTTCCATGCCAAGCGGGTCGCGGACCAGGCCCCATCCGCTAACTCTTTGAATCGCCTTGCCTAGAGGTTGCGCCCGCGACCTACAGCGGTATTATTTGGCCCTGCCGCAGGACGGCCAGGAGCCCACTCCACTGACGGTGCGCGGCACATCATCGAATTTTCGGCACCGTATTTGCCGGCGCGTGATTTTTTGCACGGCGGCTGCCGAATGCAGGTATTCTCGGCCGGCCCTGATCCCGCCCGGAGGACGCCTTGATGCTCCAGATGGTTTCGCGCTGGTTGCCGGCGCTGCTGGTTGCGCTGTGCGCGGCGGCGCCACTCTGCGCCCAGGCGCCGCGGCGGCTCGACGTCCCATATGTGCCCACCAACCAGGCGACCGTGAACGCGATGCTGCGCGTGGCGAACGTCGGGCCCAAGGACTACGTGATCGACCTCGGGTCCGGGGACGGCCGTATCCTGATCACCGCGGCCCGGCTGCACGGCGCGCGCGGCTTCGGGGTGGACCTCAATCCGGAGCGCGTCACGGAGAGCCTCGAGAACGCAAAGGCGGCCGGCGTCTCCGACCGCGTCCGGTTCGTCCAGCAGAACCTCTACCACGCGCCGATCGCCGAGGCCACCGTGCTGACCCTGTACCTGCTGCCGCGCGTCAACCTCGAGCTGCGGCCACGCCTGCTCGCGGAGCTGAAGCCGGGCACGCGCGTGGTGTCGCACGACTTCGACATGGGCGACTGGCAGCCCGACCTCCAGGTGAACGTGCGGGGCAGCGGCAGCGTGGTCTATCTCTGGATCATCCCGGCGCGCGTCGCGGGGCGCTGGCAGGTGCAGGGCGCGCCGCCCGGCGTCGAGTCCTTCGAGGTCGAGTTCACGCAGAAGTACCAGGATCTCGAAGCGACCGCACGCGGGCTCAAGCGACCGGTCACGGTGCGCGATGCGCGGCTGGAGGGCGGCCGCATCGCTTTCACGCTGGTCGATGATGGGGATTTCGCTCACCGCGTGCTCTTCGAAGGCACGGTGAGCGCAAGCATGATGGAGGGGCTCGCGCGCGGCGACGGCTCGGCGCCGCGCGGGGAGCGGAAATGGCGCGCCCACAGGGCGGTCCATTGAGCCCGCATTTGCCGGCGTTGCGGTAAACTTCCGCCCTTTTCGGGCGTTGACCCCCCATGCTGCTGCACGCCGCGACGATTTTCCTCAGCGCGTTCCTGCTATTCCTGGTCCAGCCCGTCATCGCCAAGCAGATCCTGCCCTGGTTTGGCGGCGCGGCCGCGGTGTGGGCGACCTGCCTGGTCTTCTTCCAATCGGTGCTGCTCATCGGCTATGCGTATTCCGACTGGACGACGCGGCTCCTTGCCCCGCGCAAGCAGGCCTGGCTGCACATCGGGTTGCTAGCCCTGAGCCTGCTGATCCTGCCGATCATCCCGGGCGCGCATTGGAAGCCCGGCGAGGAGGGCGGCGAACCCACCCTGGCGATACTGGGCCTGCTGGGAGCGATCATCGGCCTGCCGTACTTTTTGCTCTCGACCACGAGCCCGCTGGTGCAGGCGTGGTTCTGGCAGAGCTTCCGGCATGCCGTCCCGTACCGGCTGTTCGCGCTGTCGAATCTTGCGTCGCTGCTGGCGCTCCTTTCCTACCCGGTGCTGATCGAGCCCTTCCTGCCGCTCGTGGCGCAATCGTGGCTGTGGTCGTCCGCTTACATCGCGTTCGTCCTGTTATGCGGCGCAACCGCCTACTTCAGCACCCGCGGACCCGCCCCCGCAGCCGCGCCCGCTGCGCAAACCACGGGAGCGGGTGACAAAGCCCCCGCCATCGGGGACCTCCTGCTGTGGGTCGCGCTCTCGGCGATGGGCTCCTGCCTGCTCCTTGCGATCACCAATCACCTGACCCAGAACATCGCCTCGATCCCGTTCCTGTGGTTGGTGCCGCTTTCGATCTACCTCATCACCTTCATCCTGTGTTTCGACCATCCGCGCTGGTACCACCGGGGCGTGTTCATCACGCTCATGGCGGTGCTGCTGCCGGTGATGGCCTGGTACAGCGATTCCCTCGACCTGTGGACCGCCGCGCCGCTCTACGCCGCGGGTCTTTTCGTCTGTTGCATGTTCTGCCACGGCGAGCTCACCCGGCTGAAGCCCGTGCCGCGCCACCTGACGACCTTCTACCTGATGGTGTCCATCGGCGGCGCGATCGGCGCGCTGCTGGTCGGGGTCGGGGCGCCGATGCTGCTCTCCGGCTACTTCGAGCTCGGAATCGCCCTGACGGCGTGCGCCATGCTGCTCTACCACCGCACGCTCGCCGGGCGCTGGTGGCTCGCTGCCGTGACGCTGGCCGTGGTCGTTGCCACCGCCGCGTTCACGGTGATCGGCGTGACCGAGTACCTGCAGAACACCCGGGTGATGGTGCGCAACTTCTACGGCGTGGTGCGCACGCGCGACTACACCACCCCGGTGGCCTTCCGTGCGATGTATCACGGCGGCATCAATCACGGCGGGCAGCTGCTCGACCCGGCTCTGCGCAGCCGGCCCACAAGCTATTTCTCCCCGACGAGCGGCTACGGTCGCGTCTTCGCGAGCCTCCCCGAGGCCCCGCGGCGCGTCGGGGTGATCGGACTCGGGGCGGGCGCGCTTGCCGCCTATGCGCGGGCGGGGGACGTATTCCGCTTCTACGAGATCGACCCCCAGGTTGCCGCTGTGGCGGTCTCGGAGTTCTCGTACCTCCGCGACAGCCCGGCGCAGACCGATATCGTGCTGGGCGACGGGCGCCTCTCGCTCGAGCGCGAAAGCCCGCAGAACTACGATGTGCTCGCGATTGACGCCTTCTCCGGGGACTCGATCCCGATGCATCTCGTCACGCGCGAGGCGATGGCGGCCTATCTGCGGCACCTGAAGCCGGACGGCGTGATCGTGTTTCAGGCGACGAACCGCTTCGTGGACATCGCGCCGGTGGTCGAGCGCCTCGCCGCGGCGTTCGGACTCACCGCGGTGCTGGTGTCCGACGTCGCCGACAGCGACGAAGGCGCGGACTATTGGGTTTCCGACACCGATCAGATCATCGTCACGCGCAATGCGCCGCTTCTTGCGGCCGATCCGATCCGATCCGTGGCGCAACCGTTGCCGCCGCGTCCGGATTTCCGGATCTGGACCGACGATTTCTATAATCTTTTGCGCATTCTCAAGCGCTGAAGCTGCTCGATCGTTTGCTGCCCGCGGTCTTGATCAATTTTTGAGCAAACCAGACACGACCGTGTGGTTGCGCCGGATGCGCGGTGATCGCCGCGGGTTACCCACAACGTTATCCACAAAAATTGTGAATTGTTTACAGACCCTCTCTGGCGGTGCCGCCTGGTGCCCCGCAGCGTGGCATCCGGCAATCGCTTCGAGCGCCTGATGCGTCAAGGACTTGGCGCGCATTCGCCGGACGGCGCGTGGCGGCGTCCCGGGGGGCGTCGGCAGTCTAGAATCAGGGCGTGAAAACCCCCTCCCTGCTGGCTCTGGCGGGCATGCTGTCCCTGCCCCTGGCCGCACAAGGCCCGGAGCGCGTTGCGACGGTCACGGGGGTAGCCATCACACGGGGCGAGCTCGCCACGGGCGCGCACGGGGTCTCGCACGAGGCGCGCCTGCTCGAGCTCGTCTGGCCGCGCATCACCAGCGACTACGTGGCCCGCCAGAAGCTCGCCGCGACGCCAGCGGAGATTGAGGAGGCGGCCGCCTATCACCGCGAATTCGAGCGCAGGAGCCGGGCGCAGCGGGCACGGAAGTTGAAGGAGCTGGAGGATCGGCTCGCCGAGCCCGAGCTCGCGCCGGAAGAGCGCGTGCGGCTGGAGGACTTCCGGGCGACGTTGCAGCGCCTCGCGTCAAGCGACGAGGAACGGGACAACACGCCGCAGGACCCGGAGCGCCTGCGGGTGCTGCTCGCGCCCCTGGTCGAGATGTGGAAGATGAACCGTGCGATCTACGAGCGCTATGGCGGAGTCGTGGCGCTGACCGAGTTCGGCCCCTGGCCGCACGGTGCGCGCGCGGCCCTGATCGCGGACTACGAGCGCCAGGGCCGGCTCGAAATCGTGGATACCGAGCTGCGCGACCGCTTTCATGCGGTCCTGCGGCAGCCACCGCCGATGGTGGTGCCGCCCGCGCGCGTCGACTTCGCGCCCTATTGGAAGCGGCCGATTCCGCCGTCCTATTACCCGGACTGACGTACTGTCAGAGCCCGCGGACGAAGCCCTCGATCCCGCGCAGGAGCATCTCCACCGCAATGGCGGTCAGGATGAGGCCCATCAGCCGTTCGAAGGCGAGGAGCCCCCGTTCTCCCGCGAGCTTGGCGATGCGCTCCGCGGCCGTCAGCACTGCCACCGTGACCAGCATGGCGATGGCGACGGCGAGGCACCATTCGAGCAGGCGCTGCGGCGCGCGCGACACCAGAAGCATGACGGTGGCGATCGCCGCCGGCCCCGCGATCGCGGGGGTGGCGAGCGGCACGATGAAGGGCTCGGCGCCAGCGGTGTCGCCGAAGATCCCCTCCGGGTGCCGGAAAATCATGCGCAGGGCGACCAGGAACAGGATGAGGCCGCCCGCGATGCCGAGCGCGGCATCGGAGAGTCCGAGGACGCCGAGGATCGTCCCGCCGAAGAAGACGAACAGCATCAGAACGGCGAACGCGATGAGGCACTCGCGCAGGATCACGCGGGCGCGCCGCGCCGGCTCGACCTGCCGCAGCGCGGAGACGAACAGCGGGATGTTCCCGACCGGGTCCATCACCAGCACCAGGATCACGACGGCCGATGTGAACGAGACATCCATTGCAGGGGGGGCTCCGCGATCGCCAGTGTATGCGCAAATCGAGGGTTTATTGATAGAATCGCCCGGATTCCCCGCTGCAGGATAACCCCCCTTCACCGCCTCTCATGCCGGACGCCAGGGTACAGTCGGCGATCGCCCATTGGGCGCCGCGCTTCGTGTCGAACGGGGTGCCGCTGACCGACTTCGAGGAAGTGACCTCGGGCGTCGAGCGCTGGGAGGACTGGTGCCGCGCCTGGAGCGCGCGCGCGGCGGTCCATGAGGAGCTTGGTCGCAAGAGCCTGGCCGACGGATACAGGCTTTCCGCGGGCGAGCACCTGACACGCGCCGCGGTGTGCTACCACTTCTCCAAGTTCGTGTTCGTCGTGGACTACGAGCAGATGAAAGCCGCGCACCGCAAGGCGGTGGAGTGCCGCAATCTCGCGCTGCCCCTGATCGATCCCCCCGGCGAGCGGGTGCAGATCCCGTACGAGGGCAGGCATCTTGCGGGCATCCTGCGCAAGCCGGCGGGCGTGGCCCGGTCACCCGTCGTCGTGATGTGCATGGGGCTCGACTCGACCAAGGAGGAGATGGATACCAACGAGACCGGTTTCCTCGCGCGCGGCATGGCGACCCTCACCTTCGACGGTCCCGGGCAGGGCGAGGGGGAATACGATTTCGCCATCCGCGGCGATTACGAGGTGCCGGTGAAAGCCGTGCTGGATTTCATCGGTACCCGTGGCGATCTCGATGCCGCCCGCGTCGGGCTGTGGGGCGTGTCGCTCGGCGGCTACTACGCGCCGCGTGCCGCCGCCTTCGAAAAGCGGATCAAGGCCTGTATCGCGCTCTCCGGGCCGTTCGAGTGGGTCGAGTACTTCGACCAGCTGCCCGAGCTGACCCGCCACACGTTCCAGGTCCGCTCGCGGAGCCGGACGATGGCCGAAGCGCGCGATCGCGCCGCGACGCTGACGCTCAAGAATGTCGCAAAGAAAATCACCTGTCCGCTGTTCGTGGTCGCGGGCAAGCAGGACAGCATCGTGCCCTGGCAGGAAGGCGAGCGGCTTGCCGCCGCGGCTTCCGGGCCGGTGGTGCGCTGCTTCATCGATGACGGCAACCATGTCGCCAACAACCGTGTCTACCGCTGGCGTCCGCAGTCCGCGGACTGGATGGCGCGGCAACTCGGCGTGAAGCCGGTTTAGACAAGAAAGGGAGGAGATCATGATTTGCAGATCTGTATTTTTCGTGGTGGTGGCGTCGCTCGCGGCGGCCGGTCCGGCCACTGCGCAACAGCAGTACCCGTCCAAGCCGATCCGCATGCTGGTGCCGTTCTCGGCGGGCAGCCAGACCGACATCCTCGCGCGCTGGATCGGAGAGAAGATCACGGACGCCTCGGGCCAGCAGGTGGTGGTGGACAACCGGCCGAGCGCCGGCGGGACGATCGCCTCCCAATACGTGCTCGCGGCCAACCCGGACGGCTACACGCTGATGATGGTGTCCACCGGCCATGCCGGCAACGCGACGATGTATTCCAAGCTGCCCTACGACACGATCAAGGACTTCGCCGGCATCTCGCGGGTGGCGAGTGTGCCCAACCTGCTGGTGGTGTCGCCGACGCTGGGGCCGAAATCGGTCAAGGAGTTGATCGCGTTCGCGAAGTCGAAGCCGGGGCAGATTAACTTCAGCTCTGCCGGTATCGGAAGCGGAACGCAGATCAACGGCGAGATGTTCCGGCTCGCGGCCGGGTTCGAGGCGACCCACGTGCCCTACAAGGGCGCGCCGGAATCGCTTAACGAGACCGTCTCGGGGCGCGTGCATTTCACGTTCTCGCCGATCCTCGTCGCCGCCGGGCAGGTCAAGGCGGGGCGGGCGCTGGCGCTCGCCGTCAGCACTTCCAGGCGCTCGGCGATGTTCCCGGACGTGCCGACCGTCGCTGAAGCGGGCGTTCCCGGGTTCGATTACGACCAGTGGTACGGCCTGCTCGCGTCGGCAATAACGCCGCGGCCGGTGGTGCGCACCGTCAATAAGGAGGTGGTGCGCATCCTGAACCTCCCCGACATCAAGGATCGCATGCTGACCCAGGGCGCGACCCCCACGCCGACCACGCCGGAGGAGTTCGACGCGTTCATCCGGTCGGAGGTGCAGCGCTTCGCAAAGGTGCTGATCGCGGCCGGCGCCCGCATCAACTGAGCGCGAGGGATCCATGGACATGCCGGCCGGCAACAAGGACCCGAGAGTCGAAGCCGCAATCGCCCACTGGGCGCCGCGCTTCGTCATCAATGGCGTGCCGCTCACCGACTTCCAGGAAGTGACGGCGGGCTGCGAGCGCTGGGAGGACTGGTGCAAGTCCTGGAGCGAACGCGCGGCAGTCCACGAGGCGCTCGGCGACGAGGCGCTGAAGGACGGCTACAAGCTTTCCGCCGGCGAGCACTACACGCGCGCCGCGCTGTGCTACCACTTCGGGAAATTCCTGTTCGTGAATGACCTCGAGCAGATGAAGCGGGCCCACAAGAAGGTGGTGGAATGCCGCAACAAGGCGCTGCCGCTGCTCGACCCCCCCGGCGAGCGCGTGGCGATTCCCTACGATGGCAAGCATCTCTACGGGATTCTGCGCAAGCCGCGCGGCGCGGCCAAGCCTCCTGTCGTCGTCATGTGCGCCGGGCTCGATTCGACCAAGGAGGAGATGGACGATTACGAGAAGCGCTTTCTCAAGCGCGGGGTCGCGACGCTTGCCTTCGACGGGCCGGGGCAGGGCGAGGCCGAATACGATTTCGCCATCTGCCCCGAGTTCGAGAAGCCGGCGAAAGCGGTCATCGACTTCGTCGAGACGCGCAAGGACCTCGACGCCGGCCGCGTCGGCATCTGGGGCGTCTCGTTCGGGGGCTACTACGCCCCGCGCGCGGCGGCGTTCGACAAGCGCATCAAGGCCTGCGTCGCGCTCTCCGGCGCCTACCAGCGTTCGGCGAGCTTCGAGGGGCGCCCGCAGATGAACGTCGAGGCGTTCCGCGTTCGCTCGAAGAGCGCCAACCTCGAGGAGGCCGGCAAGGTCGCGCTGCGGGTCTCGCTCAAGGGCATCGCGAAGAACATCACCTGCCCGATCTACATCGTCGCCGGGACGAAGGACCGCCTGACCCCCGTTGACGCCGCGAAGCAGCTCGCGGCGGAGGTTTCGGGACCGTGCGTGCTGTCGATCATCGAAGGCGGCAATCACGTCGTGAACAACCTGTGGTACCGCTACCGCGACCAGACCGCGGATTGGATGGCGGAGCGCCTGGGCGAGCCCAAACGCTGAATGCTCGCCGCCTGGTACGAGAGGAACGGCGCGGCGCGCGAGGTGCTGCAAGTCGGGGAGCAGCCCGACCCGGTTCCGGGCCGGGGTGAAGTGCGCGTGCGCCTGCACGCGTCGGCGGTCAATCCCTCGGACGTCAAGGCGCGCGCCGGCAACCGGCCGGTCATTCCCCCGCGGGTCATCCCGAATAGCGACGGGGCAGGCGAGATCGACCGCGTCGGACCCGGCGTTTCGAAATCGCGGCTGCGCCAGCGGGTGTGGACCTACAACGGTCAATGGCAGCGCGCCTCGGGCACGTCCGCCCAGTACATCGCGCTGCCGGCCGGCCTCGCGGTGCCGCTGCCGCGAAAGCTGACCTGGGCGCAGGGCGCCTGCCTCGGCATTCCGGTGATGACGGCGCACCGCTGCCTCTTCGCCGACGGGCCGATCCGCGAAATGACTGTGCTGGTGGCGGGCGGTGCCGGCGTGGTCGGCCACTACGCCGTGCAGCTCGCGCGCTGGGCCGGCGCGCGCGTGATCGCGACCGTCAGCTCTTCCGAGAAGGCCGCGCACGCCCGCAAGGGCGGCGCGCACGCCACCATCGATTACCGCACCGAGAACGTGGCGGAGCGGCTCGACGCGCTCACCCGGGGCAAGGGGGTGGACCGCGTGGTGGACGTCGAGCTCGGGGTGAACCTGCCGACCTACGAGAAGATGCTGCGGCCCGCGGCGATGATCGCGACCTATGCGGCGTCCACGGCTCAGGACTTCGCGCTCCCGCTGCGCCTGCGCCAGCGCAATATCACGGTGCGCATGGTGTTCGTCTACACCATGCCGGACGCCGCCAAGCGGCAGGCCATCGCCGATTTGAGCCGCTGGATCTCAACCGGCAGGCCGAAATTCGCCATCGCAGCGCGCTTTCCGCTCGACGAGATCGCCGCGGCCCACGAAACGGTAGAATCCGGGAAGAAGATCGGCCACGTCATCCTGGACATCCCCTGATCCGGCAGTCTGCTCAACCGCAAGGACCGCAATCCCATGGCAAGCGCCTTATTCACACCCCTCAAGCTCCGCGGGCTCGAGCTCGCGAACCGCATCATGGTCGGCCCGATGTGCCAGTACAACTCCGACAACGGCACCGCGAACGACTGGCACCTGATGCACCTCGGCCAGTTTTCGCTCGGCGCCGGCGCGCTGGTCATGACCGAATCGACCCACGTGACCCCCGAGGGACGCATCTCGCTCAAGTGCGCCGGCATGTATTCGGACGAGAACGAGGCCGCGATGAAGCGGGTGATCGACTTCTGCCGGAAGTACGGGGTCGCGAAGCACGGCCTCCAGCTCGGCCACGCGGGACGCAAGGGCTCGACCCTTCCGCCGGCCGCGGGCGGGAAGCCGCTGAAGCCGGAGGAGGGCGCCTACGAGACGATCGCGCCCTCCGCGCTGCCGTACGCGCCGGACTGGCACGTCCCGCGCGCGATGACGAAGGCCGACATCGAGCGCGTGCGGAATGCCTTTGTCAGCTCCGTCCAGCGGGCGCTGCGGATCGGCTACGATTTGATCGAGATGCACGCCGGGCACGGCTACCTCGTCCACGAGTTCCTGTCGCCGATCTCGAACCAGCGCAAGGACGAGTACGGCGGGAGCCTCGCGAGCCGCATGCGCTTCCCGCTCGAGACCTTCGCGGCGATGCGCGCGGCGTGGCCCTCCGACAAGCCCATGGGCGTGCGCATCTCGTCGACCGACTGGGTGGAGGGCGGCTGGAGCCCCGATGAGTCTGTCGCGTTCGCCCGCGAGCTGAAGCAGCTCGGCTGCGATTACATCGACTGCTCCAGCGGGGCGCTCGATCCGCGCCAGCAGGTGCCGTTCGCGCCGGGGTTCAACGTTCCGTTCGCGGAGAGGATCCGCAAGGAGGCGGGCATCCCGACCGCCACGGTGGGGCTCATCACCAGCCCGCGCCAATGCGAGGAGATCATCGCCTCCGGCAAGGCCGACATCGTCTGCCTCGCGCGCGGCGCGATGTGGAACCCGCGCTTCGCCTGGCACGCGGCGGAGGAGCTCGGCGCGGAGGCCCCCTATGCGCCGAAATACATGGCCTGCCATCCCAAGATGCGGCCCTGGATCTTTCCGAACCGCAAGGCTGCCTGAGCGCGAAAGGCCGAGGAGAGCGACATGGCGAAGAAGCGAGCGCGGCCCACGGTCATTACGCGGGACTCGATCAACAGCACGAAGGGCCGGCGCGGCGAGACGCTCGCCGAGGCGATGACGGGTGATCCCGATCCCGGCCACCGCTGGGAGCGGCCGCTGCAGGCGCCGGGGCGCATGCAGGTGGACTTTGAGGAGCGCGTGGATTTCCGGCGGCTGCACGACTACCGGCTCGGGCGCACGCGCCAGTCGCTTGCGCGCTCGGGACTGGGCGCCGTACTCGTCTTCGACCAGTACAACATCCGCTACATCTCTTCGACGGTGATCGGGGAGTGGGCACGCGACAAGCTGATCCGCTATTGCCTGCTGACCGGCAACGGTGATCCCTATGTGTGGGATTTCGGCTCGGCTGCGCGCCACCACCGGCTCTACTGCCCGTGGCTGCCGACCAATCACTGGCGCGCCGGCAATCCCGGCATGCGCGGGGCGATCCACCCGCGGGTGGGCCTCTTCGAGGAGGCGGCGAAGGAGATCAAGGCGCTCCTCGTCGAGGAAGGGGTGGCGAAGATGCCGCTCGGCGTGGACATCGTCGAGCCGGGCTTTCTCTTCGCGCTCCAGGCGCTCGGCATCGAGGTGCGGGACTGCCAGCAGATGATGCTCGATGCGCGCGAGATCAAGAGCCACGACGAGATCACGCTCCTCAACATCGCGGCGGCGATGGGCGACGGCGTCTACCAGGATATCTTCGAGCAGCTCAAGCCCGGCGTGCGCGAGAACGAGATCGTCGCGATGGCCACGAAGCGCCTCTACGAGATGGGCTCCGATTGCGTGGAGGCGATCAACGCGATTGCCGGCGAGCGCTGCAGCCCGCATCCGCACAACTTCACCGACCGCATGATCCGGCCCGGGGACCAGGCGTATTTCGACATCATCCAGACCTACATGGGCTACAAGACGTGCTACTACCGCACCTTCACGGTGGGCTCGGCGACCGAGGCGCAGCACGACGCCTATCGCATGGCGCGGGAATGGATGGACAGCGCGATCGACCTGCTGCGTCCGGGGGTCTCGACCGACCGCGTCGCGCAGGCGTTTCCCGAGGCGAAGGAGATCGGCTTCGAGAGCGAGATGGCCGCCTTCGGGCTCAATTTCTGCCACGGGCTTGGACTGGGGTTGCACGAGCGGCCGCTGATCTCGCGGTTGAACTCGTTTAAGGACCCCTACGAGTTGAAGGCGGGAATGGTGTTCGCGGTGGAGACCTTCTGCCCGGCCAAGGACGGCATCTCCGCCGCGCGCATCGAGGAGGAAGTGGTGCTCACGCCCAAGGGCGCGAAGATCATCACGCTCTTCCCGGCGCAGGAGCTTCCCATTGCCAACAAGTACTGAGACATGGATAGGAAAGCGAAAGGCAAGAAAGCGGCAGCGGGCGGGGACGGGATCGGGCGCGAGACCCGCCTCGAGCTCTATCGCCTCCAGGTGGAGCTGCGCTATTGCGAGAAGCGCGCCTACGATCTGTTTCTCCAGAACCTCGTCAAGGGCACGAGCCACCTCTCGCTTGGCCAGGAGGCGATTGCCGCCGCGTTCGGCGTGGCGATGCGCCCGGACGACTGGACGTTCTGCACCTACCGCGGCCATGCGCACACGCTCGCGCGCGGCGCCTCGATGACGGGGGTGCTCGGCGAGCTGATGGGCCGCGAGTGCGGGCTGCTCGGCGGCAAGGGCGGCTCGATGCACTTGACCGACGTCAAGAACGGCGCGATGGGCTCCTACGCCATCATCGGCGCGCATCTGCCGGTCGCGGCCGGCGCGGCGTGGAGCGCGCAGTATCGCGGCACGGAGCAGGTCGCGGTGTGCTTCTTCGGCGACGGCACCGCCAACATCGGCGCGTTCCACGAGGCGCTCAACTTCGCCGCGGTGTGGAAGCTGCCGGTGGTCTTCGTCTGCGAGAACAATCTTTATATGGAATACACCCCGATCTCCTCCGTCACCGCGGTCAAGCATCCGGCGGCGGACCGCGCGGCGGCCTACGGGCTGGAATCGATCGTGGTGGACGGCAATGACGCGGACGCGGTCTACCTGACGGCGGTCGAGCACATCGGCCGGGCGCGCAAGGGCGGCGGGCCGGCGCTGATCGAAGCCATGACCTACCGGCACAGCGGGCACTCGCGCGCCGACCCCGCGAAGTACCGCCCGGAAGGAGAGCTTAAGAAGTGGCTCGAGCGCGATCCCCTCAAGATCTACCGCGAGCGGCTCGCGAAGCTCGGCGTTTCCGAGGGGACTCTGAAGGACATCGAGACCGAAGCGATGCGCAAGGTAGAGGAGGCGACCGCGGCCGCCCGGGCGTCGCCCGCGCCGTCGCTCGACGGCATCGAGAGGAACGTCTGGGCGGACGGGGGCGCGGCATGGCGGAACTGACCTACCGCGAAGCCGTCGCTGCCGGGATCGCGCAGGAGATGGAGCGCGACGATTGCGTCGTGTTCCTCGGCGAGGACGTGGCGGCGGCGGGCGGCGTGTTCAAGACCACCGTCGGCCTGCTCGAGAAGTTCGGCCCGAAGCGCGTGCGCGACTGCCCGATCTCGGAGCAGGCGATCATCGGCGCGGCGATGGGTGCCGCGATGACGGGCCTGCGGCCGATCGCCGAGATCATGTTCTCCGACTTCCTCGCGGTGTGCTGGGACATGGTCGCGAACGAGATCGCCAAGACCCGCTACATGACCAACGGCCAGATCGCGCTCCCGCTCGTGATCCGCACCGCGAACGGCGGGGGCTCGCGCTTCGGCGCGCAGCACTCGCAGGCGGTGGAGAACTGGGCGATGGCGGTACCCGGCCTCAAGGTGGTGGCGCCTGCCTTTCCGGCGGACGTCAAGGGATTGCTGGCCGCAGCGGTGCGCGACCCCGATCCGGTGCTGTTCTTCGAGCAGAAGTCGCTTTACGCGATGAAGGGCGAGGTGCCCGACGGCGAGCACGTGGACAAGCTCGGCACCGCGAAAGTGCTGCGCCAGGGCAAGGACTGCACTATCGTTGCGCTCGCGCTGATGGTGCACCGGGCGCTCGGCGCGGCCGAGATCCTGGAGAAGGAGCATGGAATCTCCTGCACGGTGGTGGACGTGCGCTCGCTCGTGCCTCTCGATACGAAGACGATCCTCGGGGAGGTGGTGAAGACCGGGCGGCTCGTGACGGTGGAGGAGAACCCGCGGCTCTGCGGCTGGGGCGCGGAGATCGCGTCCATCGTCGCCGACGAGTGCTTCTGGGACCTCGACGGCCCGATCGTGCGCATCACGACGCCGCACGTGCCGTTGCCTTCGGCCGACCTGCTGGAAGACAACACCATCCCCTCCGTGGATCGCATCGTGCGCGAGATACGCGAGAAGATCGACTAGAGCGTGACGAGGCAAGCTTCCCGATGGATGTCGTAATGCCGCAGCTCGGCGAGACGGTCGCCGAGGGCACGGTCACGAAGTGGCACAAGAAGGTCGGCGACGCGATCAAGGCCGACGAGGCGCTGTTCGACGTCGAGACCGACAAGGTCAGCACCGAGGTCCCGGCGCCAGTGGCCGGCGTGGTTGCAGAGATTTTGGTGCAGGAAGGCGCGACCGCGAAGGTCGGGACCCGGCTCGCCGTGATCCGCGAGGCCGGCGGCCAGGCGGCGCGGCCTGCGGTGTCCGTTGCAGCGCCCGCGACCGCACCCACTCCGTCGGTCGCCGCCGCGACCGCGGGCGCGGATGCGCGTTCGCGCCTCTCGCCGGTGGTGAGCCGATTGCTCGCCGAGCATGGGCTCGATGCGCGCGCGATCGCCGGCACCGGGCGCGATGGCCGCATCACGCGCGAGGACGTGCTCGCGCACGTCGCGCAGCGCGGCGGCGCACAGTCTTCCGCGCCGGCGCAGTCTGCCGTGCCCGCCGCAGCCTCCGGCGCAGAAACCGCACCGCTTAACACTATCCGCAAGCGCACCGCGGAGCACATGGCGAAGTCGTGGGCCACGGTGCCGCACGTGCTGCAGGCGGTGGAAGCGGACTTTTCCAGGGTGGATGCAGCCCGCCGCGCGGGCGGGGAGCAGTGGAAGCAACGCGAGGGGTTCGCGCTGACCTACCTTCCCTTCATCGCCTGCGCCGCCGCGGCGGCGCTGGTGAAATTCCCCCGCCTTAATTCAAGCTTCGCGGGCGACCATCTCGTCCTGCACCGGCGCGTGAATCTCGGCATCGCCGTGGATCTCAACTTCGAGGGGCTCATGGTGCCGGTCCTGAAGGACGCCGCCGGCATGGCCCTGCCGCGAGTCGCGCGGGCGGTCCACGATCTCGCAAGCCGCGCGCGC
>Ga0208685_1000172_pt1 | contig 24928 bp, 4 predicted proteins | sample EasRivMeERMLT890_FD_187533 | JGI IMG/M metagenome (GOLD analysis project Ga0208685, IMG submission 187533) | Soil microbial communities from meander-bound floodplain in the East River, Colorado, USA - East River MetaG ERMLT890 (SPAdes) (version 2) | ecosystem: Environmental > Terrestrial > Soil >...
ATCGGCACCGTGGACAGGCGTGACATCCCTCTGCCGGTGCTATACTTCCCTAAATCTCGGCGGGAGGATTCTCATGACGCGATTTTTCGCAGCCTTCGCGTTCCCAGCACTTGCCGTTTTGGCGCTCGCCTGCAGCGACAGTGGGGATGACGACTCTCAGCAGCCCACTGGGACAGACGAATCCACCACCACGCCTATCCTGTCAGAGGGGGCCAGCGCATTTGAAGGCGCCATTGAGTGGATCGCTTACCAGGCCATAGCCGGACGGGGCGAAATCCTCCGCCTGGTCCATCCTGACGGCACGGAAGACCATCAGATCGCGGCGGGTGCACCCGGCGAGCACGAGACGCCCGATTGGTCCCCTGACGGCAAGACGATCGTCTTCCAGACCCGTAACCTGGAGCATGAGCCGCTCTTCGTGTACGACCTGGCGAGCGACTCCTTCGAGCAACTCTTCGAATGCACCGACACCTGCCTCGGCGATGACGAGCCCGCGTTCTCGCCCGACGGCAAGACGGTCATGTTCATGCGGGCGGTCGGCCCGCTCGTGAACGATATTCCGACTGACTGCGGACTCTGGGTCGGTGACATCGAGACCCGCGAGATCACGCAGTTGACGAGCAACGAACAGTGCAACCGGGAATACGACCCGCGTTGGTCACCCGACGGCACTCAGATCACGTACTCGCGTGCGGACGAATCCACTGACCCAGCCACCGGTAGCGTCTACGTCGCGATGGCTGACGGGACCGGCGCGGTCGCTCTGACCGAAGCTTCTCTGCTCGCCGGTGGCGCAGACTGGTCACCCAACGGAGAGTGGATCGTCTACAGCACCTGCTTCCGCGGCGACCTCGGCGACTGTGGCGACTCCAACCTGTTCCGCGTCCACCCGGACGGCACGGGCGTCGAGCAACTAACCGGCTTCACCGGCGAGGACCGTGCGCGCCAGGCAAGGTACTCCCCGGATGGAGAGTGGATCATCTTCCGGAAGGAAGGGCACAACAGCGCTTCACTCCAGGCAATCCCTGCCGAGGGGGGCGATCCCGTTCCAGTGGGGGGAATTAGCCTTCCGGCTCACCCGGATTGGCAGCCGGCAGAATAGCCGCCCCCGTCCGCCGGGCACCGCCGCCCACCTCGCCGAGGCGCTACAATACCGCCATCGAGGATCAGCCTGACACCCCAATAGAACTGCGCGACATCGAACCCCTGCGCCTGCTCCTCGCGCACCAACCCCTGGCCATCCTCTCCGACATCGACGGCACCCTCGCGCCTATCGTCAGCGAGCCGGCGTCGGCACGCGCCAGTGATCGCGCCTCGGCGGCACTTCAGTCGCTTGCCGAACGAGGTGCCCAGGTCGCCCTGATCACCGGCCGCTCACCCGACCAGGCCCGCCGTATGATCGGCATCCCCTCCGCCAGCTACGCCACCAATCACGGCCTGACCATCCGTCTCGGTGGCGACGAATGGACTTCTCCCGAAGTCGAGCCTTATGTCGAAAAGGCTGTCTGCGTCCTTGCCGAGATCGGCTCCATCGACGTTCCTGGCGTCACCGTCGAGAACAAGGGTCCCATCCTCGCCATCCACTACCGCAACACCCCCTCCGAGTCCGAGGCGCTAGCGGCGATTGAGGCCGCGCTCCAGCGTTCGCCAACTGCCGGCGAATTCACACGGCACGGCGCGCGCAAGGTGATCGAATTGCGTCCGCCGTTGCCCCTGAACAAGGGCACGGCCGCGACGGCGATTCTGGCTCATCTGGCACCGGCGGCTGTCGTCTGCATGGGCGACGACCTTACGGACATCGATCTCTTCGACGCGGTACGGGCAAGCGGCATCCCATGCGCGGTGGTCGCCGTGGAGAATGACGAGCAGCAGGATGTGATGGAGGCGGCGGACTACTACGTGCGCGGCGTCGAGGGCGTAGAACGGCTGCTGGAAGACATCCTCACAGCGATCCCTTAGTCGACAGCGAAAGCAGATCCCCAAACTGGGACCCGATCCAGTGCAGGATGTCCTGCTCTTCCACGATCCGCCGCAGCCCGGCAGCCCGCTCCCGCCTCTCCTCGGGTGACATCGTCAAGGCCTGATGTAAGGCTCGTACGGTGCCCTCGAGGTCTGTAGGCGAGACCGACAGTACGTGCGGCTCCATCTGGTCGTGCGAGCCCGCCATCTCGGAGAGGATGACGACGCCGTTGCGGGTGTTCACGAGCGGCCCCTCCTTCGAAACCAGGTTCATCCCATCGATGATCGGGTTCACGATTAGCACGTCGTACAAAGTCATCCCGGCCATCGCCTGAGCGTAGTTTTCTTCGTAAAAGACGCGCACTGGCTGCCAGTCCGCGTCGCCGTAGTGGTCATTGATCGACTCCACCAACTCGAACGCCTCGTCCGTGTACGTTTGGTACACCCCCAGCTCCGTACGCGAGGGAACGAGGAACTGCAGGAAGTTTACCTTCCCTCGGAACTCCGGGTGCCGCTCCAACAGAAGCTCCCAGGCCCGTAGCCCTCGGATGATATTCTTACTCGGCTCCGATCGGTCAACTCGTACGATTGTCTGCTCGCCGGTAAGTGGCGTTAGCCGCGCGACATGCCGCGAAATCTCCTCTGACTGCGCGAACTCCAGCAACTCTGCCGAATCCACCGAGATCGGATAACGGCGGACGTATATCGTGCGCCCCCGGAACTGGATAGTTCCCTCGTGGTAATCCACGACCGTGCCGTCCAGCATTCCGTCCGCACAATGGAGAAAGTTCGAGACGTCCTCCTTGGATTGCAGCCCCACAATATCGTTCGCACACATCGACTCGTGCACAGCGTGGCGCATGAAGCGCGGCAACAACCCCCAGTAGCGCGGCCCCGGCCACGGGATATGCGTGAAATGCAGCAGCGTCGCATGAGGCAGCGCCTCTCGCACCATCGAGGGGGCGAGGTAGAGGTGGTAGTCCTGCATCATCACGACCGGCTGTTTATCGTCGCGGCGCGCTTCTCCGATGATGGCGTCGGCGATCGCCCGGTTCACGGGCGTATAGCCGCTCTCCCACGCCTCATATACTGCCCGCCCAATGTTGGGAGTGCGAGGTGTGTTCCACATGAAGTGTTGGATAAACCAGAGCAGCGGATTGCAGATGACGTAGTAGTGGCGCTGGTACACCGGATTCGGCACAGTAACCAACTTCACGTACGCTTCGTCTTCGGTGGCCTTCAGCAGGTCGCCGTCCGTTTGCGCCGCCGCGCGTCGGTCCCCTTCCGTCATCGCCATCGCCACCCATGTCACGGGCACAACCTTCGACGCCGCCATGAGCGCGGTCACCATCCCGCCGCTCCCCCGGTTAGCCGACAGCGAGCCGTCCGCCTGGAGGTCGTACTGCACGGGACCGCGGTTAGAGGCGATGATGAGCCGTTTCCCGTCGAGGAGTTGACGGGTCAAACCTGAGAGGCGGTCTAATCGGTCCTGCCACGAGGTCGCGGGGGCTGACATGGGCTCTTGAAGCATCGCCGAGGTGTCGCCAGCCTGTCAACGCGGCCCCCATGATACGATTGCCCCGCGCCAATACACGCCGAACACGCGCCCCCGTAGCTCAGTAGGATAGAGCGCTGGCCTCCGAAGCCAGGTGCACAGGTTCGAGTCCTGTCGGGGGCGCCATTTTCGTATCCGAAAAGCGCCTGTAATCCGAATGCGCGTCCCCAATGTCCCCACCACGATGGTGGCGTTGCCTCCTCCGCTGCTTCTCCCAGCAAATCTCTCAATCTAAAGAACTGCTTAAAAACGAGTGCCGACGGTGGGACGTCGCCGCATCCGGGGTAGCCGCTACACGTGAATTCCTTCGTAAACGACTACGTAGTTTCTGCCATTCTGAACGTGGTTTGAACATTGCGTAGTTATACGGAAGCAGGAATCTCAACATAACCAGACACTGACCTTCGCCAGGGATCGCCGGTCCCGCTCTCGATTGAGAGTCAGGACTGGCGGACCCTGACAAGGCTCTCAAGGGCCGGGTCAAAATGGTTGGGTTACTCGCTTTACTGCTGTCATTGGCGGAATCGTTCCGCCGTTTCGCCGTTTCTGCGGCCCGCGCTCTGAGCCGCCTTGGCTGGCGCGCAGCTGCGCTCGCTCCGTTTATCAAGCGGATCCACGTCCCCAGCTCCGGACCTTCGGACATCCCCTCACTGCGACGGCAGCTCGGGATCACTCGTCGGCCGCCGGCCATCCGCATTGCCAGCCGGGCAGCGGGCTCCCTGGTGACCTCCTGCCGGCTCGGCGCCATCGCTGGCATCGCGATGGTGGCTGTCCTGATGGCGACCTTCATAGGCCCCGACTCAACCCTCGGCGCCGCCGACTACACGGTCAACAGCGCCCAGGACCTCGTTGACTCCAGCCCGGGTGACGGTATCTGCCGCACCGGCGCCAACACCTGCACTCTCCGCGCCGCCATCCAGGAGGCCAACTCCAGCCCCGGCCACCAGGAGATCTTTCTCCCCGGCGGCGTCTACGCCCTCCAGATTCCCACCGTCAACGACGACCTACCGAGCACCGGAGACCACGACATTTCCGGGAGCGTGACGATCATCGGGTCGGGCCCTGGCAGCACCGTCATCGACGGCGGCCTCCCCCTGCCGGGGGCCGACCCGGTGTCGCGCGGCCTCGACCGATTGTTCGAGGTCCATCCGGGCACCGGCGCCGTCACCTTCAAGAACCTGACCATCCGGGAAGGATTCTCCGTGGAGTCCGGCGGCGCGATCCAGAACTGGACCTCCGGCACCTTGCGTCTCGAGGACATCGAGGTCCTTGACAGCCTCTCCGCTGTCGGCGGCGGTCTCAACAATGCTGACCCGGCGAACTACGAGTGGGCAACGGAGCCCCTGATCCCGCCGCCATCCGGCAGGGTCGAGATCGTCAATTCGAAGTTCGAGGGTAACGCAGCCGATGGTTACGGCGCGGCGATCAACAACGAAGCGGCCGGCACCATCATCATCCAGGACAGCGAGATCGTAAACAACCCGGGCCCGATGGTCGTCAATCCGGCCGACCCGGAGGAGATGATCCCCGGCCCCGGAGTTTATGACCCAGGAGCGGGCGCAATCTCTAATCAGGGCGCGACGGACACCGTCGGCACCATCCGCATCGAGAACTCGCAAGTCACCGACAACTACGCCCGAAGTGCCGGCGCTGGCCTGCTGAATGACGGGACCGGCACCATCGTCATCGAGGATTCGGAGTTCGCCCGCAACACGGCCGAGGCCGGCGGTGGTGGCTTCTACACCGATGGGGGCTCGATCACTATTCGCGACAGCCAGTTCCACGAGAATCTCGCCGACGACGGCGGCGGCATGTACAGCAACGGCTCGCCGAACAAAGTGGGCCTCCGCAGCCGGATCACCATTACCGATACGACATTCCACGACAACGAGGCTCATGCATCGGGTGGTGGCCTTTACAGCGGTGGGGAGGGCCAGCTCGTCCTCACCCGCGTCACTTTTACTGAGAACCATGCCTCCGATGGTGGTGGCGGATTCGCGAACGGCGGCAGCGCGAGCGTAGCCGCCAATCACATTCGCGTCGAAGGAAACATCGCAAACGGCGAGGGTGGGGGCGCCTGGACTGCCACCGAGCGCGGCGTCACCATCAACGACTCGGTCTTCACGGACAACCACGCCGGTGTCCAGGTGATCGAGGAAGACGGGATGCTGAGCGACGACGTGGCAGGCGGCGGCGGCATCAGCACCGACAGCGGCGCACTTACCATTAACCGCTCCGAGTTCACTGAAAACACCGCCACCGAAGAGGGGGGCGGTCTGAGCCTGGACAACCACGGCGACATCAATATCCGCGACACCCTCGTCGCCAATAACCGCTCCGAGGACAACGGCGGAGGCCTTGAGAACAGCGGCACCCGCGTCACCTTCGAGCGTGTCATCATCAAGGACAACTACGCCGTCCACGACGGCGGCGGCATCTACAACTCGTCCAGTGGCGAGTTCACGGTCCTCGACACGACGATCGAAAAGAACAGCGCTTCCAGCGGCGGTGGTTTTGCTAACGCGCCAGACAACGTTCTCGTTATTCGCCGCACTCTCTTTATCGCTAACGTCGCCCGGACCCCCGTCATGGGTGAAGACGGCGACATTGAAGGAATGGGCTACGGCGGAGCCTTCTGGAGCATCAGTGATGGCGACGCCCTGATCGAGAACACAACGATGTCCTACAATCGCGCGGCAGTCGCGGGCGGCGGCATCTTCCACGACTCCGACGGTGAACTTGAGATCACCAACGTCACCGTCTGGCGTAACCGTGCGCCCCAGGGGTCCGGTATCGGGGTGGTCGAATCGGACTTCTCGCCCACCGTACCGCCCCAACCGATGGTCTCGATGATCTCGCGGAACACGATCATCGCCGGCAACTTGGACTCTCGTAACTGCGACTGGTACATCACTTCTGACGGCGGCAACCTGGACGAGGACGCATCCTGCTTCCTCCCGGTCGCCCCCAACAGCGACATAGTGGCCTTCGGCGGACGCGACCGCCTCGGCAACCCTGAGTTGGATGCCATTGCCGACAACGGCGGTGAGACCCTGACTCACGCCACGCGCTGGGGTTCCCTCGCCATCGACGCTGGCCTCAACCCCTGCCCGGAAACCGACCAGCGCGGCATGGAGCGCCCACAGAACGGCCGCTGCGACATCGGCGCCTTCGAGTTCGAAGGGGCTCCCTTGCCCCATGACGACACCCCCCCTGACCTGCCTACCTTCATCCGGGGCCCCTATCAGGACGGCATCGAGACGATGGCGTTCGAGTTCTCCGGGCACGATCCGGATCCCTGCCCGGTAGACGTTCAGCCGGAGCCGGGGCTGGAGTGCGGGACCCGCGCCGAGGACCTGCTGTTCGAATGTCGGCTCCTCGTGACCGACCTGGCCGAAGCGCCGGAGATACTTGCCCCCTGGGATCCGATCCCGCCGGAACTTATGTGGGTGGGCTGCCACAGCCCCTGGTCCGTGCCACTGGCCGAGGAGGGTATCCTCGAGTTCCAGGTGCGCGCGATCGACCGCGCCGACAACGTCGGCCCGGCCCTGGAGCGAATGCTCGGCGGTGCGGACACGACCCCGCCGAACACGACGATCGTCGACAAGCCGCCGGCGATCACCAGCAGCCGCAGCGCGACCTTCACATTCTCTGGCACCGACAACTTCACGCCTCCCCAATTCATGGAGTACGAGTGCCGACTCGACTCCCGCGACCCCGAACTGTGGCTGGAGTGCCCGAATCCGACCGTCTTCTCCAACCTCACCACCGGCCAACACACAATCGAGGTGCGTGCTTACGACGGCGCTGAGAACGTCGATCCGACACCGGACCGCTACACGTGGACGGTCGGCCAGGACCCAGACAACGTCAACTGCGACCTCGCCAACATTGCGCTGACTGCTGCAGCCGACGCGTGGGTAGACGAAGCTGTCCCGACAGAAAACCACCTCTTCATGACTGAACTGAATGTTCGTTCCTCCGCCGAGGGCGGCGACCCAGAGGCGATCCCGCCGGTCGCCGCAACTCCCCAGAACGCCCGCGGCCTCGTACGCTTCGACATTCTCGACGACGCGGGAAATTGCGCCCTCGAAGAAGCCAAGCTGCGCTTGTACTTCGACGGAGTTACCGAGGGCCGGGCGTTGCAGGCCGTGCCACTGTCCGGCTCCTTCCTCGAAAGCACCGTCACCTGGATGAACCAGCCGGGTACCATCATCGATCCCGTGACCCAGGATGGCGAACTCGCGACTGGCTACGTCGAGTGGGACGTCCTCGATCATGTCCAGGCGTTCATGGACGGCGACCTGGCCAACTACGGCTGGCAAATCCGCGACGCGAACGAGAGCGACGCCGACGGCGGTGACCACTCATTCGCTAGCCGGGAGACGCCGCAGGACCCGCCACCGACAACCCTGCCTGAACTCGTGCTCCGGTACGAGGCAGACGCCACTCCCGCCCCGCCGCCGCCGGTACCCTCCACCACGCCCCGGAACGTCACCTGCGGCGAGATCATCACCCAGAGCACGCTCGTCAATAACGACCTGACGTGCATCGGCGAAGGGTTGGTCATCGGCGCCAACGACATCGTTCTCGACCTCAACGGGCACACCATCAAGTACGGCCTGGTACTCGAGCCCGGCGAGGAGGATGGACTTCTGGCCGGAGTCCGCAGCAGCGGCCGCGACAACGTCGTGATTCGCAACGGCACGGTCAGAGGCTACGGATACGGCGTCATGCTCACAGGAGGAACGATCCGCAACGTAGTCGAAGACATGTTCTTCGACGGGAACATTTTGGCTGGCGTCTACCTCGTCGACGCCGACAATGGACGCATCGGCAATACCGTCCGTAACAACCGCCTGGAGAACAATGGCGAATCGGCGATCTCCATCCAGTTCGATTCCGAAAACAGCCACTTCTACGGCAACGAGATGCGCAGCAACGGCGGCGTGGGTGTTCACATACTCGAGTCCCACGGCCACCTGATCGAGGACAACATCATCGACGGGTTCAGCCGGAACCCGTTGGTAGATAGCGACGCCGGCGTGCTGATGGAGAGTTCGTCCGACAACGTCATCCTCAACAACACGCTGAACGACGCCGGTGACGGTGGGGTCATCATCGCGGACGGTTCGAACAATAACCGCGTCGAGGGCAACACCATGTACCGCAACGGCGACGCGGGCATATCGGTCGGCGACTCCCACGGCACGGTGATGATCGACAACACGTCGCACCAGCAGTCCGACGCGGGAATCTCTATCAGCAACGGCCACAACTCGATCGTCAGCGGCGGGGACCTGCGTTACAACCCGTCCGGTGTTTCCGTTTCCAACTCCAACAACGTCACTATCCAGGACGTCGACGCGTCGCGCTCCCTGCAGGCCGGAATCGAAATCGGCAGCGGAACCGGCGTCAAGGTCCTGAACAACACCGCCAACCAGACCGGGGGCAACGGCATCATCATCGAAGGCGGAGCCTTCGACTCTCTCGGCAACCCCGTCGGCGGCGCCCTGGTCCAGGGCAATACCACCAACGAGAACGCCCAGACGGGCATCGAGATCGCGGCGGGCGGACACCGCGTTGGCGCAAACATCGCGCACAACAACTTCGGCCACGGCATCGCTGCCGAAGAAGACGTCGTGGACCTCGGTGCGACCAACCTGGCCCAGCGGAACCAGGCCACCGGCAACGCCGAGCCTGTCCAGTGCATCAACGTCCTCTGCGACGACCCGGGCGCCGTACCGCTTACTCTCCCGGATCTCCACGCACCCGAGACCACGGTCACGGGCGGACCCGACCACCCGACGTTCGCAACATCGGCGATCTTCCACTTCACCGCGGACGACGGCCCGGACGGCGATCCGGACACCGACGACGGCGGTGACCCGCTCACGGCTCTTATCTTTGAGTGCAGGGTTGATCCGGGTGAGGACCCGCCGCCACCGCCTCCGGAAGAGCCAGAGCCGCCCGAACCCGGTGTGCCGCCGGACCCGCCGGACGTGCCCGAGACCCTTGGCTGGGTGGAGTGCGTCAGCCCGTTCTACGTTGCCGGCCTTGAGCCTGGCGACCACCGCTTCGAAGTGCGAGCTATGGACCAGTCCGACAACATGGACCTGACACCCGACTTTTACGAGTGGACTATCGACCTGACAGTCGAGCCAGAGGGCCCGGACCCGATCGAACCAACCACGCACATCTTCACGGCGCCTGACGACCCGACGTTCAGCCAGTCCGCTACTTTCGAGTTCGCCGGCAGCGACAACGCGACGCCAGGCCTCTTCCTCACCTTCCAGTGCCGCATCACGGGCGGCAGCTGGACCCCCTGCGACACCGGGCACAACTACCCGAGCCTTGGCCTTGGCGAGAAGACGTTCGAAGTCCGCGCCATTGACGCCCAGAACAACATGGACTCCACTCCCGCCACTCACACGTGGGTGATCGAGCAGCCTCCGGCGGACACAACACCTCCGAATACGACAGTCGATTCAGGCCCGGACGCGGTCACCATCATCCCGGGGGCGACGTTCACCTTCTCCGCCAACGAGGATGTATCCGGCTACGTCTGTGCGCTCAACAGCACGGCACCGGAAGACTACCTGGCGTGCGCGACGCCGCATAACCTGACAGCCCCGGTGGGCGACAACACGCTACGTGTGCGTGCCATCGACCTGGCCGGAAACGTCGACTCGACTCCCGCGACTTACATCTGGAAAGTGACCCCGGCGCCCGTCCCGACATTCGTCTTCTGCGGCCAGGTGATCACCCAGAGCATCATCGTCAGGAACGACCTCCACGACTGCCTGTGGGATGGCCTCGTCGCCGGCGCTGACTACATCACGATCGACCTCGACGGCCACGTCTTCGATGGCGTGGGCCTTGGCGCCGGCGTACGAAGTGACGGCAAGCGACACGTCACCATCAAGGGCGGCATGGTCCGCGAGTTCGACTACGGCGTCATGCTGAACAAGAACACCGACGACAACATCGTTGAGGACATGTCCTTCGAGATGAACCAGGAGGCGGGCGTCGCCCTCGGCCTCGCTTCTCCGCCGCTAAACCCGGCGATCAGCGAGCCTCCGGATCCGGTGCCGGTGGGTGGTGCCAACGTGGACCGCAACATCGTCCGCGACAATACGTTCATCAACAACGACAAGGCCATCTGGCTTGTCAACGGCGTCAAGGACAGCCAGATCAAGGACAACTTCCTGGCTGCCAACACCGAGGAGAACATCTTCATCGAGCGCTCTCACAACAACACGGTCGAGGGCAACGAAATGGCCGGGTCCAGCGGCGAAGGAATCTCACTCCGCGGATCGAACGGCAACACGATACTCAATAACAACATCACGGAAAACGGATCGGGGGTCCTTCTCGGCCTGAGTGAAGGCGACGTCGCCGGGGTGCCCTCCAACAACAACATAATTCAGGGTAACAACATCGTCGAGAACTCCAAGTCGGGAGTCGAGATCGACAACTCCCAGGGCAACCAGATCCTCGACAACGTCGTCCAGCACGGTAGCGAAGCCGGCGTGGGCATGGAGTACGCGAACTACAACACCGTCCGGGGCAACGACCTCCGGTTCAACGGCGGTGGCGTTTCGCTCAAGGCCTCCTCGGGCAACGTCTTCGAGGAGAACAACACCAGCAACTCCGAGGGCACCGGCATGTCCACCGAGTCCGGATCCCTAATGAACGAATTCATCAAGAACACGTCCAGCGACAACGACGGTGACGGCATCTACATCGGGGACGAAACCCCGAGCGGAGCCGGTTCCTTGCTGGACGGCAACCAGACCCACAACAACTCCGGCTACGGCATTCGCATCTCCAAGGTCGTCCACACCATCAAGAACAACCGGGCCAACGACAATGGCGGCTGGGGCATGTACGTCAGCGATGGCAGCAACGGCCGGTTCAACATCGATGGCGGCGGCAACCTCGCCCAGAACAACCTGGGACCGCTGGACCCGAGCACGCTCGAGCCGATGCAGTGCTTCACGATCGTTTGCACGGGCGGCCCGGCGGCGATGGTCGACGAGATCAACCCGGAGACTATTTTCATCGAGGGCCCGCCAAACCCCAACCCAAGTTCGATTGCAACATTCATCTTCAGCGGGACCGACAACGCCGGCGCAGTCACCTTCCAGTGCGCGCTCGTCACGGAAGACGAAGACTTCTCCGAGGCCTTCGCGGGCTGCGACACGCCGATGACCTACACCGGCGTGAACCTCGGGATCCACACCTTCGCCGTGAGGGCAGTAGACTCGTCAGGCAACGTCGACCTTGAGCCAGAGACCTACACCTGGGAAGTCACCCCAGCTGGCGTGCCGGAGACGTTCCTCGACTCCACGCCAGACCTCACAACCGTGGAGGACACGGCCACCTTCGAGTTCTCCTCCAACGTCCACCCGGCCACGTTCGAATGCTCGTTCGAGGGCAGTGCCTTCGCGCTCTGCGCTTCGCCGATCGAGTACGAGGGTCTCGTCCCGGGCACTTACGACTTCGCAGTACGGGCGAGGGATGGCGCCGGCGATTACGACCCCAGCCCGGCTGCCCACTCGTGGACCGTTGGCCCGCCGCCGATCAACAAGACCATCGCTTGCGGCGAGGTCATCACCCAGAGCATCCGCGCTCAGAACGACCTCATCGACTGCATGGGCTACGGCCTCGTTGTCGGTGCCAGCGACATCACGATCGACCTCAATGGTCACGTCATCGACGGTGACGGGTTCGATGCCGGTATCTTCAACCCCGGCCGCGACCGCGTCACTATCACCAACGGCACGATCCACCAGTTCCTCTACGGCATCCAGCTCAACCCGGGAACAGCCTCAAACGTGGTCAAGTTGATGAACCTGGCCGCCAGCGAGGCGGGTGTCGCACTGGCCGACGCAGACCAGGACGGCGTTGGAAACATCGTCCGCGACAACACGATCGAGGGCAATGAGTGGGGCGTCGCCCTGCTCACCGGAACAAACGCAGCTGTCGTCCGCGACAACGCGATCGGCGCCAGTGGCGACGCCGGAGTGTACGTGGACTTCGCCTCGAACAACACGATTATCGAAAACGAAATCACGACCTCGGGCGGTGCCGGCATCCAGTTACTGGGCGCCAACAACAACATCGTCAAGAACAACAACATCAACGACAACCTGGGCGGTGGAATCGGTATCGGTGAGGAGCTCCTGCCCGCCAATAACAACATCGTAGAGCGCAACACGGTAACCGGTGGCGGCTTCGGCATCGTCCTCGGCAGCGCCACCGGAAACACGATCATTTACAACACCGTCAACAGCACCACGGGTGCTGGCCTGGCCGTGGAGCTCGGAAACGACAACTTCATACGAGCCAACGACCTGCGCTTCAACCAGAGCGGCATCTCCCTTGAAGAGGGGATCGGGAACCTGATCGAAGCCAACAACGCCAGCAGCAGCACAGGTGCGGGAATTTCCGCAGAAGGCGTATCCATCAACAACACCATCAGGCTTAACACGGCCAGCGGGAACGGCGGCGAAGGAATCGCAGTCGAAGGATCGTCCATCGCCGGCCAGCCCAACAGGGTGGAAAACAACATCGCGGACGGCAACGGCGGCGATGGTGTCGGCGCTTACGGCGTCGGTTCCCTGCTTATCGGCAACAAGGCCTCCTTCAACGGAGGCTGGGGCGTCTACGCTGCCGCACCGGGCGCCGACGGCGGAGGCAACGAAGCCGCGGGCAACATGGAACCTGATCAATGTCACCTGGTGGTCTGCGAAATCGGATTCGTCCCGGGGGCGCCGACCGTCTGGATCGTCGACGGCCCGTCGAACCCGAGCAACAGCCGCAACGCCAGCTTCGCCTACAACGCCATCGACAACACCACTCCGGTCAACCTCCTCATCTTCGAGTGCCGGTTCGACACGACGAACCCGCTCGCATGGGAGGACTGCGAGTACCCCGCCGACTACTTCAACCTGAGTCCGGGCGAGCACACGTTCGAGGTACGGGCTATGGACCTCAACCTGCTCGCATCCGAGCCGGCGTCCTACACATGGGTTTACGATCCGCTGCCAACCGGCGTAGCGCCCACAGTCACCCTCGATGTGGTGCCGGAAACGCCCACCTACTCGCTGGAATCGATATTCACGTTCCACTCCAACGAGCCCGACGTCACCTTCGAATGCAAGGTCGACCTCTTCGGTTACGAGCCGTGCGGCTTCGAGGAGCCAGCCTCCTTCATGTCGCAGGGCGCTTACGAGTGGGGCCTTGAGCCCTTCGAGGTAGGCCAGCACACGTTCTTCGTCCGCGCCATCGACTTCGAAGGCAACGTCGGCGCGCCGACGACCTACAACTGGACACTGCTCGGCACCGTGACTACGTTCCTTGACGGCCCCGGTTTCACCCCGGGCGAGACGCCGCAAGACCCGCCGACCGGCGGCACCGTCAGCTCGTCCACGGCAACGCTTGACTTCATCGCGAACGTTGCGGACGCGACTTACGAATGTTCGCTGGACCTGGGGCCATTCCTCCCCTGCACTCCGCCCATTACCTACGCCCCCCTCATCCAGGGCGAGCACCAATTGCGGGTGATCGCGACAGACTCCGTCACCTTGCTGGAAGAGCAAGAACCCGCGATCTTCGAGTGGGAAATCGAGATCGTTCAGGACGACGTCCCGCCGGAAACTACCATCGAGCGCAAGCCCGCGGGGGGGACCAGCGACACTATCTTCGAGTTCTCCGGCACGGATAACCTGACGCCGCCTGCGCTGCTCACGTTCCAGTGTCGCATCGACAGCGAGCCGCTTTGGCAGGACTGCCCAACTCCCTTCAACCTGCTGGACATCTACAGCTACGCCGATCCTCAGATGGCCCCAGGGCCCCACACTATCGAGGTCCGCGCGATCGACGATTCCGAGCCGGTAATCCCTGACCCAACGTCGCCGGACGGCAACCCCGATCCGACGCCGGCTACCTGGACCTGGACGATGGTCGATGACACGACCTCGCCCGGTACCGCGCTGACCTCCGGCCCGGCCCTGAGGACCGGACCAGACCTGGTGGCATTCACCTTCACCGGCACAGATAACGCGACGCCCGTCCTCGACCTCGACTACCAGTGCGCCGTACGGTTGCACCCGCTGGGCACCCTCAATTTCCAGCCCTGTGGCAGCCCGTTCGCGCCCGACCTGGCGCCCGGCGACTACGAGTTCCAGGTGCGTGCCGTCGACCTGAGGGGCAACCCGGACCCGACTCCGTCGCAACAGTTCTTCACAGTGGTCGCACCGCCGGTTACCACGATCACATCCGGCCCCGGCGGCCAGATCATCGGCGGTGTCCTCCCGGCAACGCCAAGCACCACGGAGCAGGCCACCTTCGTCTTCTCCGCCAACCAGGCCCTCAGTACTTTCGAGTGCTCAGTCGATGGCGGCGAATTCATCCCCTGCGAGTCGCCGTTCGGCGTCTGGGTCGTCACCAGCGACAACCACACCTTCGAGGTGCGCGCGACCAACCCTGAACTCCTCATTGAAGAACCGGCAGCCGAGTACGAGTGGTTGGTTGCGCTCGGGCCTGACACGACGCGGCCTGAGACCTCGATCACTTCCGGTCCGGCCCACCTCTCATCCACTACGAATACAACCGCCAACTTCTCGTTCACAGGCACCGACAACCGGACGCCTGCGCTATCACTCACGTTCGAGTGCTCCATCGACGGCGGTTCGTTCAACTCCTGCCTGTCGCCGGTCACCTTCGAGAACCTCACTCGCATCCAGCACACGTTCCAGGTGCGCGCCGTCGACGCCGCAGGCAACTCCGACCTGACGCCGGCCCTCCGCAGCTGGTTCGTCGAGGCGCCTCCGATCGTCACGATCGTGGAGCAGGGCGAGCAGATCGAGGACACCAGTCCCGAGTTCACGTTCTCGTCCGATGTGCCCGGATCGACCTTCCAGTGCTGGCTCGACGGCCTCCTGGTGCCCTGCACCTCGCCCAAGGGTTACACCGGGCTATCCTACGGCACCCACCTTTTCGCGGTCCTCGCCACCACACCCGGCGGCATCACCGGCATGCAGTGGGAGGAGTACGAGTTCATCATCGGCGACGTGACGGCCCCGATCGTCACTATTACATCCGGCCCCGCCGCCACCACAACGACGACGAGCGCCACCTTCGTGTTTAACTCGAACGAGACGGACACCGTGTTCCTCTGCTCGCTCGACGGCCAGGACCCGCCGCAGCCTTGCACCTCGCCGGTCGAGTACCCGTTCCTGTGGCCGGGGCTGCACACCTTCGAGGTGACTGGCGTCGACCCGATCAAGTACGACGCGCTGGGAGTCCTGGTCGAGCCGTTCTACGAGCCCGAGCCTGTTCCGTACAACTGGAACGTCGTTGACCTCGTCCCGCCGGACACGACCATCGAGTACGGCCCGGCGGCCACGACCTCCAGCCCCAGCGCCTGGTTCGGCTTCGGATCCGACGACCCGACCGCGATCTTCCAGTGCGCCCTCGGCGCTGGCGGCTTCGCCGAGTGCGAGAACCCGTACGAGCTAACCGACCTGCTCCCGGGTGCGTACACCCTCCGTGTCCGGGCCGTTGACCTCGCGGGCAACGTTGACACCAGTCCTGCGCAGCACAACTGGACGATTACACAGCTGCCCAACAACACGTTCCCAGGCACCAACGTCTCCATAACTCTGCCTATCCCGGGAACTGCACAGACGGCGACGATAACTTACGCCGGCGTGGACACCGCTGGTGCCACCAGTATCGATCCGATGATTGGGGGCCCCGGTCTCCCTGCGGGTTACGGCCTGGGCGGCGGCAGCTTCTTCGACATCAACACAACGGCAGGGTTTACCGAGCCTATCCGCGTCTGCATCACCTACGATCCGGATGCCTTCAACACGACAGCTATCCGTCTGCTCCACTGGGACAGCGAAGTATTCTTGGACATCACCGCCCTCAACAACCCGTTCACCGGCGTTGTCTGCGGCGATCCCGAAGGCTTCTCTCCGTTCGCGGTAGCGGAAGCATCGTCGGACATTGCTCCGTTCGTCTCCATCATCTCCGGGCCATCCAACCCGAGCTTCAGCTCCACGGCCGTCTTCGAGTTCATCGTCGACGACCCGGGGGCGCTCGTGATGTGCTCCATGGACGAACTGCCGTTCCAGCCCTGCACATCCCCGTATATCGCCACCCACTTGGAAGAGGGCGGCAACACGTTCATGATCCAGGCGATCGGTGAAGCCGGGATATCTCCGTTCCCCACGATCTACGAGTGGGAGATCATCCTCGGGCCGGACAGCAGTCCGCCGGACACGACCATCACCAGCGGCCCGGGCGAGTACACCGCCAACTACATCTCGACCTTTGAGTTCACGGGCACGGACAACCAGACCCATCCGCTGGAGATGGAGTTCGAGTGCTCCCTCAACGGCGCTGCGTTCGAGGGTTGCGAAGTTCCGCACGAGGCAGAGGCCACGACCGCAGGCGCCCAGTCTTTGCTGGTCCGAGCCGTCGACCTGGCCGGCAACGTCGATCCGGAACCGGCCGAATGGCTGTGGGAAGTCGTCGACATCAGCGGACCCGACACCGAAATCCTTACAGGGCCGGAAGAAGAGACCACTGAAACGACGGCCACGTTCGAGTTCTCGGGCTTCGAGATCCTGACAGGCGAACCCGTCAACCAGTTCCAGTGCTCGCTGAACGCCGGACCGTTCGTGGCCTGCACCTCGCCGCAGACCTACACCGGTCTCGGCCAGGGCACTCACACCTTCCAGGTCCGCGCCATCGACCCGGAGGGCAACATCGACATCACACCCCAACCGTGGGGATGGATGATCATCGGCGTAAACGACACCACGCCGCCGGAGACGTTCATCGTCGGCGCGCCCGACGCCAACTCCGGCCCGGACGTGGTTTTCGCCTTCGCCTCCGACGAAATCGTCGAGGAGTTCCAGTGCCAGCTCGACACAGACCCGGTCGAGAACTGCGACCCCGTACTTGAGCTTTTCGAACTACCGACGGGTGAGCACACCCTGACGGTCGCCGCCGTCGACCTGGCGGGCAACGTTGACACGACGCCCGAGACCCACACCTGGGAGGTCCTTGGCGAACCCAACACCTCTATCGACTCAGGCCCGCCGAACCCATCGGGAAGCCACAGCGCCGAATTCACCTTCCACTCGGATCAGGACGGCGCTACATTCCAGTGCTCCGTCGACGGCTCGCCGTGGGTCGGCTGCACGTCCCCATTCGTAGCTGGGCCGCTGGCATCCGACACAGACCACGAATTCGAGGTCCGCGCGGTCAACCAATACACAACGATCGAGGGTGAGCAGGTCGTCGACATGTCCCCTGACACCTACTCGTGGAACATCCACGAACTGGAGCCGCCGAACACGACCATCACCTCAGTGACGTTCCGCGGCCCGCTCGACCTGGTTGAGCCCAACAGTTGGGAGATTATCTTCACCGGCAGCGACACTCACACCGCGTTCTTCGAGCTGGAATTCCAGTGCTCCTTGAACGACGGGGCGTGGGAGGGCTGCGATTCGCCGCACTACATCGAACTGATCGATCTCCCGGGTGGCGCCAACACACTGGCAGTGCGCGCGATCGACGCCTTCGACAACATCGACCCGTCACCAGCCACGACGACCATCGTCGTCGAGCCAGTGCCAGACACAACCATCCTCAACGGGCCAGACCCGGAGGTCGACAGCCCGAGCGCGACGTTCACGTTCAACTCCGACCAGGGGACGGTCACGTTCCAGTGCTCGATTGACTTCGCACCCTTCGTCGACTGCGCCTCGCCACACACCTTCACGGGTGTCCCGTACGGCGAGCACCTGGTGCTGATCCGGGCCGTAATGCCGCTCGGCACCGTCGACGACACTCCGGCCGAATACGAATGGGTCAGTGGCGACATGACTCCGCCAACGACCACAATCGTCACCGGCCCGGGTGGCCTTGTCTCTGGCGGGTCGACGCCGGACACCAACGCCACGTTCACCTTCACGTCCGATGATCCGGACGCCCTCTTCCTCTGCCAGCTTGATGCGCAGCCAGAGTTCTTCTGCCCGAACCCGGCGATCTTCATGGGCCTGGAGCCCGGCGCCGTTCACACCTTCACCGTCGAAGCCACCTCCGCTCATCAGCTCGTCCCCGGTGTCGCCGCAGAGTGGGAGTGGACCATCACCGACGCCACAGATCCGAATACCATACTGACATCCTTCCCCGATGATCCGAGTCAGGATGTTGTGACCTTCACATTCGAGGGCACAGACAACGCACCGGTTGACGGCCTCACCTTCGAGTGCACGCTTGACGCCGAACCGGCCGCCGAGTGCGCGTCGCCGCTGGAGCTCACGATTACCGCTCCAGGCGAGCACACGCTCACCGTCACTGCTATCGACGCCTCTCTCAACGCCGACGGAACACCGGCCACCTATACCTGGACCGTCGTTACACCACCATCAACGACGGTGCTCGGCCCTGGCGACCCAAGTACCAGCGCCGACGCTACGTTCTCGTTCGTCGACCAGCCGGGTTCCACATACGAGTGCGTCCTCGATTCCCCCGACGGGATCGCAGGCTTCGCGCCGTGCACATCACCGGTGACCTACACCAACCTTCTGGACGGCGAGCACACGTTCGAGGTCCGCGCCACCAACATATTCGGCGTCCTCGAGACCAACTGGATACCGTACACCTGGACTGTGGCGGTTCCGGACACGACCGACCCTGAGACAGTGATTGACTCCGGCCCGTTCGGATCCACGGAGAACACCAGCGCCCTCTTCGTCTTCTCCGGCTCTGACAACCGGACGGCTGCGATCGACCTCGAGTTTGAGTGCACATTCACGACGATCGATGGCCCAACCACGGAGTCCTGTCTCTCGCCGCACCAGATCGTTGGACTGGCACCCGGAGACTACTCGCTGTCCATCGCGGCCATCGACGCCGCGGGCAACATCGACGAGATACCGGCTGTCCGCAACTGGACCGTCCTGCCGCCGCCACCGCCCAACACCCCGGCCGGGTCGCCCAGCGAAACCACCCTTACCCTGCCAGGTGGGGGCACGGCGACGATTACCTTCACCAGTGTCGGAGCCCCCGGCATGACCACCGTGGAGTCTGCGGCTGGCCCGCCTCTGCCCGCTGGCTACGGCCTCGGCGGCCTCTTCTACAACATCTCGACGGACGCTTCCTACCTCGGCCCCATTGCCGTCTGCCTCAGCTACACGCCGGGTTCGCTGGCTGAACCGGTCCGCATCCTCCACTACGAGAGCGATGAATGGATCGATATCACGATGACCAACGATCCCGACGCCGGTGTTGTCTGCGGGGAAACCGACACACTCTCTCCGTTCGCCATCGCCACGGGCTTTGTCGCGGTCGTCCCTGACACCTTCATAGACGGCGCTCCGGCGGCGACGACGATCAACCCGACCGCGATCTTCGGATTCTCGTCCGACGATCCACTGGCCGAGTTCGAGTGCTCGCTGGACGGCACCGACTGGAGTTCCTGCGAGTCCACCTACACGATCGAGAACCTCTTGCCCGGCACATACGAACTGCGCGCCCGTGCCGTGAACCTGCTCGGTAACTTCGATGCGACTCCGGCAGTCCACGAGTGGGAAGTCACCCCCATGCCGGACACTATCCTCGACGCCGCACCGGACGACCCGACGGAAAGCACAACAGCAACCATCGAGTTCTCCGGCACTCTGCTCGGCAGCACGTTCCAGTGCTCGCTCGATGAGGCCGAGTTCACCGGCTGTGAGTCGCCGCTGACCTACAATGGACTCGCCTTCGGCGAGCACGACTTCGAAGTGCGCGCCATCGACACTCACGGCAACATCGACCCGACGCCGGCTGACCACAGCTGGGAGATCGGCGACATCCCGCCGGCCGTGACGATTGACACCGGCCCGCCGGCAACCACAGAGAGTGGCAGCGCCACCTTCACGTTCTCGTCCGAACCCGGCACAACCTTCCAGTGCTCTCTCGAAGGGATCGGCTTCTCCACTTGTTCGTCACCCCAGACCTACGACTTCCTCGCCCTCGGCTTGCACACCTTCGAGGTGCGCGCATTCAGCGTCGCACCCGTGGTAGAGCCGCCAGTCTCCATCCGCACCTGGACGGTCGTGGACCTGACCGCGCCCGAAACAGACATAACTGCAGCGCCTCCGGTCTTTGCCGCGGGCGGCCCGGACGGTGAGTTCATCATCGGCTTCGAGTCGGCCGACCTGACCGCGACCTTCCAGTGCGCGCTCGGCGCGGAGCCCTTCGCGCCCTGCTCGCCACCCGCCGAGTACCAGGCACTGCCTGCAGGCAATTACACCTTCACAGTCTTCGCGACCGATCCATCGGGCAACGACGAGGCCACGCCCGAGAGCGTTTCCTGGACCGTCGTCCAGCCACCGGAAACCACTATTGAAACCGGTCCTGACCCGGAAACGACAAGTCTGAGCCGCGACGCTGAGTTCACGTTCAGCTCGAACCAGCTCCCATCGGCCTTCGTTTGCTCGCTGGACTTCGGCCCCTTCGAGGCGTGCACATCTCCGCACCCCCTCACCGGTCTGCTGGACGGCGTACACACATTCCAGGTGAAGGCCGTGAACGTCCATGGGATCGCCGACGACGTGCCTGCGGAGCTCGAGTGGACAATCGACCTCCTCCCGGTCTCCTCGATCACCCAGGCGCCGGACAACCCGACTACAAGCACCACCGCTACCTTCCAGTTCTCCGGGAGCGAATCGGAGCTCACGTTCGAGTGCGTGGTCGACGGCGTCGTGTACCTGGAGTGCGCATCGCCATTCACCCTCATGGACCTCCCCGTGGGCGATCACCAGTTCTCCATCCAGGCGACCGATAGCACCGACAATGTCGAGACGCCGCCAGTCGTTTACAACTGGACCATCACTGACAGCACGCCGCCTGAGTCCGAAGTCACCAGCGTAGCCCCCGGCTCCGTCGTGATCAGCTTCACCGGCACGGACGACGTCACGCCCCCGGCAAACCTTACCTTCGAGTGCCGCCTGGTCGGCGAGGAGTTCGCTCCCTGCACGAGCCCCAAGATCTACACCGACCTGGCACCGGGCACCTACACGTTCGAGGTCCGCGCTATCGATGCGGCTGGCAATGTCGAAGGTCCGCCCACCTCCCAGGAATTCACCGTCGAAGAGCCCACACCGGCGCCGACGCCTGAGCCCACGCCGGAACCGACCCCGGAGCCTACTCCCACGCCGACTCCGACCCCAACTCCAACACCGGAGCCTACCCCTAAGCCCACGCCGGAACCGACCCCCGAACCTACCCCTACGCCTACGCCGACTCCAACACCGGAGCCTACCCCTGAGCCCACGCCGGAACCGACCCCTGAGCCTACTCCCACGCCTACTCCGACTCCGACCCCAACCCCGGAGCCTACCCCCGAGCCCACGCCGGAACCGACCCCTGAGCCTACCCCCACGCCTACTCCGACTCCCACTCCCACACCGGAGCCTACTCCCGAGCTCACGCCGGAACCGACACCAGAACCGACGCCGGAGCCTACCCCCACGCCTACTCCGACTCCAACTCCGACACCGGAGCCTACTCCCGAGCCCACGCCGGAACCGACATCAGAACCGACACCAGAACCGACCCCGGAGCCAACTCCCACACCGGAGCCGACGCCGGAACCGACCCCGGAGCCAACTCCCGAGCCAACTCCCACGCCGACTCCGACCCCGGAGCCCACGCCCGAGCCAACTCCGACTCCCGCGCCTACACCGGAGCCAACTCCGACTCCCACGCCTACGCCGGAGCCGACGCCCGAGGCCACTCCGACTCCCGCGCCTACGCCGGAGCCGACGCCCGCAGCGATTGACTCGGATGCCGACACAATCCTTGACGCGTTCGACAACTGCCCGAACTGGTTCAACCCCGGTCAAGCACTTCCGGCATGGGCGATCCCCGCCGACGATTCTGATTGCGATGGGTTCAGCCTCGCTCAGGAGACCGCGATTGGAACCGACCCGATCCGGCACTGCAACGTCACCTCCCAGAGGCACGACGAGGCTGACGCCTGGCCGACCGACACTAACGACGACGAAATTACCAACCTCCAGGACATGAGCATGGTGGGTCAGGCGTACAACAAGTTCCTTGGCCAGGAAGGATACAGCACTCGCTTTGACCTGAGCCGGGATGGCAGGATCACACTAATTGACGTGGCAATGTTCTCCCCCTTCTACAATAGAACCTGCTCGTAGCGAGGTGAGGAAGTAACGGAGCGCCCTATCGAATGAAGACGGGCTCCCTTCGCGGGAGCCCGTCTTCCTCAATCCTCCAGGCTCAGGTCCACTACATTGCCTCGTCCGCAACCGCCCCTAGAGGCGCCACGGTTTCCCTTGCGCCCTCAACCTGGATGTCGGGCAGCCACTCCAGCCACCGCGGGAAGTACCAGTTCCAGTCCCCCAGTAATTCCATGCTCGCAGGCACCAGGACCATGCGGATTATCGTGGCGTCGAGGATCACTGCGATGGCAAGACCGAAGCCGACCTGCTGGAAGATCACCAGTTCGCCCGAAGCCATCCCTGCGAACACTGCGACCATGATCAAGGCAGCGCCGGTGATGATGCTTGCCGTCTGCCTCAAACCGTAGGCCACTGAGCTGCGGTTGTCGCCGGTCTCGTCGTAGCGCTCCTTGATCCGGCTGAGCAGGAAGACGTGGTAGTCCATCGAAAGGCCAAACAGGATTGCAAAGAGGAAGAGGGGCAGCCACGACTCGATAACGGGCGCCTCGCGGAACCCGAGCAGCCCCGTCCCAACTCCCTCCTGGAAGACAAGCACCAGGATTCCATAGGCCGCGGCCACCGACAGCATGTTCATGACCACTGCCTTCAGCGGCACGACGATGGACCGGAAGGCGAGGAGCAGAAGGAGGAAGCTCAACCCCAGCACGAACGTAAACACGTAAGGAAGGTAATCCCGCTGTGTTTGCACCGAGTCGACGGTCTCGGCGGTTGGCCCGCCGACGTACACTTCGGCCACGTCGCTCGCGAAAGCCGCCGGAATGTAGTCGTCCCGGAGGCGCTCCAGGGCGTCCTGGGACTCGGAGGTCGAGAAGTCGCCCGGCATGACAACTGTCACGAGGGCGAGATCCCCCGCCCCGTTCGTCTCGACTGTGGACGCGCCGAAGAACTCGTCGCCGTCCAGGGCCGCGACGAGGTCGCCGATGCCCGTCTGAACCTCCGGCGCATTCACGTCAGACGCCTCGATGACCACATCCGCAGTCAGGACGCCGTCCGAGAATTCGCGGTTCAGGACGTCGAAGGCGTGACGGGAGTCGTTGTCTTCGGGAAGGGTACCGATCCCGACGGTCCCCAGGTTGATGTTGAAGACGGGCAGTGCCATGGCGATCAGGATCCCACTGGAAACGGCCACGCTAATGACCGGCCGCTTCGTGACGGCGCTGACGAACATCTGCCAGCCCCTGCCGCCACCGCCTCGAGCGCTGGCGCGCCCGATGAACGGAAGCGTCAGCCAGTCTACGCGGTTGCCCAGCAGCGCGAGCAGGGCGGGGAGCAGGGTGAGCGCAGCGAGCACGGTCGCCGCGACAACAAGCATCGCGCCCACCGCAAAGCTCTGGAAGATCGGATCGGGTGCAATGAGCATCCCGGCGAGGGCGATCGTCACGGCCATGCCTGAGAAGAACACCGCACGGCTGGCCGTCGATCCAGCCCTGGTGATCGCGTCCAGCGTGTCCAATCCGCCGGACCTCTCTTCTCGGTAGCGCTGGACTATGAATAGCGAGTAGTCGATGCCAACGGCGAGACCGATCATCGTGATGATGAAGACCACGAACTCGGACATCTCCATCGTATTGCTGACAAGGGCGGTGGCGCCTACCGCGACGAAAATGGCGAGGATCGCCACAGCGATGGGCAGGCCGGCGGCAAGGACGGCGCCGAACACGAGGATGAGGATCACCAACGCGACGCCGATGCCCATCATCTCACCCTGCTGCAGCGTCTCTTCCATGAGCGAGCTAATTTCGCCCCCGACGCTGCCGAAGCCAACCGTCGTGACGCGAAAGCCGTCAGTCCCATCCACTGACTTCACGAGGTCGACGGCCGGCTTCGCGGTGTCTGCCGCGTCCTCTTCGTCGCCGATAAGCCTGGCAACGATCAGGGCAACGTGGCCGTCCTCCGAGACCATGCCCTCGGCGCCGTCCCGGTAGCTGGTCACCGATTCAATCTCGCCAATCGCCCGGAGATCCGCGACCAATGAGTCGACGAAGCCCGAGAATCGTGGATCGTCCGCCGTCGAGGCGTCCGACTCTACGATGATGAACTCCTCCGGCGGCGTCTCTTCCCGCAGCCGGTTCTCGATCAAGTCGGCGGCTTTCGTTGCCTCGGTACCGGCCGTTGCTGTGTCCGAGGA
>Ga0208685_1000175_pt1 | contig 24703 bp, 39 predicted proteins | sample EasRivMeERMLT890_FD_187533 | JGI IMG/M metagenome (GOLD analysis project Ga0208685, IMG submission 187533) | Soil microbial communities from meander-bound floodplain in the East River, Colorado, USA - East River MetaG ERMLT890 (SPAdes) (version 2) | ecosystem: Environmental > Terrestrial > Soil...
CCGCCGCGCAAGCCTTTGCCGCAAAGCGGGTTGATTTGCTAAGGATTTTGGGGGTTGTATGAGTCGCACCGGTGCCGGGAGACCCGGCCGCAGTGGCGGGCACAACCGCCTGTCACCCGCGGAACACCTGTTGCGGGGCACGTTCAATGCCACCCGGCATACGGCCTTGTTGCCACCCGGACCCGGCTGGGATCCCACGCCCGCGGACCTGGCGGCGTTAGGCGACGACGGCCGGGCGTTTGTGGCGCGCATCCACGCGGGCTATGCGGTCGCCGTGGTGGACGGCGTGTTGGTGTTGGACGGCGCGCACGCGGTTGATCGGTTGGTGGCCATTCGCGCGGCGCGGCACCGGGCTGCGGGCAAGCGGCTGGCCGCGCTGGATCGACAGGAATTGGCCTGGATGCGGGCGCTGTCGGGCTGCGTCCTGGCGCTGCGTCCGCGCCTGCTGCAGCCGCGCGCCGAGACGCCGGCGAGCAAGTGGGGCACGGCCGTGTGACCAAAAGGGAGGCCAGAATGCCACGAGTCCTGCCGCTGTTCCTGCTCGTCGGCGCGATCGGCTGCGACCCGGCGACGATCGTGACCACGAACGTCACGTTGCCCACGTCGCCCACGCCCATCGTGACGACGGCGGGCACCACGAATCCGACCTGTCCGACGTGTCCCACGACGCCGTGTAGCCCCAGCGCCACGACCACGTGCGGCGGTGGCGGCGCCGGCCAGCAGCAGCGCGCACCGGACATCGTGAGCTTTGGCGCCGACAGCGCGCGCGTTTCAAAAGGCGGCCTGGCCGTGCTGCGGTGGGAAGTGCCGGACTTTGGTGCGACCGTGCGGATCGATCCGGGCATCGGCAGCGTGGCCACCACGGGGTTCGTCCTGGTGTTTCCGACGGTGACCACGACCTACACGCTGACGGCGCGGAATAATTTCGGCATCGCGCAGCGGCAATTTACCGTCGTGGTGTTCACGGCCGAGTGATGGCGCGGCGCGACCCTGGTCCCGACGAGAAGGTGCGGCTGATCAATCAGCTCACACACACCAAGGGGCCGTTTGCCGGCCAGCCGTTCAATTTGCGGCCCTGGCAGGAGCGGCGGATCATCCGGCCGCTCTTCAAGACGAATCCCGCGACGGGGCGCCGGCAGTACCGGACGTGCCTGCTGATGATGCCGCGCAAGAACGGCAAAACCGAGTTATGCGCCGCGCTGGCGTTGGATGGCTTGCTGTTCGATGGCGAGATGGGCGCGGAAGTCTACAGCGCCGCCGCGGACAAGGAGCAGGCCGCGCTGGTGTTCCACGTCGCGGCGCAGATGATTCGCGCCGATGCGGAACTGTCGGCCGCGTGTGAACTCGTGGACAGTCAAAAGCGGATCGTTCACAGAAAAAGCGGGTCGGTGTATCGCGCGATTTCCGCGGAGGCCTACAGCAAGCACGGATTCAACGCGAGCCGCGTTATTTACGACGAGCTGCACGCGGCGCCGACGCGCGAATTATGGGATGTGCTCGCGTCGAGCACCGGCGCGCGGGCGCAGCCGCTGGTGATGGCGATTTCGACCGCCGGCTACGATCGGCATTCGATTCTGTGGGAGCTCTATCAGCACGCGAAAAAGGTGCAGGCGCATCCTGAGATTGATCCCACGTTCCTGCCGGTCATCTACGAGGCGCCAGAGGGTGCAGACTGGACGGACGAAGCCGTGTGGCACCGCGCGAACCCGGCGCTGGGGGATTTCCGGTCGCTGGAGGAAATGCGGGCCGCCTGTCAGCGCGCGAAAGAAATTCCCGCGCAAGAGGCCGCGTTCCGGCGGCTGTATTTGAACCAGTGGACCGAACAGGCCGTGCGGTGGATCGCGCTGGCGAGCTGGGACGCCTGCTGTGCGCCGATCGACCGTGCGGCCCTCGTCGGGAAACGCTGTTACGTCGGCCTGGACTTGAGCACCACGACCGACTTGACCGCGGCCGTCGCGGTGTTTCCCGATGCCGACGGCGCCGGGTTTACCGTGCTGCCGCAGTTTTTCTGCCCGGCCGACAAGATTCCGCTACGCGTGACGCGCGATCGCGTGCCCTACGATGAATGGGCCAGGCGCGGGCTGCTCGCGGCGATTCCCGGCCCGACGATCGACTACGAACGGGTGCGGGCGCTGTTGCACGAGTGGGATGCCACGTACGACCTGCGGATGGTGGCCTACGACCCGTTCAACGCAACGGATTTGATCGCGCGGCTCGAGCAAACCGACGGCTTGACGTGCGTTCGCATGCGGCAGGGCAAAGCGTCGTTGTCGGCGCCGAGTAAAGCCCTCGAAAAAGCGGTGTTAGAACGCACGCTGCGGCACGACGGCCACCCGATCCTGCGGTGGAACGTGGCCAATGTGGCCGTTGACGTGGACCATGCCGGGAATATTCAGCCCTCGAAGCAGAAATCGACGGAGCGGATCGACGGCGTGGCGGCGCTGGTGATGGCGCTGGACGCGATGCACCGCGATCAGGCTGGCCCGGCGGTGACGCCGGAGATGTTCATCTTCACGGGGACGTCATGACGAAACGCACCGGCCGCCCGTCGCTGGATCCGCGCGATGTGACTGTGGAAATGGCGTTATCGTTGCCGGCGCGCCAGTACGACGCGCTGACGACGCGCGCGCGGGCCGAGCGGGTCAGCGTGCCCGAACTCATCCGGCGCATGATTACGCCGAACCGACTTTTCCTAGGTAAAGTTCCCTCCCGCGATTCCAGCCGCTAAGCTGTCGGCCCATGCTCGACCGGGCCTACGCGCTGCTGTCCATCAAAGCTCTCGACGGCCCGCGGCGCACCATCACCGGGCTGGCATCCACGCCGACGCCCGACCGCCGCGGCGACATTCTCGAGCCGCTGGGCGCCACGTTTCGGAATCCCCTCCCGCTGCTGCTGCATCACGACCGCGAACGGCCGATCGGCCGCGCCACGCTGACCGCGCGGCGGGACGGGATTGCCTTTGAAGCCACGCTCCCGGACATCACCGAGCCGGGCGCCGTGCGCGATCGTGTGAATGAAGCGTGGCACAGCATCCAAGCCGGGTTGATGACGGGCGTCAGCATCGGGTTCCGGCCGCTGGGCGGCGCGGACGGCGTGAAGGCGCTGCCGTCTGGTGGCATGCACCTGTTGATGACCGAGATCTGCGAATTAAGTCTGGTCACGGTACCGGCGAACGTGGAGACCACTATTCACACGATCAAAAGTTTGGACCTACCGCACTTGGCCGCGTCTGGCCTGACCTTGCCCGGCGTTGCGGGCCGCACGAGCACGAGGCCCACGATGGCCAAACCGACGACTGCCGAACACATTCAGAACCTCGAAAACAAACGCGCCGCGTTTACCGCGCGCATGACCGATATCCTGCAGACCGGCGCCGACGATGGCGCCACGCTCGCGCCCGATCAGGCCGAAGAGCACGACGGGCTCGCCGCGCAAGTGAAGAGCCTGGATGCCGATCTCGTGCGCTGGCGCGAGCTGGAGAAGATGCAGATCACGACCGCGACGGTGGTCCCGACGGCGCCGCCGACGCTGCGCCTGAACAGCTACGCGGGCCAGGTGTCGGTGCGGCCGAACGTGCCGATCGGCATGCCCTTCGTGCGGCAGGCGATGGCGCTGCTCGTGTGCCACGGCAACAAGCACGAAGCGGCGCAGTATGCGGAACGCTGGAACGACAGCACGCCCGAAGTGGCGCTGTCCCTGAAGGCGGCGATTGCGCCCGGCACCACGACGGATAGCACCTGGGCCGCGCCGCTCGTCAACCAGACGATCGTCAACGACTTCATCGAGCTGCTGCGACCCGCCACGATTCTCGGGAAGATTCCCGGCCTGCGCGTCGTGCCGCCGAATTGCAAAGTGCCGTCCCAGACCGCCGGGGGAACATACGGGTGGGTCGGGGAAGCGAAACCGAAGCCGTTGACCAAGCTCGCGTTCAGTTCCGAGACGCTGGGCTATTCCAAGATCGCCGGGATCATCGTGCTGACCGAGGAACTGGTGCGGCTCTCGAATCCGTCCGCGGAGGCGTTGGTGCGCGCTGATATGGTGGCCGGGATTGCAGCCTTTATGGACCAGCAATTTACGGATCCGGCGATCGCCGCGGTCGCCAACGTGAGTCCCGCCAGCATTACGAACGGTGCGGCCACGGCGGCGGCCACGGTGAATCCGATGGCGGATCTGTTGGGCCTGATCAACCACTTCGCCACCAATAACATTCCGGTGGATGGGCTCACGTTCATCATGTCGCCGGCAAATGCGCTCGCGCTGTCGTTCCGATCGAATAGCGACGGGTCGCCGCAGTACCCCGGCATCGGGATCAACGGCGGCAGCTATCGCGGCCTGACGTTCATCACGAGCAATGCCGTGACCACGAATGTGATTGCGTTACAGCCGTCGCTGATTCTGTATGCCGATGAAGGCGGCGTGACCATCGATGCCTCGCGCGAAGCCTCGTTGCAGATGGACTCGGCGCCGATGTCGCCGGCCGATGCGACGACGGTCTATGTCAGCTTGTTCCAGACCAACAGCGTTGCGCTGCGCGCGGAGCGGTTCGTGAACTGGAAGCGCATCGGGACCAACAGCGTGAAATACCTGACGGCCACGGCGTGGCCGGCGCCGGCCGCCGCGATGGCCGATGCGCCGACCGTCCGCAACGGGAAGGCGTAGCGCCGCATGCGTCTCTTCGGCCTGGAAATCAGCCGCACGCCCCGCCTCCCGGCGCTGTCGCCACCGTCGGGGACCCTTGGCGGCGGCTGGTTTCCAGCCGTGCGGGAAAGCTTTACGGGCGCCTGGCAGCAGAACGCCCCGCCGATCACCACGCAGTCGGCTCTCAGCTATTTCGCCGTGTACGGCTGCGTCACGCTGATTGCGACGGACATTGGCAAGCTGCATCTGCGTCTCGTGGCCGAAACGGAAGACGGCGTGTGGGAGGAGACGTCGAATCCCGCGTACTCGCCCGTCCTGCGGCAACCGAACCACTATCAGACGATTGTCAAACTGGTCGAGCAGTGGATTACCAGCAAACTCACGGCGGGGAATGCGTACGTGCTGAAGGAACGCGATCAGCGTGGCGTGGTGTCCGCGCTGTACGTGCTGGACCCGGCGCGCGTGACGCCGCTGATCGCGCCCGATGGCTCGGTCTACTACGGCTTGAAGCGGGATGATCTGACCGGCGTCTCGGTCGGGCCGGAGGGCGCGCAGTACGACGTCGTGGTCCCTGCTAGAGAAATTATTCACGACCCGATGGTCACGCTTTTTCACCCGCTGATCGGCGTGACGCCGCTCTACGCCTGCGGGATGGCCGCGCAGATGGGCCTGACGATGCAGACCGGGAGCGAGAAGTTTTTCCGCTCCGGCGCGCATCCCGGCGGCGTGCTCACCACGCCGGAAGGCGTGAGTAAAGAACAGGTCGATCGCTGGAAGGCCGAGTGGCAGGAGAAGTTCAGCGGCGCCAACGTGGGCAACGTCGCCGTGCTGAGCGGCGGCATGAAGTACGAAGCGATGACCGTCAACGCCTCCGACTCGCAGCTGATCGAGCAATTGAACTGGACGGCGGCGAACGTGTGTAGCGCGTTTCACGTCCCACCGCAATTGCTGGACATCAGCGACGCGCCGACCAGCGACCTCGAGACGTTGCTGGCCAAATACCACAGTCAGTGCCTGCAGTCGCTGCTGGCGAACTTTGAAGCCAGCCTGGACGCCGGACTCGAGCTGAAGCCGCCCTACGGCACCGAGTTCGATCTTGATGATCTGATCTGGATGGTGACGTCCGTGCGCGTCAAAGCCGCGGCGGATGCGATCGGCGCCGGCGCGTTGTCGCCGAACGAAGCGCGCTTCAAGTACTTCGGGCTGGGCAAGGTGGAAGGCGGCGACAGTCCCATGATGCAGCAGCAGAACTTCAGCCTGAAAGCCCTGGCGCAGCGGGACGCGGATAACCCCTTCAGCAAACCCGCGCCGCCGACACCGGCGCCGCCGACCAGACCCGAACCGGAACCCGACCCCGACGAGGACGAGCCCCCGCCGGATGAGGAAGACGAAGAGAAAGAATTCCGCGCGGCCTTCCTGAAGGCCCTCGACGGGTTGTCGTATGCGGCCTGACGTGTTGGCGGAGTTTCTCGGCGTGACGATTCGCGGGTTGATCGACCCGTTGGCGCAGCGTGTTTCTACCCTCGAGACGCGCGCGCCGGTGCCCGGCCCGCCCGGCCCGGCGGGCCGGGACGGGATTGACGGCAAGGACGGGCCGGGGCTGCGCTATCACGGCGTGCATGTGCCCGGCAAGACCTACGACGTGGGCGACCTGGTGACGTGCGGCGGCTCGGCGTGGTACTGCGGGCGCACGACCACGGGCGCGCCGCGGCATTCGCCCGACTGGCAGCTGATGGTGAAGGGCGGCCGGGACTTGCGCGATCCGCGAGGGCCGCGATGACCCTGGCCACGCTCGCGGCGGCGAAGCTGCAGATCCACGTCAGCGATCCGGCGCGCGACTCCGAGATTACGCTGCTGCTGTCGCAGGCCAGCGCGATCGTCTTTGACTACATCGGGGAGCGGGCCGATCCGGACTGGACGGAGACGACGGCGCCCGCCGTCGTGCAGGCCGCCACGCTGTACACGCTGGGGCACCTGTGGGAGCACCGCGGCGACGATACGGGCGCCGATGATGACAAATTCTGGGCCGGGCTGTCGCTGCGGTTGCGCCGCACGCGCGATGAGGCGTTTGCCTGATGGCCATCCCGACGCGCGGGCAACGGCGTCACGTCGTCTCGTTTGAGCACCCGACGCGCACGCCCGACGGGGAAGGCGGCTATACCGAAGTCTGGACGCCGCTCGAGCCGCCGGTGTGGTACGTCAGCATCCGGCCGGCCACCGCACGCGATGCGGAAGCGGCGCTGGCCGGGACGCAGATTACACACGTCTCGCACGTCGTCGAGGGCGATTACCATCCCGGCGTCACGACCGATTGCCGCATGCGGTTTCAGTCGCACGTCTACCAGATCACCAGCGTGATCGACGTCGAGTCGCGCGGCGAGACGATGGAACTGGTTGCCGACCTGCAAAGCTGATGAGCATCCGCCTACAGCTTGACGGCGTGACCGAGTGGCAGCGCGAGCTGGCCACGCTGACGCCGGATCTGGCCGAGGGCGCGGCGGCGCAGCAGCGCACGATCGCCGAACAGGCGGCCGAGGAGATTCGCGGGCGGCTCCCCGTCGTCACGGGCCGCTTGCGCGCCAGCGTGATTGTGCAGCGCGAGCCGGGCCGCACACCCGGCCGGGTGTTCACGCGGATCGCGGTGACGGCGCCGTATGCCGAGCATGTCGAATTCGGGACCAGCCGCGTGGCGCCGCGGCCCGTGTTCGTGCCGGTGACGCGGCGCGCGCGCGACACCTTCGTGAAGGCCGTGATCGACGAGGTGCGGCAGACCGGGCTGAAAGTGACCGGCCAATGAGCGATGCGGGCCTCGTCGATGCGGCCGTGATGGAAGTGCTGGCCAATGACGCCACGCTCACGAGCCTGTGTCCGGATGGCGTGTTCTGGGGCCGGGCGCCGGCCGGCGCGACGGCGTTCGTGATTGCGGCGCTGATCGACCACAGCGAGCAGCCGGCGCTGGACCGTCAGACGCTCTACGAGACGACGGTGTATCTCGTGAAGGCCGTGATCCTGAACGCGAGCAAGACGCCGAGCCGCACGGCCGCCGCGCGGATCCATGTCCTGCTGCACGGCGCGCAGCTCGATTTGGCGCCCGCCGGCTATCAGGTGATGGCGTGTCAGCGGCTCGAGCGCGTGGCATATCCCGAGTTGGACCCGATCAACGCGGTGACGTGGCATCACGGCGGCGGGCAGTACGCGGTGATGAGTTATCCGATTGCGTGAGGTATCCCGATGGCCCGACGACATGGCAGCACCGGCTCAATCAAGATGGATCCCACCGGCGGCGCGACGACGGTGGCGATCGCGTCCATCAATAACTGGACGCTGGATCTGGAGCGCGACAAGGAAGACGTGACGTGCTTCGGCGACACGAACAAGGTGTACGTCTTAGGCCTGCCGAACGTCGAGGGCGACATCGGCGGCGTGTGGGATGAGCTGTCGTCGCCCGACTTCCTGCGGATCGCGATGGGCGTCGTGCCGGTGATGCTCGAGCTGATTCCGTCCACCGTCACGCCCACCCACATGTTCAAAGGCCTGGCCTATCTGTCGGCGGGGCTCGAGTGCCCGGCGGATGGCGCGGTCACCATCACCGGATCGTTTGTCGCGGCCGGGCCGTGGACGATCGAGCCGCCCGATACGCTGCTGATGGCGCGGATGGAAGCGGCGCAGCGCGATCGGGAGCAGCAGGACCGTGATCGGCTCGCGCGCGACCGCGAATCGCCGTCGCCGGCGGCGTGATGCTGGAGGCCGGGACGCTGTGCGGCGCGCGCGGGCTGGTCAAGGCCGCGTATCTGACCGCGGCCGAAGTGACCGGCTACCGGCTCGCGCGCGAGCCGCTGACCGGCGCGTGGCAGGTCACGGGGACGATCGTTACGAGCGATCCGTATCTGCTGCAACAGCCCGGCCTGCAGTTTGTGGCGCCACACAAAGGCGGCGCGTGGCGCTGGGCGATTGACACGCACCGCGTGGCGGGCGGGACGTTGGTCGCCACGCTGAAAGGGATCTGATCGCATGTCCATTCGCGTCCGACGCCCGGCGACCGAACGCCTGGACCTGTCCCAGGGCGATTTCCTGATCGTCAAGCAGGATCTGACCGCCGGCGAGTATCGCGCCTTCCTGCGGGCCGCCACGCGCCCGCTGGCGCTGTCGGCGGGCACCACGCCGCAAATGGAACTCGATCCGATTGCGGCCGGCGAGGCGATGGTCCTGGCGTACCTGTTGGACTGGTCATTCCAGGATGCCGACGGGCGCCCGCTGGTGATTGCCGACCAGCCGCCGGCGGTCGTGCGCGCGGCGCTCGATCATCTCGACAGCGGCTCGTATATGGAAGTCCAGCGCGCGATCCAGGCGCATCAGGCGGCGACCGAGGCGGCGCGCGACGAGGAAAAAAAAACCCTCTCTGGCGGGACCGGACCCGACAAGACTTCGACGTCTGCCGCGTGATGGGCTGGACCTGGACGGATCTGCAGGACGTGCCGCAAGGCGTCTATGACGAGCTGATCGCGTATCTCGTGGACGAGCAGGCGCGCACGACGCGCCGCCGGTAACGTCATGGCCCTGACCGCTACGCTGCTGGCCGACTTCAGTTCCTTCATTGATGCGACGAAGGAAGCCGGCGCGGCGATGTCCGGCTTCCAGAAGCAGGCGGAAACCGTCGGCCCGGCCGCAGACAAATCCTTCACGCTGACGCAGGAGCAAGCGGTCAAAGCGGCCAAAGCCGTCAACCAGGTCGTGACGACGATCGTCTCGTCGGCGCAGCCGTTCATCAAGGCGTTTACGGAGGAACAGGACGCCGTGAACCGCCTGACGACGGCGCTGCAGGCGACGGGCAACGCCACGCCGGCGGTCATCAAGTCGTATCAGGACATGGCGGGGGAATTCCAGAAGACGACGCGGTTCGCCGACGAGGCCGTGGTAGACATCACGGCGACGTTGACCACGATCGGCAAGGTCGGGCCCGAGCAGATGAAGCTGGCGCTCACGGCGACCACGAATCTGGCTAGCTCACTCAAGATCGATCTGGAACAGGCGGCGCAAATCGTGGCGAAGTCCCTCTCGAATCTGGCCAACGAGAAGGGCCCGGTGAGGAAACTGCAGGATGTGCTGAAGGAGGCGTACAAGCCCGGCATGAGTGCCGCGGAGATGTTGCAGGCCATCAACACCAAGACCGGCAACGCCGCGCAGAACGACTTGAAGACCTACAACGGGCAAGTCGAGAACATGGCGAACCAGATGGGCGAGCTGGACGAGACGATCGGGAAGCTCGTGACCGAGCGGATGGCGCCGCTGATGCAGACGTTCCAGGAGTTACCCGACTGGATGCAGACCGTGATTGCCGCGGTGGTGAAGCTGGGCGGTGTGATCGCGAGTCTGGCCGGCCCGCTGTCCGCGGTCGTGACGGTGATTGGCGCGACGGGACTGGGCGCGGCGCTGGGCGCGTCCACCGTCGTGCTCACGGCCTTCGGCGTGGCGATTGTCGGGACGGTGGGGCTGGCGATCCTCTACTGGAATAAAGCGGGCGATCAGGCGAAGCAGCTCTACGTCATCATCCGGGATTCCTTCGGCAAGATTCCCGCGCTGGCGCAACAGGTCTACGAAGGGATCAAGCTGTGGATCGTCGATCGGTTTACGACGCTGCTGGGGAGCGTCCGACTGATTGGTGAGCAACTGGTCGCGATCTTCCGCTGGATGTGGGCGCAGATCGTGGGCGGCTCGATCGTGCCCGACCTGATCACCGGCATCGCGAAAGAATTCGGCCAGCTCGATCGCGTGATGGTGGACCCGGCGCGCAAGGCGGCCGCGCACGCCTCCCAAGCGTTCGCCGGTATCGGCGCGGGCACCGCCGGCGGGTTCGGTGGCCTCGTGCCGAGTGGCGCGGGCGGGACGGCCATCACGATCAATATGACCGGGATGCTCGGCACGAACGACCCGCAGACGCGGCAGGCCATCACGCAAGTGGTCGGGGACGCGCTGGCGCACTCCATGCGCGGCCAGCGGCTGCTCTCGAGCGCGTAGATGGCCGCGGCGCCGATCCACGTCGTGATCGACGGCATGCTGGCGTCCGCGCTGACGCGGATCGCCGATCTCGTGATCACCGACGTGCTCAACGAGGAGCCGAACACCGCCACGCTCACGGTGAACCAGACCCCGCACGCGCCCGACACGGCGCCGTTCTATCCGCCGGCCTTCGATGCCGCGGCCTTCGTCACGACGGCCACGCCCACACTGTACCCGTCGATCCGCCGCGGGCAACCGATCGAAATCTACCGCGGGACGCTGGCGCCGGATGCGCGGCTGTTCGCCGGCGAAATTGTGGTCGTGCAGCAGTTTTACGACGGCGACCGGCCCGCGCTCGTGGGCTATCACCTGTCCTGCACCGACTACACGCGCGCGCTGAACCGCCGCAAGGTCCTGAAGAGTTATGGCACGCAGTCGGCCACCGCGATCGTGCTCGACCTGATGGCCAGTCGGGCGGCCGACGGGTTCACGACGCAATTCGTCGCACCCAATCTGCCCGCCGTCGCGATTGATTTCACCTTCGAGGAGATGAACCGCGCACTGACGCGGCTCGCGAATCGCATCGGCGGCTATTGGTACGTGGATTACACCAGGGCGCTGCATTTTTTCCTGGAGGAACCCGGCGACGTGCCGGCGCCGCTCGTGCCCGGCGAACGCTTCGATGATCTGCGGGTCGAAACCGACTTGTCACAGGTGCGGACGCGCGTACTGGTGGAAGGGATGGGATCAGCCGTCAGCACGGTCGTGGGGCCCGGCGAAACGGTGATCCCCGTGCGGACGGCGGTCATGTTTCCGACGACGGGCGGGCAGGCGGTGATCGGGCAGCAGCGGCTGACGTATACCGGCGTGATCGTCGGCGGGACCGGATCGCTGGTCGGGCCGGGCGCGGCGCCGACGGTGGCGCCGGTGGCCGCGGCGCAGTCGGGCGTGGGGATCGAGGCCGGGACGCATGCCTACGCCATCACCTGGCAGACCGCGGCCGGGGAATCGCTGCCGTCGCCCGCGGGCACGGTCACGCTGGGCGCCGTGGACCCGCCCGGCGCGCTGACGCCGGGCACGCCGACGGCGGGCACCGGGCCCGATCCCGGCGTGCATACCTACGCGGTCACGTTCGTGACGAGCAGCGGGGAAACGACGCCGGGCGGCTCGGCGGCGGTGACCACACAGCCGCCGCCGACGCTGGCGCCGCTGGGGCCGACCGCGGCCACGCTGGCGCAGGCCGCCGGCGGGCTGGCCAATGGCGTGGCCTATCAGTATCAGACGACGATCGTCACGGCCGACGGCGAATCCCTGCCCGGCCCGGCGGGCGCGGCCATCACGTCGCAGGTCCCGGCGGCGCCGGCCGCGTTTCTAGACGACGGCGCGCACGGGCCGTACCACACCACTGGCGGCGGCATGACCCCGCTCGCCGAATATCAATACTGGCTCTCGTACGTCGTCGGCAGCACCTTTGAATCGGCGGTGACCGGGCCGTGGCACACGATCACCGGACCCGGCCAGGGCACTTATCACTGGCCGGAGGGATTTCGCCGGCCCTCCGACGCGCGGGTCACGGGCCGGCGGCTGTACCGCAGCACGGCGAACGGATCCACGCCGCGGCTGCTGACGACGTTCCCGCACAACAATCCGACCCCGTACACCGACGCGACGGCGGATGGCGCCCTCGGTGCCGCGCGCGCGGGCACCGGCCCGATCGGCACGGCGCCCGGCAATCAGGCCGTGGTGTCGTTGCCCACGACCAGCGACCCGCGCGCGGACGAGCGGCGGCTCTATCGCTCGGATGCCGGCGCCGCGTTCCGGCGCCTGGCCACGATTCCCAACTTGTCGGCGACCGAATATCTCGACAGCGTGGCCAGCGTGGCCAGCAACCCGTTGGCGCCGACCGTGGACACGAGCGGCGGGCCGCCGCTGTGTGTCGTGCCGCTCTCCGGTATCCCCACCGGGCCGGCGGCGGTGACGGCGCGCAAGGTGTATCGCTCGCCGGCGAATACGACCGCGCTGCAGCTACTGACGACGATCGCCAATAACACCGCGACGACGCACACCGACACGACGCCGGACGCGAGCTTAGGCGCGGCGCCGCCGCTGAGTAACGGCGCCGTGACGCAGCAAGTCGCCCTGAGCGTGATTGCCACGGGCGGCGCCGCCGTGACGGCGCGCAAGGTGTATCGCTCGCCGGCGAATACGACCGCGTTGCAGCTGCTGACGACGATCGCCAATAACACCGCGACGACGCACACCGACACGGCCAGCGATGCCACGCTGGGCGCGGCGCCGCCGGCGGCCGATACCTCCGGCTTGCAGCAGCCGCAGGGCCAGGTGAACGCCGGCGCGACGGTGATGCCCGTGGCCGGGACGGCGCCCTTTGCCGCGACGGGCGGCTATGCCGTCGTGGGGAACGGCGAACAGGTCGTGCGCTACACGGGCATCACCGCGGGCAGCCTCACGGGGATTCCGCCCAGCGGGCCGGGCGCGTTGCGGGCCACCGTCGCCTACAACGCGAGCATCACCGTGTCCCCGGCGCTGACGGGCGTCAGCGGCATCGCGCGGGCGCTGATCGACGGGGAGGAACTCTACCTGCTGGTCGTGCGCGACGACGTGGCGGCGCAAACGGCGCTGGCGGCCATCGAAGGCGGGGACGGCGTCATTGAGCACTTCGTGCAGGACCGGCGGCTGTCGGCGGCGGGCGCGACGGTGACCGCGGATGCCGAGCTCGCGCTCTTCGCCACGCCCGAAATCCGCGTGACCTACACCACGCGCGATCCGCTGACGCGCACCGGAAAGCTGATCGCGATCAACCTGCCGGCGCCGACGAACCTGACCGGCGAATTCCTCATTCAGCGCGTGCAGCTCTCCCGGTTCCACGTGCCACAACTGGCGCCGCTGCGGACGGTGCAGGCCTCAAGCACGCGGTTTAGCTTTGACGACGTGCTGCGCCGGCTGCAATTCGAGGTGACCGCATGAGTAACGTACTCGGGCATCGGTTTGTGAGTCCAAAGCTGGATGGCGCGGACGCCACGCAGGTGCAACCGTCGGCCTGGAACGATGGCCACCGCTTTAGCGGCGGCGCCGCCGGCGACGTGCTGACGCGCGATCCGACGGATGCGACGTTCGGCGCGACGTGGACCACGCCGGTCGGCTGGGTGCCCTATACGCCGCTGTGGTACCTGGGGGGCGTGGTGACGGCGCCGGGGACGCATACGATCAGCGCGAGCTATCACCGCCGGGGCAATGCGATCTGGTTCCAGGTGCTGTTTTCTGTCGGCGCGGGTGCGCTGCCGGCGGGATCGTGGGCGTTCGGCTTCCCCGCCCCGAGTACCGGCCTGATCAGCGCGGGCGCCGGGATGTTGTATGCCGCGGGGATTGCCTTTGTCCCGTTGTATCAGTTGACGTTCGGCGTCAATGATCGCGCCGGGCTGTTCTATTCGGCCAGCGGCACCCTGACGGAGATGACGGGCACCGCGCCGCATGCGCTGGTGGCCGGGGCGGCGGTGGATATCCGCGGCTATTACCAAGCCGCCTGACCGGAGGACGCGATGGCGCTGACGCTGCGGCTCGTGCTGATTGTGATCGCGGTTGTGTGCTTTGCGCTGGCGGCGGCCGGCGTGGCGAGCCGCGTGAACCTGCAGGCGCTAGGGCTGGCGCTGTGGGCCACGGCGACCCTGCTGCCGTAGGGGAGGAACCGATGGCGTTACCTTCGCTGGTGAATCTGACGGCCTACGCGGGCGATACCTGGACGCAGCAGTTCCGGCTGAAGCTCGGGGACACGCCGGTAGACCTGACCGGCGCGACGGTGCGGTCGTGGGCGCAGCAGCTGCAGGGCGCCGTCGTGGAGCTGGCCGTGACGGTGCCGACGCCCGCCGACGGCCTGTTCTATCTCGGCATCGGGCCGGATGGCCTGCCCAGCGGCAGCTACACCTACGACGTAGAAGTGACGCAGGCGGGGATCGTGACCACGTGGATTCGCGGCTCGTTGGTCGTGACCGCGGACATTACGCAGCCCGCGGAGGTAACGCCATGAGCGACACGGTGATCGAAGTCATCACGGATCCGCCGCCGGTCATCGAAGTGATCGAGGGCGCGGCCGGCGCGCCGGGGCCGCAGGGTCCCACGGGGCCCGCCGGGCCGCCGGGTGCCGACGGGGCGGCCGGGCCGCCCGGCCCACAGGGGACCGCTGGAGCCGACGGCCCGCCTGGTGCCGCGGGCGCCGATGGGGCCGCGGGCGCGCAAGGGCCGCAAGGCGTGCCGGGCGATCCGGCCAGCGTGCCGCAGGCGGCGCTGGGCCAGGTGCTCATCTCGCAAGGCGCGGGCGTGGCGTCGGTGATGAGTGCGAACCCGGCGCTCTCGGGCAGTCTCGCGGTGGGGACGAACCCCGCGCAGAGTGGCGCCGTGCGGCTGGCGAACAATCAGCTGATCACGGCGCGCAATGCGGCGAACACCGCCGATGTCCCGCTGCTGAAGGCCACGGCGGGCGACGAAGTGGCCATCGCGCCCGATCATTGGTTGAATGCGCCGTATCTCAAGTGTTCCTACATGCTGGACATTACCGGCGGATTCCAGCTCACCGAGAATCCCCCCCCTGGCCGGCCGGGGGGGAACATGGCCAACCTCTGGTTGCAAGACAACGGCGCGGGCAAGTCGCAACTCATGATCCAGTTCGGGACCAGCGGGGCGATCGTCCTGATCGCCACCGAGCCCTAGCTCGGCCGCGTCAGTGGCGCTAGGCGCGTTTGGCGTGGCGACTGGCAGCTAACGCCGCGGGCCGTAGGACCGTTGACAGTCGTCACATCCATTAGCGGCGCAGGCGGGGCTGTCGGTGCAGCGGGGGATCTGGCGCGGGCGGCCGCCTTTGGCGCCGTTGGCGCGGCTGGCGGCGGCTTTGGCGTCGGTGCGGGAGCGACTGGCCCAGCGCACACTCTTCGCGGGAAGCTAAGCTCGGCCGCATGGCTGGCGCCAGGGACGCGCCGTGTCCATTCCGTGAAGGCAACTACGGAACGGACACGGATTGCCGTAGGGGCGCCCGCTGGGGCCGTCGGCGGGGCCGTTCCAGGCCGCGTGCCATCCTGCAGCGGCGCCGCGTCTGATAACGGCGCTTCCGTTAACTCCACGGTCCACCGTGACGCCAAGCGGCGCTTCGTGAGACACTAAGGGTACACGCAACTTAGCACTTGACGATATGCGCTGAGATCAATACTCTCTGCCGCATGTCCCTTGAGTCAGATAACACACATATTGTTGAGTCGGCTGCCGGCCGCGGCCCTGTGGCCCGGCGCCCGACCCTCCCCCCTGACCCGCTCTTCCTGACAGTCCCGGAAGCCGCCAGGCTCGTTAATGTCTGCATGTCCACGGCCTGGTCCTATGTTCGGCGGGGCATCTGGCCCAGCATAAAGATGGGCCGGACGGTGCGGATTCCCATGGCGGCCTTCCGGGCGTACATCGAAGCCCGGACAACGGGCGGGCGATGACGCCGGCGCACATCACGGCGCTGTGTCAGCCGGAACGGATTGAGGTCTACATCGGGCTCGGGCTCGCGGCGCTCATCGGCTATGGCGCGGGCGTGCTGTGGCCGTGGCTGCAGGCGATCGCGCTGGAACGCCGCAAGGCGCTGCACGGCGTCCGCTGAGTCAGCCTGTCATGGCATGGCTGGCCTTACTCGCCGCCTTGGGGCTGGCGTTCGGCTGCGGCGTGGCCGTCGGGCGCTGGCAGGCCGCCGCGCGGCCGCCGCGGCTCGCGTTCTACGCCCGCATGCAAACCGGCGCCGACCTGCGCCGACGGTTGTTCGGAGGGCACTGATGACTGATGAACTGGTCCCGCAATCCCCCGACGAGGCGATGGCACTGGCCGATCGATTGCGCGCCGATCGCCTGGCCGTCCGCGGGAACCTGTCGAAACAGGTGGTTGTCCGCAAGCGCATCCAGATCATCGGCGACCTGATGCGCGCGCGTGGCGCGGCGGTGCCGCTGCAGCTTGCGTTCACGCGCGAGCGGGTCGAGGCCGAGCGCGACATCGGCGATACGCTGCTGGCCGAAGGCGACCGCCGCAAGCCGCCACGCGGGCCGGGACGTGGGAAAAAGACTATGCAAGACGCACAGTCTTTTTCTGTTGGCGGCACGACTCTTCCGCTGCCTTCTGGTGTCACACACCGATTAGCGCACGACTGTCGGACTCTCGCGCGCTGGCCGAAGGAACACTACGACGCGGCGATGAGTCGATGTATCGCCGAACCCGAAAAACACGAACTGACCAGCCACGCGCTAATCAGTTTGGCGCAACGCTGGGCGCGGACGCAGGCCACGACGGATGCGCCCGTGTTTCCGGCGGGCACCTTCGCGGTGCTCTGCGCCGATCCGCCGTGGGCCTATCGCAATAGCGGCTTCGAGCAGTCGGCCGCGGCGCAGTATCAGACGCTCGAGACGCCGGCCATCTGCGACCTGGCCGATGCCGACGGGCGCCCGGTCGCCGAGCTCGCGACTGATGCGAGCGTGCTGTTTCTCTGGGTCACGTCGCCGCTGTTGCCCGACGGCCTGCGCGTGCTTGATGCCTGGAAGTTCAGCTACGTCGCATCGCTCGTGTGGGTGAAAGACCGGGCGCCCGGCCTAGGCTGGTGGGTTGAGACGCGCCACGAATTCCTGCTGATTGGCCGACGCGCCGATAGTCCGCAGCCCGCCATCAAACCGCTATCCGTCATCGACGCTGCCGTCAGCGGGCATTCTGAAAAACCGGCGATCGTGGCCGAAATGATCGAGGCGATGTTTCCCGGCCCGCTGGACGAGACGCACTACATCGAACTGTTTTCGCGCCAGCCGCGCGCCGGCTGGGCCGCGTTCGGAAATCAGGTGCCCGCATGCTGACCGAAAACGAGAAGACGTCGGAGCGGAAGTTTGAGATCAAGTACGGCCCTGTGCGCCAGCTCGCAGGGAAGACGTGGGCCAAGATTTACCTTCACGGCGCGCATCGTGACGAATGGGTGCCGTCACTGGCCGACATGTATCGCATCGCGTGGGCGCTCGCTCATTGCGAGGAATTGAAATACCCGTCAGAGAAGGGGTTTGCCGGTAGCCGACTGCTTTATGAATTCCTGATGGCGGCAGCGAACGCCCATCACGACGGGCGGACGTTTGCCGACTTGTGTCGACAATTTGAGATTCCCGAACGCACCGGCGACGGCACGCTCATCCGTGCGAATGGGGCGCGATTGCCGCAGGACGCCGGGCGCGGACTATTTGACGAGTAGAAGGAGGCCTCATGACTGACACCGACTTGATGACGATTGACGCGCAGACGGGCGAAGCCATCGCCACGCTGACGCTGCGCGAAGTGCCCGCCGACACCCTGGCCGCCGCGCACCGCGCCGCCGTCGCGCTGCAGGACGTGATTCGGCGCAAGGCGAAACCCGTCATGTTCGGCGGCGAGCAATACCTCGAATTCGAGGACTGGCAAACCGTCGGCCGCTTCTACGGCGTGACGTCCAAAGCCGTCAGCGTGGACCCGATCACCATTGGTGGCGTCCACGGCTTCAAGGCGGTCGCAGTGGCGCAGCTCGTGGACGGCCGCGCGATCAGCCGCGCCGAGTCACTGTGCATGTCGGATGAAGCCAACTGGGCGCACAAGCCGCTCTATCAGCTCGCCAGCATGGCGCAGACGCGGGCGTGCGCGAAGTCGCTGCGCAACGTGCTCGCGTGGGTCGTGGTCTTAGCCGGCTACCGCGCCACGCCGGCGGAGGAACTCCAGGGGACGGCCGTCCCGACGCGCAAGCCCCAGCCGGCCGTGCGGCCCGCGGCGCCGCTGCTGATCTCGAAGATGCAGCGCGACTACTTCGTCGAGCTGGTCGCCAAGCACCCGGCCTGGTCGGAAGCGGAAGTCAAGGCGCTGCTGAAGCAACACGACGTCCCTCACTCGTCGAAGATGCCGATCGCCAAGTTTGACCTGCTCTGTCAAGCCATCGAAGCCGGGCCGTCGGTGGCCCTGGCCGACTACCTGCCGGATACGACCGAGTAAGAGGCCCGGCGTATGTGGGTCAAGCTCGATGACGAATTCCCCGTTCATCACAAGCTCACCATTGCGGGCCGGCATATCGGCCGGCAGGCCACCGGGCGCGTGCTGGCCGTGTTCGTCGAGGGACTCTGCTGGTCAAACAAGCACCACACGGAAGGGTTTCTCCCCGCGGCGGTCGTGGGCTCGTTTCGGCATGACCGCGACCCGCTGCAGGTGGCCGCCGCGCTGGTGTGGGCCCGGTTCTGGGAACCCGCCGACGGCGGCTGGCGCATTCATAACTGGGGTAAATACCAGCTCGACGAAGCCAGGCGCGCGGCCATTTCACAGGCGCGCTCGTCGGCTGGCAAAAAAGGGGCGGAATCGCGCTGGCATGGCCAGAAAAATGGCAACCATGGCAAAAGTATGACAAATAATGCCCCCGTTCCCGTTCCCGTTCCCTTTGCTTCTAACGAAGCAAAGACGCGCGCGCGAGAACTGCGCGCCGAGTCGGTGTCAGGCGCACAACCGCTTCCCCCCCCATCTCGGGATCGAGAAACCCCCAGCCCCCAGCCGAAGACCTTCAGCGCCTTCCGCTGTCCGCACGACCCGATGTGCGAGAGCTACACCGCCTGCATTGACCGGGCACTCGCGGAGGGCAAGGTATGACCCGCGCGGCGCCGAAGAAGTCCAAGCCTCACCCCCAGCCGAAGACCGCCGGCGCGTGGAGCTGCCCGCATGCGCCGCAATGCCCGAGCTACGACGCCTGCATCAAACGCACCCTGGATGACGCCAATGCCCGGTCCTGACACCCGGCGCCAGCCGCGCGTCCCCGAGAAGGCCGTGCAAGCGGACTGCGTGACCTTGCTGCGGTGGTTTGGGTTTCACGTGATTGTGCTCGGGACGGTGCGGCCGCAGGGCGATCATCCAGGCACCCGCCAGTCACCCGGCGCGCCGGATCTGATCGCGATTGGGCACGGGCGGTGCCTGATGGTGGAAGTCAAGGCGCGCGGCGGTCGGTTGCGCCCGGCACAGATGGTCTTTCGGCAGCGGTGTCTCGAGGCGGCTGTGAGCCATGTCGTCGGCGGGGTGGATGACCTGATTGCCTGGCTGCAGGCGGAAGGGGTGCGGCGGCCGCTGGCGCTGTCATCGCTCGCGGCCCCGGCCGACGTGCCCGAGGAAGGCGAGGCCGACTGATGCAGCGCACCTACCAGGGCCGCCTCGTGCGGCTGACGATCGACGCAAACCACCATCTGTGGCTCGACTACGGCGAAGGCGAAGTGCATCCGGTGCCGTGGTGCTACAGCGCCGGCGCGCAGAGCGTCGTGCTGCCACTCGAAGCCGTGCAGGACTTGGGGCCGACGGCCTACGGGCAATTTGTGCTGGACGCGGCGGAAGCGGGCATCGTCGTGCTCGCCGCCGTGACGCCGCGCGCGCGGGCCGAGTGGCGGCTCGAGCAGCAGGAGCAGGAGCCGCGCGAGCCATGAAGATCCTGTCGCTGGGCGCCGGCGTGCAGTCGTCGACGCTCGCGCTGATGGCCGCAGTCGGGGAACTTGAGCGGCCAGAGCATGCGATTTTTGCCGACACGCAAGCGGAACCGCCGAGCGTGTATCGGTGGCTCGACTGGCTGGAAACACAGCTGCCGTTTCCAGTGCATCGGGTGACGGCGGGCAACCTGCGATCGCAGGCATTGCGGGTCGAAACCTCGGCCAAGGGGAACCCTTACACGGTGACGAAGATTCCGGCGTTTACGCTCGGCGCCGATGGGTCGCACGGGATGATTGGGTTTCGCGACTGCACAACGGATTTCAAAGTGTTGCCGATTCGGCGCCGAGCGCGGCGCCTGGCCGGGATCACGCGCGGCCAGCGCACGGTCGGCGTCGAGATGTGGCTGGGGATCAGCACGGACGAAGCGAGCCGCCAGCGCGATGCACACGATCTCTGGTGCGTGAATCGGTATCCGCTGATTGAACGCGGGATGACGCGCTCGGCGTGCTTGCGCTGGATGGAGCACCACGGCTATCCGACACCACCGCGTAGCGCCTGCACGTTTTGCCCGTTTCACAGCGATGCAGAATGGCGGCGCCTGCGTGATGATGAGCCGGAAGCCTTCGCCAATGCGGTGCGGTTTGAAGCCGAATTACAAGCGGCCCGGTCCATGACTGCGGGTGATTCCCTGTCGTTTCTGCACCGGCAGCGGATTCCGTTGTCGCTGGTGGACCTGTCCACACTGGAAGATCACGGGCAACGGCGATTGTGGGAGCACGAATGTGAGGGCATGTGCGGCGTCTAACGCGCGACGACGACGGCCCGCCGCTAGACGTCACCACGTTCAACGCCGAGCAGCGCGCCGGGTGTGACACGCTGGCGCCGGTCGATAGCGTGCCCTGCGCGGCCTGCCACCGTCTGATGCCCCGCGCGGAGCTGCTGCCGCCGGATTACGAGTGCGAGGAGTGCCGATGTCAGACGACGCGGTGGCCGTACCGTTGAAGCGAAAGGCATCGCTGGGGCTGCTGACGTCGCATCATGTCAGCGCCGCGCATGCGCCGAAACCCGTGCGCCGCGTCGTGGCCGTCACCGAGCCGCCGCGCGTCGTCACCTACAACGGCGTAGACTTCCTCGTCATGTTCGATGGCGTGGACCACCACACCGTGCAGGACGCCTGATGCTGGTGCAGGCCGACGCGCGCGCGCTGCCGTTGCGGGATGCGTGCGTGCAGTGCGTCGTTACCAGCCCGCCGTATTGGGGCTTGCGCGACTACGGGACCGCGATATGGACCGGCGGTGATCCGGCGTGCCGGCATGTGCAACGGATGGCCCGGCAAGATGTGACGCCGGAAGCGTTGGCTCGTCGGGCCGCGCAATATGGCACTGGACAATCGTCGGGATCGTTTGTGCCGGCGATCCAGTTTCGTGACGCCTGCCGGACGTGTGGCGCGCAGCGGCAGGACCGACAGATTGGCCTCGAGCCGACGCCGGAGGCCTACGTCGCCACGCTGGTGCAGGTGTTCCGCGAAGTGTGGCGCGTGCTGAAGGCCGACGGGACCGTGTGGCTTAATTTGGGTTCCAGTTACTTTGGGGCGGCTGGCGGCGACACACACACGGGGTTCAATGAGCGTTACTTCGGCAAACAGTTCGCAACCAATAAGCAGGCTACCGTGCCTTTTCCTTGCGATGGTAAACCTGCCAACCAGTCTCGCCAGCGTCGGCGTGCTCACGCATATGGCACCGATGGCACAGCACTTCAAGATTCGACGGGCGCTGATTCCGCTTGTCGCGATCTTTGTGATGAATGCCTAGCCGACTGGATGACCCATTGTGAGCGCATCGCTGACATTTCCCGACCTCCGCCACCAGTCGAGCCGCTTCTGTTGCCGACAAGCCGTGATAGCGCGCTGACGGATTGCGCGTCAGCATCTCTTGACGCTTTGCTTCCCGGCGCTCAGGCGTCCAATACGCTTGAATCTTGGCAGCAACATCGGGGCGAGTGCTCGCGCTGCGATAGGCGTGCTTCTGCCCTGTCAGGCGTTCGCTCATCTTCTGGCGATGCTCATGCGTTCGCTCGTATGACATGGCTCGATTATACAAGAAGGTTGAAGCATAAAGATATGGTGCCAGTGCCGTGGATGGTTGCAATGGCGCTGCAAGCCGACGGCTGGTATCTCCGCAGCGACATCATCTGGCACAAGCCCAACCCGATGCCGGAATCGGTGACGGATCGGCCGACGAAGGCGCACGAATACCTGTTCCTGCTGACGAAGGCCGCGCGGTACTACTACGACGCCGACGCGATCAAGGAACCGCAAACAGCGGGATCTTTGGCGCGGTGGACGGAGGGCGCACGGCGCGTTAACGGGGCGAAGTCGGACGCACGCACGGGAAAAGACACCAGTTTTACGACGAGTGGCTTCCTGCCGGATGGCCGCAACCGGCGCAGCGTGTGGACGATCGCCACGCAATCCTATCCAGGTGCCCACTTCGCGACGATGCCCGAGGCGCTGATCGAGCCGTGCATCCTGGCCGGCAGCAAACCCGGCGACGTGGTGTTGGATCCGTTTGGTGGAACTGCCACCGTTGTCCGCGTGGCGCGGCGGCTGAACCGCGAGGGGATCGCCTGCGACCTGAACCCGCAGTACCTCGCGCTGGCTGAAGACCGGATTACCGAGGTGCAGCCGTCATTGCTGCACGTGGGCGCCTGATGCCGCACTGGTACCGCGTGCAGACGATCTGCGCCGCCACGATCCGCGAGACGTGGACGATCCACAGCGACGTCCCGCTGACGGCCGACGGCATTGCGGACGCGCTCGAGGCTCGCGGGCCCAACGTCGTGAACCTGGAAGACGAAGCGCGCGTCACCGAAGCCGATCGCAGCATCATCCAGATCACGCGCCTGGCCGGCGATCCGCGGCGCCCGACGCACTGAGGAGGACTCCATGCCGCTGCTCCACGCGCTGCTGATCGTCGTGCTGATCGTGCTGCTGCTCGGCGTGTTGCCCGGCTGGCCGTACTCGGCGACGTGGGGCTACGGGCCGAGCGGCCTGATCGCCGTGGTGCTGATTGTCCTGCTCGTGCTGCTGCTTGCCGGGAGGCTGTGATGACGCTGGCGGATGCGGCGGGCATCGTGGTGCTGGTGGTCGCCGGGTGGCAGATTGGGAACTGGTTGCGAAGGAAGGGGTGGGTGCGGTGATGCAGTTCTGCGGCGAACCCGGCTGCGGTGCGCTGGTCCCGAGTGGCCGCTGCCCGACGCATGCGCCCCGCGACCGCTACACCCGCCCGGTCTACGCCGCCACGCATGCGTGGTACGGCTCGCTGCGCTGGCGCCTGCTGCGGGCCGAGATGCTACGCGCCGAGCCGTTCTGCCGGGCGTGTCGGGCCGACGGCCACCACGTGCTGACGCATGACATCGATCACATCACGAAGCACGCCGGCGACCCGGCGAAGTTCTGGGATCGGAGCAACCTGCAGGGCTTGTGCAAGCCCTGCCATACGAGAAAAACAACGTGGGAAAGCCGAGGCGATTCCTTCCACGAATCGCCTCGTTTCAACAAAGGAGAGAACCGATGAGCAGCACTGCCCTTGATCAACCAAAGAGTCTACAGGTCGCCGAACGGGGAATCAAAACGGGCCGGGATTTCGCGGATTTCATGTCGTGCCTGATGTCCGACATCGTCGCAGGCCGTGTCACGCCGCAGGTCGGCAACGGCGCGTGCAACGCTGGCGGGAAATTGTTGAAGGTCGTGGAGATGCAATACAAGTACGGCGACACGACGCCCGGCCGCCCGAAAACCTTGTTTCTCGCGCTGAGTGATGAGGATCTGAATCCATCCGACGATCCGCAAGAGAAGTAAAGCGCAATGGCTGGCAAACGCAAGACGGGCCCACGTTTACCGAACGGTCGTTTTAGCAGCGATCAGACAAGGCGATCGCGGGCAATGGACGTGTGCCCGTCTTGCGGACAGCCGAAGATGAAGCGATCGCGCCGATGTGTGGCGTGTGACACGCGCGACCGTCACGCGCGGACGATCCGATACTGCGAACACTGCGGTGTCTCTTTTCAGCGGCATCGCTGTGCCCACGGGAATCGCCCTTATCGGTTTTGTTCTAAGGGCTGCGCTGGTGCGGCACGTACAGCAGCCCGCATAAAACGTTTAGCGGCGCTGGCGATCTGTGAGTGTGGCAACCGTAAGGGTCCGCGCGCGCGCTGCTGTCGGTCCTGCATGTATCGGTTCCGTGGCCGTCACCGATCGCCGCAACCACGCGCGAAGCTGCCCATCCCGAGCATTACTCCGCGCGGTGTCTGCGTGGAGTGTGGCGCATCGCTCCCGCTGGGACCGCGTCGTCGCTACTGTTCAGACCAATGCGCGCGTCGCATGTACCGGCGACTGCGGAGATACCAAACGAAGACCGGCATCAGGTTGCGGCCCGATTCAGAGCTGTTTCAGATGCGGCGCGCGTACGGTACCGCGTGCTTCGCGGTGCAACAAGTGCAAGCCGCCGACAACCGGAAGAATGTGCGAAATTGCTAACAAAAACACCGGGGGGGCTTCGCGTGTGGCGGCGCGCGGTCGACCAGCGAG
>Ga0208685_1000176_pt1 | contig 24688 bp, 23 predicted proteins | sample EasRivMeERMLT890_FD_187533 | JGI IMG/M metagenome (GOLD analysis project Ga0208685, IMG submission 187533) | Soil microbial communities from meander-bound floodplain in the East River, Colorado, USA - East River MetaG ERMLT890 (SPAdes) (version 2) | ecosystem: Environmental > Terrestrial > Soil...
GGTGTGTCAAGCCGATAATTCCCCCTGAAGGTCTGCAGCTACGCGTGGGGTTGCTCAACGGCCGATTTCGTGGTGGGAGGCGGCGTAGTCGGCGCGGAGTTGGTCGAACTTTTCGCGGTAGCGGCGGGTGATGATGGAGTCGATGGTGAGGATGAGGGCATCTTCGCGGTTGTCGGAGTAGTAGGCGTGACGACGGCCCACTTCCTGGAAGCCGTATTTCTTGTAGAGGGCGATCGCGGGCTCGTTGGAGACGCGGACCTCCAGGGTGACCAGCGGCTGCCCCATCTCTCCAGCGAGTTCGATGGCGGAAATCAGGAGTTGCTCGCCGATCCCTTGTCGGCGGTGCGACTCCCGCGTGGCGATGGTGACGATGTGGGCCTCGTCCGGGAGGAGCCAGACGCCGACCAGGCCGACGATGAGCTCCGGTCGGTCCTGGGGCGGTGGGAGTTGCGCGGGGTCGTCGCCCTGTACGAGGTGCTTGATCTCGCCGAGGAAGCGGCCGATCGGCCCCGGGATCGGCGCTGACGGCGCGTCATCGTCCACGAGCGTATTGTGCTCGCTGACGACGATGTAGTTGGCAAGGCGGTTCTGCTGGAGTTCGCGGCGAAAGGCGGTGGGGGGCCAGATGGTGGGGAAGGATTCGCGCTCGATCTCCATGACCTGTGGGATGTCCTCGATCTTCATCGAGCGGACGAGGAGACGGGCTGCCGTTTTCATCGTGAGGAATAGGATAGCGGATTTTCAGGCACTTTTTAACGAGGGTCGAATATGGGTCTGGCAGTGCCGAACGCGGGCGCATCCACCTTTACGTGCGCGGGAGGGTACGCGTAGACTGGAGGTAGAGGTCGCTTCTTAAACCTCCCCAAATCTGTATATGTATACAATCCGGTTACTGGGGTTTCTTTCTCCCTACAAGGCGCGTGCTGCGCTCGTGATGTTCTGCATCCTGGCGTCTACGGCGGCGGTGTTGGCAATGCCTCAGTTGATCCGCTGGGCTATCGATTACGGGCTGGGCATCGAGCAGCAGGGCGACGAATTGGTTGCCACCGGCGAAGAGTACTACCTCGTCATAGCCGCCGGGGCGATTATCGCCGCGGCCATCGTCCGTGGAGGGTTCTCGTTCGGGCAGACGTACCTGGGCGAGGCGCTTTCGCAGAGCGTGGCGTACGACATCAGGAACCTGATCTACGACCGGCTGCAGCGCCTGTCGTACGCGTACCACGATCAGCAGCAGACTGGCGAAGTGATGTCGCGGGCGACGCAGGACGTGGAGGCGGTGAGGTGGTTTGTGGCGATGGGACTGATGCGAGGGGTGTACGTGGTCGTCCTGATGGGCTCGATGCTGGCGATCATGATGCTTACGAACTGGAAGCTGGCACTGGTGGTGTGGGCGTTCGTGCCGTTCATCGCGTGGCGGTCAATGGTGATGGCGTTTACGCTCCGACCTCTGTGGACGAGCATCCAGGAGGGGCTGGGGAAGATGGCCACGGTGCTGCAGGAGGCGTTGAGCGGCGCGCGCGTGGTGAAGGCCTTTGCGCGGGAAGACTACGAGGCGGAGAAGTTCCGGCGTGAGGCCGAGGACCTGTTCGAGAAATCGTACGAATCGAACCGCGTGCAAGCGGTAAACGCGCCGGCAATGACGGGGTTGTGGATGATGGCCACCGCGGCGACCCTCTGGGTCGGTGGCATGGAGGTCGCGAACGGGAACCTTGAAGTCGGAGAACTAACCTCGTTCTTGCTGTACCTGACCGTGTTGCAGATGCCGATCCGCGTCCTGGGCTGGATCATCATGGTGACGGCGCGGGCGAACGTGGCCGGGAAGCGGATATACGAGATCATCGATGCGGAATCCGCGGTGAAGGATAAGGCAGACGCTACGGAACTAGCCGAAGTTAGCGGGCGGGTGGCGTTCAGTGATGTTTCGTTTGGGTACGATGCGGTGAGCCCGGTGCTGGACGGAGTGAGCTTCGTGGCCGAGCCGGGGCAGGTCGTGGCGTTGATGGGCCCTACGGGGAGCGGGAAGACGACTGTGGTCAACCTGATGCCGCGCTTCTACGATGTGACGGCAGGAGGGATTTCGATCGACGGATACGACATCCGCGACGTGACCATCGCCTCGCTGAGGCGGGCGATTGGGACGGTGCAGCAGGACGTGTTCCTGTTCTCGGCGACTATCCGGGACAACATCGCCTACGGGGTCGTGGATGCCACGGACCAGAAGATCGAAGAGGCGGCGAGGGCGGCACACATCCACGAGTTCATCGAAGGCTTGCCGGAGGGGTACGACACATGGGTGGGCGAGCGCGGGATCACTCTCTCGGGTGGACAGAAGCAGCGCGTAGCGATTGCCCGGACGTTGCTGATGGACCCGCCGATCCTGATCCTCGACGACTCGACTTCGAGCGTGGACACGGAAACTGAATACCAGATACAGCAGTCGATGGCGCTGGTGATGGAGGGGCGGACGACGTTTGTGATCGCGCAGCGCCTTCGGACCGTGAAGATGGCGGACCAGATACTGGTGCTGCAGGACGGGAAGATCGTGCAGCGGGGGAAGCACGACGAATTGCTCGCTGCGGACGGCGTCTATCGCCAGATTTACGACCTGGAGTTGCGCGACCAGGAGGAAGCCCTGGCGGGGCACCAACAGCAAGCAGGCGTGGCGGAACCAGAAAGCGAGCCAGCAGAAGTGGGAGGAGCGGGCGCATGACCATGGGTCACGGCCCCGGCGGCTGGGGCGGCCACGGACCGGGGAGCAACCGGCTCTCGCCGAACCTTAAGCGTAGCGCGGACGGTTGGGACGACGAGGAACTGGGGAAACTCTACGACCACGAGGTGGTTCGAAGGCTATTCCCGTACCTGCGCCCATTCAAGAAGCAGTTGGGCATAGCTACGTTCGCGATGATCGTTTTTGTCATCGTTACAAGGGTCCAGCCGTTCCTCATCGGTTACGCCATCGACGAATTCATCCCGAACGAGGATATGAGCGGGATCACGACGGTCGGGATTGCACTGGTGATCCTGTCGTTGATCGGCTGGGGGGCACAGTACGTGCAGCAGGTGATGACCGGCTTCATGGGCCACCGGATCCTGCTGCGGCTGCGGATGGAGATGTTCAAGCACATCCAGAAGCTCTCGCTAAGCTTCCTGGACCGCAACGAGATCGGGCGGGTGATGTCTCGCGTGCAGAACGACGTGACGGTGCTGCAGGAGTTGCTTACCACGGGATTCCTGACGGTGCTCGCGGACTTCGTGGGGCTGGGGCTCGTGATCTTCTTCCTCGTGTACCTGGACTGGCAACTCGCGCTCGTGACGTTCACGGTAGTGCCGGTACTGGTGGTCGTGATGTGGATCTGGCAGACGCGGGCGCGGTCCGCGTTTATCCGCGTGCGGCAGTCGATCGCGGTCGTGAACCAGAACCTGCAGGAGAACGTGTCCGGCGTTCGCGTCATCCAGAGCCTTTCGCGCGAAGACGAGAATGCGAAGCGGTTTGACCGCGTGAACGCGGCGAACCTGAATGCCAACGTGGACGCAGGACGTGTGACGGCGGCGGTGATGCCGATAGTGGAACTGCTGGTGTCTGTGGCGACGGCGCTGGTGATCGTGTTCGGTGGTTACCAGGTGTTGAACGGGAATCTCACCGTGGGCGTGGTTGTGTCGTTCACGCTATACGTGCAATTGTTCTTCGACCCGATCCGGGACCTTGTACTCCAGTACACGCAGCTGCAGCGGGCAATGGCCGGCGGACAGCGGATTTTCGAGGTGCTGGATACGAAGCCGGAGATCGTCGATGCGGAGGACGCGGAGTCCCTGGCGAACGTGGAAGGGGAAGTGATCTTCGATCACGTCACGTTCGAGTACACGGAAGGGTCGAAGGTCCTGGACGATATCGACCTGCACGTTCGGGCTGGTGAGACGATCGCGATCGTGGGTCCCACGGGTGCGGGGAAGAGCACTTTGACGTCGCTCGTAGCCCGGTTTTACGACGTGACGGATGGCCGGGTGCTGATCGACCGTTTGGACATCAGGGAGGTGGAACGGGCGTCACTGGCTAGACGGCTAGGAATCGTGCTTCAGGACCCGTTCCTGTTCACGGGATCGGTGCGGGAGAACATCCGCTACGGCCGGCTTGAGGCGACCGACGAGGAGATCGAGGAGGCTGCGAAAACGGTGGGCGCGCACAACTTCATCCTGCGGTTGCACGATGGGTACGACACGATGTTGCACGAGCGAGGCCAGAACCTCTCGGTGGGGCAACGGCAGCTAATCTCGTTCGCGCGGGCGATCATCGCGGACCCGAGGATACTCATCCTGGACGAGGCTACGGCGAACGTGGACACGCGAACGGAAATGGTTATCCAGGAGGCGCTGGACCGGCTGCTCAAGAACCGGACCTCGTTCGTGATCGCCCACCGGCTGTCGACGATCCGGAATGCGGACCGGGTGGTGGTGCTGGAATCGGGGCGGATCGCCGAGGTGGGGACGCACGCGGAATTGCTGGAACTTGGCGGGTTGTATGCGCGGCTGTACCGGATGACGTATGAGCAGGCGCCGGAGGGGACGAACGGGGATGGACCGGTCAGCACGCCCTCGCAGCACGGCCGGACTGAAGTCCGGCCTTCGGGCATAGCGGCTTCCGGGTAGAGCGCTCCGTTTCTCTGCTAGACTTAACCGCACGAAAATGACCGACGAAACGCTGGATACGGACAATCATCGGCGCTTGCTGATCGACGTTATCCCGGCGCCGAAGCAGGCGGCGGATGAACGCGTCAAGAACTGGGACGAGTCGTACCTGGGGTACTCGCTGGAGCAGGCGATGGTGGAGGCGGAGCGGTGCATCCACTGCCCGACGGCGCCGTGCCAGGAGGCGTGTCCGACGGACAACGACATCCCGCGGGCGCTGCTGTTTCTCGAGGGGGGTGACGTGGCGAGCGCCTCGGCGGTGTTCAGGGAGACGAGCAACCTGCCCGACATGTGCGGGCGGCTGTGTCCCCAGGAGAGTTTGTGCGAGGGCGCGTGCGTGGTGGGATTCGCGATCCGGCCGGCGCCGTTTGGTAAGCAGCCGCCGGTGTCGATCGGGAAGCTGGAGTACTTCATCTCGGACCACCAGCGGACAGAGGGCGGCGGGATTCCTCTGCCGGTGATCGAGCAAGAGACGGGACGGAAGGTCGCGATCATCGGGTCCGGACCGGCCGGTCTGGCGGTGGCGGAGGAACTACGCAAGAAGGGACACGGGGTGATCGTCTACGAATCGTGGCCGGTGCCGGGCGGAGTGCTGCTGTACGGGATCCCGAACTTCAAGATGCGCAAGGAGATCCTGGACGAGAAGATCGCCTTTCTCGAACAGATGGGGATCGAATTCAAGTGCAACACGAAGGTGGGGGAGGACGTGACGATCGACGAGATGTTCCGGGAAGGGACGCACGCGGTGTTCCTGGGAACAGGGGCGCCGATCGGTGGTCAGATGCGGATCGAGGGCGAGGACCTGGAGAACGTGTACCAGGCGACGGAGTTCCTTGTGCGCGGAAACCTCGAGCCGGAGCAACTGCCGGAGAACATGCGGGAGCCGCTGGACGTGGCGGGGAAGCGGGTACTGGTGGTTGGCGGCGGCGACACTTCGATGGACTGCGTGCGGACGGCGATACGGCTGGGCGCGACCGAGGTGACGTGCATGTACCGGCGGACCGAGGCCGAGCAGAAGGGGCGCGAGGAGGAGCGCAAGCACGCCCGCGAGGAAGGCACGAACTTCCAGTACCTGACGCTGCCGCACCGGTTCGACGGCGACGATGGCAAGGTGGCGCGAGCGGAATGCCGGCGGATGCAGCTTGGCGCGCCGGATGAGTCAGGACGAAGGCGGCCGGAGGTGATACCGGGATCGGATTTCGTGCAGGAAGTGGACATCGTCGTGCTGGCAATCGGTTACGAGCCGGACGACCTGCTGGAGAAGACGACGCCGGGGCTGCGCACGACGAACTGGAAGACTGTGCGGGTGGACGAGGATTTCGCGACGACGCGGCCGGGGGTGTTCGCGGGCGGGGATAACGTAAACGGCGCGGACCTGGTGGTGACGGCGATGGCGGACGGCCGGCGAGCGGCGGAGGCGATCCATAACTACCTGGAGGGGCTGGACGGGCGCTGGTAGTCAGACTGTGTCGTTGTTTGCCACAAGGCGCTTGATTAGGTACTTACGCTCTCTCTCGTTGATCCCTGACGCATCAAAGTGAATCGTTAGAGTCTGGCCGCTGTGTTCCAGGGTGAGCACCATGCGGTCGGCGTGGAATTGGACATCCGTGATCATGTCGTGCGGGAGGGCGAATCCGACATTTTCTGAGGTCGCGTAGGTTGTCGTGTCGTGGTCCCGATCCGCGAGGTAGATGTTGCCGGACGAGTTCGTGTCAGAGAAGGATGGATGACCGCCTGTGTAACGCACGGGGAAGCCTCTTCGGACCTCGGCGGGACCACTAGTGGCAGCGGGCAGGCCGATAATGAGTTCTATGAGGATGCCGATGAGATCGCTCATTCGTGTGATTGTACCGTTGGTGGCGCCGGATATCGTGCTCCGTTCGTCCATTCGAGCTGCCTCAGGATGAGCGGGAAGTAGCTGGGTCGGCGGGTCGACTAGCAGCGCACGAGGGCGCTGCTGCAGGATCCGCGGGGGCGGGTGACTTCGATGAGGCCCGGGACGGGCCGCTCTTTGCCGTCTGAGGGTTTGTTGCGAACCTCGTTTTGGAAGAGGACCATCTCGCTGCTGCCTCCGCCGTCGAGGTTGACGGCTTCGACGAGGCCGAACGCCTTTATGTGCGCCTGCAGTTCGCCCATCGTCATTCCGGGCGAGTCGGCGCGGCGGCCGTCGACGACGATGAGGTAGAGGAAGCCTCCTGCGTCAGTGCCGATTACTGTGCGCGGGGCCTGCGCGAAATGAGCGCCGGAGAGCGCACCGGGAGCGCCGCCCTGGAGGAGAGCGTCCGAGCCGCCGACCATGAGGTCGAAGGTGGTGAGACCGAAGGGGTCGCCGACGCCAATGGGTGCGGGGGCGCCGGCGCTGAGCCAGTGGGTGGCAGAGCCTCGGGCGACGATGACAAGCTGGCCATTGCGCAGCGGGATGTTCGAAACAGGGCCGCAAGTGTACTCGAGGACCCCGAGCAGGTTGGGCTGAGTGGGCGCGAAAGTGCCGAAGCAGGCGTCGAAGGGGAGGGAGAGCGTGGGCGCCCAGTGGGCGTTGAAGATGGCGACTTCGCCGTCGCCCGGCACACTGTTGACGTTGTAGACGTTAGCTTCGCCGCCTGCACCCTGGAGGACGAGGAAGCTGGCGCTGGGGCCGGCGGCCCAGGCGCGGCCGTCACGCGACATGACGAAGGCGGCGTCGAACCGGCGATCCAGGCGGACGATGCTTCCATTGGAAATAAGAGGGCCGACCGGGGTCGTGCCGGGAGGTGCCTGGTGGAAGAAGTCGGCGTTGGTAGCGACTAGCGCGCCATGAGCGGTTGCGGCCTCGCTGACAGTGCGCATGGCACCGAGATAGTCGGTGGAGAGGGCCGCAGTAGTGTCCAGTTCCGGATCGCGGGGGTCGATCCGCGCCATGAAGATGTCGTTTCCGCCAGGCCCCTCCTCCATCTTGTAGCAGATGCCGACTTCGACCATGCCCCAGCCTCCCGGACAATCCGCGGCGACGTAAGTGGTGGGGTAAGGCGGGCCTGAGACCTGTACGGATTGGACGTGGAGTTGGTCACCGCTGGTGACGCGGAGGCCGACGGTTCGAGTTTCGCCGTGTGGGACGTTGACGAGGATCCGGGGATCCTTCTGGCCGCCGCTCCATTCGTAGGTGAAGTTGCCAAGGCCGCCGGAGGGTTTGGCCTCGAGGATCGTCGGGCCTGTGAGGTCCCCAACGATGTTGAGAGTGAACGGCGGGTCCTGCGTACGGAAATTCCACTGCTTAGCCGGGTAGGTATCGCCCGTTTTTGAGGGGATGCTGGCGATGGAGGCGGCGTATTCCGTCGAGTAGGGAAGCAGGCTCGCGGGCCGCCAGCGCATGATCGTGTCGCCCTCCCACTCAAATGTACCGGGGATGGCGGGTGTGACCGAGAACGCGGCTTGAGCGGCGGCAGCGTCAACAGGGCGCTCGAATTGTACGACGAGCGGTTGGTCGACGGGCTGTGTGACCCCCGTGGGAGTAGCGGCAACGATCGCCGGTGGTGGCCATGTTGAGAAGCTGATGGAGAATGGGTCACCCGCGGGATGGTCATGGACGTCCCTGACGCCGGGCTGCAAAGTCAGGGTGTAGTTGGTGGAGTTCTCGAAGCGGGTTGTGGGCAGAATCTTGACGACGGTGCGGCCCTGTTCGTCGAGCAGGGCCGCCGCTCTCATATCGACAGGCGGGGCCACGCTGAGAAATTCATCCTTCCAGGCGATCTCTTCGTTGAACTGCAGGATCACGCCGGTGTTCGTCGGAACGTTCGCCCGGTCTCCATCGAGGTCTCTGTCGATCGTGGCCGACACGACCCTGGGGACGGTGATCGTTTCGAACTCGACCCGCTGGTTCGAGATCGAGACGACATAGTCGGTTTCGGGACGGAAGAGGGCTTCTCGCTCCGGGTTGATGGTGATGCGGGTGATGGCCCAGGGCATCGCATCGTGCAACGGGAGGTCTGCGACCTGCTCGACCGTGACATCGGCGGGCTCGATTTCGACGGGGGGCTGAATATCGAGGGCTTCGAGAACCTCGCCGTGGGTGAAGTTTCCCTGTAGTTCGATGACCAGTTTGGTGTCCAGCCAGACCTTGCCTTCGGCCGGATCGACCTCGATGCTGGGTTCCCGAACTCCGGAAGCGAAGAGGGCCGGGTAGACGAGGACGTAGAGGGTAACGAGGACGGTGAGCACGGTGATGCCGGTGGCTATCTTGCGGCCGAGGTGACGACGGCGGGGCTGGCGCTCAGGAACTGGTGGCGGTGTTGTGGCGCCGCGTGGGACGCCACTGTCGCGCAAGCCGAGAGACACGAACAGGAGTGTCAGCAGGGACGAGACGGCGAAGACAGCCAGCAAGAGTTTCGCGAGTGTCGACACTGAAGGCATTTCGTAATTGGTCTAGTCGAGCTTCATGTTTAGGCCACCCTGCGTCCACCCGCGTTGGGTGCTACAAGGGAACGTTTATCGAATGTTTTCAGATGTTTCCTAATTGATACAGACGCGTCTTGACCGCGTGGAGTTATCAACATACAATCGGCTCAATTCGCCTGTCCTGGCCACAGGGCAGGAAATGTATCGGCTGCGACCAGGAGCCAGTAGCGGAAAGCCCGCTTCAGCGAGCCGGGAAGGGTGTGAGCCCGGTAGCGTAAGCACCGCGAAGTCGCCTGCGAGCCATTGGGTCGAACGGAAAGAGTAGGCCCGATCGGGAACGCCCGTTACAGCGATCCAAGAGCTTCGCGCCGGACGGTTCGGCCGGCGGTGCGAGGAATAAGGGTGGTACCGCGAGACACTTGTCCCGTCCCTTTGAGGACGGGATTTTTTATTGGCGAAAAGTAGAGAGTAAAGAGTAAAAGAGACGATGGTGATTAAGACAGACCGGCAGCTTCCGAGCGACGCGGTTTACCGCGCGGGGTATTCGCGCGCGCCTGCCCGCTCGTATATGCGGGCGATGGGGCTGTCGGATGAGGACCTGGCGAAGCCGATCATCGGAGTGGTGAGCTGCTGGAACGAGGCGACGCCCTGCAACTCGGCCCTGGACCGGATGGCGGGCTGGGCGAAGCAGGGTGTGAGCGCCGCCGGCGGTACGCCCCGGGAGTTCACGACGATTGCCGTCACCGACGGGATCTCGATGGGCTACGAGGGGATGAAGGCGTCCCTGGTCAGCCGCGAGGTGATCGCGGACTCGGTGGAACTGATGATGTTCGCGCACGGCTACGACGCGATCGTCGGCGTTGGCGGGTGCGACAAGACGCTACCAGGGATCATCATGGCGATGGCACGAGTGAACAGGCCTTCCGTGTTCATGTACGGCGGCAGCATCCTCCCGGGGACCTGGCGGGGCAACGATGTCACGATCCAGGACGTCTTCGAGTCGGTGGGCGCGGTCGAGGCAGGACGGATGACCGAGGAGGAGCAGAAGGAACTGGAGTGCGCGGCCTGTCCGGGCGATGGAGCGTGCGGCGGGATGTTCACGGCGAACACGATGGCCTGCGCCAGCGAGGCGTTGGGTATTGCCCTGCCGTTCAGCGCCTCGGTCCCAGCGACGGCCGCGGACCGGCCGGAGCTAATGCGATGGGCGGGTAGCCGGGTGATGCAACTGCTGAAGGACGACATCAAGCCGAGCGACATCCTGACGCGCAAGGCGTTCGAGAACGCGATCGCCCTGGTCGTCGCCGTCGGCGGCTCGACGAACGCCGCGCTGCACCTGCCGGCGATTGCGCACGAACTGGGTATCGAGATAACACTGGACGACTTCGACCAGATCGCACGAAAGGTGCCGCATATCGCCGACATGAAGCCGGCGGGCCGCTTCGTGCAGCGCGACCTGCACGAGGCAGGTGGCACCCCGCGCGTGCTGCAGGAACTGCTGGCGGCCGGCGTGATCCACGGCGACTGCATGACGGTGACCGGCAAGACTATGGAAGAGAACCTGCGTGACCTGAAGTGGGACGGTCCCACGGAGGTTATTACGCCGCTGGACTCGCCACTGGAGCCGACAGGCACCATGGTCGTCTTCCGCGGCAACATCGCGCCCGAGGGTGGCGTGATGAAGACCAGCGGGATCCACAAGACGCACCACCAGGGCCCGGTGCGGGTCTTCGACCGCGAGGAAGACGCTGCGGCGGCGGTGGCCCGGCGCGAGATAAAGCCGGGCGACGTCGTCGTCATCCGCTACGAGGGCCCCGTCGGCGGCCCGGGGATGCGGGAGATGCTGGGCGTGACGGCAGCTCTGGCGGGGCAGGGGCTGGACGAAGAGGTGGCGCTGATGACGGACGGCCGGTTCTCGGGCGCGACCCGAGGATTTACCGTCGGGCACGTGAGCCCTGAAGCGATGGTGGGCGGCCCGATCGCGATCATCCAGGATGGGGACACGATTACTTTTGACATTCCGAACAGGTTGGTTCAGCTCGAGGTGAGCGAAGAGGAGTTGCAGCGGCGGCTTGGCCAGTGGCAGGCGCCCGCGCCGAAGCACACGACCGGCGCATTGGCCAAGTATGCCCGCCTCGTATCGTCTGCAGCGCGGGGGGCGGTATGCAGCTAGTGCTCGTACCGTAAGGCCGCGGCAGGGCGTATCATCGGCGCCCCTCGGCGGAAACCGTCACAAGGCGATGATTTCTGCGTCTATAAAGTTGCGATTGAGCAAACAATCGGGAAGGAACCCACGATGGGAAACACAAACGGAAAATTGATGACAGGCGCCCAGATGGTGATGGAGTCGTTCGTCCGCGAGGGCGTGGACACGATCTTCGGGCTGCCGGGGGGCGCGAACCTGCCGCTGTATGACGTGCTGGAAATGGGCGGCGTGGGAATTAGGCCGCTACCAGAGGGGGTCGAGAGCATCGACTTCCCGATCAAACACTACCTGGTGAAGCACGAGCAGTCGGCTGCGCACGCGGCAGATGCCTACGCCCGGGTTAAGGGCACGGCTGGCGTGTGTTACGGCACCTCCGGTCCGGGCGCGACGAACCTGGTGACGGGGATAGCAAACGCGTTCATGGACTCGATCCCGCTGGTGTGCGTGACGGGACAGGTGATCACGCCCCTGATCGGGCGAGACGGCTTCCAGGAGGCGGACATCGTCGGGATCACGATCCCGATCACGAAGCACAGCGAACTGGTGCTGGACGTAAACAGGATCCCGGCGGCGATGCAGGAGGCGTTCTACATCGCGACCACAGGCCGACCGGGTCCGGTGCTCGTGGATATCCCGCGCGACGTGCTCCAGCAGGTGGGCGAGTTCTCGTGGATGGACCGCGTGCAACTGCGCGGCTACCGGCCTAACGGCTTCAAGATCGACGCAACTGAAATCGCGAAGGCGGCGGAGTTGATCGAGCAGGCGCAACGCCCGCTGATCCTGGCCGGGCACGGCGTGATTATCTCGAAGGCTTACGACGAGCTGCTGGAACTGGCAGAGAAGACCAATATCCCGGTGATCACGACGCTACTGGGGATCAGCGGTTTCCCGGGAACGCATCCGCTGTACCTCGGGATGCCGGGGATGCATGGCATGTACTGGAATAACCAGGCGATCAGCGAGGCAGACCTGTTGATCGGCATCGGGATGCGGTTCGACGACCGCGTGACGGGGCGACTCAAAGACTTTGCGCCGAAGGCGAAGATCGTGCACATCGACATCGACCCGGCGGAGATCGGGAAGAACGTGCGGCCGGCGGCGGCGCTGAACGGGGATGTGAAGGCGGTGCTTACCGACCTGAACAGGGCCTTGAAGAATGGCGATGAGCGAAAGGAGTGGCGCAGGTGGATCGATGACCTGCGCGCGAAGCACCCGTCGATCACAATCCGGGACAGCGGCGAGGTGTTGCCGCAGTACGTGGTGGACAGCATCTACCGCGAAACAAACGGCGATTGCTACGTCGTGACTGGCGTTGGGCAACACCAGATGTGGGCGGCGCAGTACTTCTGGTACGACAAGCCGAACAGCTGGATAACGTCTGGCGGACTGGGGACGATGGGTTTTGAGGTGCCGGCGGCGATGGGTGCGCAGGTGGCGGCGCCAGGAGAGACCGTGTGGTCGATCTGCGGCGACGGCGGCTTCCAGATGACGCTGCAGGAACTGGCGACCATCGCGGAGTACAACTGGCCGATCAAGTTCGCGATCCTGAACAACCAGGTGCTGGGGATGGTTCGCCAGTGGCAGGAGCTGTTTTACCAGAACAACCTGGTGGCGACGCCGCTCATGAACCCGGACTTTGTGAAGCTGGCCGAGGCGTTTGGGGTGCTGGGTCTGCGAGCGGAGTCCAAGGAGCAGGTGATGCCGGTGATCCAGCAGGCGATGGCGCACGATGGGCCGGTGGTCATCGACTTCAAAGTGAAGTTCGATGAGAATTGCTACCCGATGGTCCCACCGGGCGCCTCTCTGTCCGAGACTATCGACGCGCCGTCGATCGAGCGCGAGAAGGTGGGTGTCTGATGACTGTTGAGTCTGTTCTGGCAATCAAGCCGCACCTGATCATCGCCCTGGTCGAAGACCGGCCGGGCGTGCTGAACCGCATCGTCTCCAAGTGGAGGCAGCGGGACTTCAACATCGAAAGCCTGGCAGTCGGCCACTCCGAGGTGGAGGGGCTCTCGCGGATGACGTTCGTGGTGGACGCGAACGCGAACGCGGAGCAGGTTGTGAAGCAGGTGGACAAGCTGGTGGATGTGGTCCACATCCGCGATGTGTCCAACGAGGACATCGTGGCGCGCGAGATGGCGATAATCAAGGTGAAGGCGGACAAGGCGACGCGGAGCCAGATCATCGACATCGCGGAGGTCTTCAAGGCGGAAGTGCTGGACGTGGGGCCGGAGACGCTTATCCTTGAAGTGACCGGCGAAGCGATCAAGGTCGAATCGCTGGTTACGCTGCTCGCGGACTACGAGATAGTGGAGTTGGTGCGGACGGGCAAGGTGGCGATGGTGCGAGGCTCCGAGGTGTCACACGAGATCCCGGAGGACGAGCAGTGGGACCGCGCGCCCGGCGTACACACGTGGTGACGAAGAGTAAAGAGTAATACCTGGAGGAGTAGGCCCAATGGCGAAGATTTATTACGAGAACGACGCGAATATCGAGCTGATCCGAGGGAAGACGATCGGTGTTGTTGGGTTTGGATCGCAGGGGCATGCGCACGCGCTGAACCTGCGGGACAACGGGATGAACGTGATGGTGGGTCTGTACCCCGGATCGAAGAGCTGGCAGCAGGCTCAGCAGATGGGCGTGCGCGTTGGGACCGTGGAAGAGGTGGCGAAGGAGGCGGACATCATTATGGTGCTGACTCCGGACCAGATCCAGAAGCAGGTCTACGATGAGAGCATCGGGCCGGCGCTGGAAGAGGCGGGCAAAGGCAAGATGCTGATGTTCGCTCACGGCTTCAACATCCACTTCAACCAGATCGTGCCGCCGAGCGACGTGGACGTGACGATGATCGCCCCGAAGGCTCCCGGTCACAAGGTACGAGAGTTCTTCACCGAGGGGATCGGCGTTCCCGCTCTCATAGCGGTGCACCAGAACGCGAGCGAGAACGCCAAGGAACTGGCGCTGGCGTACGGCGCCGGGATCGGTTCCGCCAAGGCCGGGATCATCGAGACGACGTTCGAGGAGGAGACCGAGACGGACCTCTTCGGCGAGCAGGTGGTGCTCTGCGGCGGCGTAACGGCGCTGGTGAAGACTGCGTTCGAGACGCTCGTCCAGGCTGGGTACCAGCCGGAGATCGCCTACTTTGAGTGCATGCACGAACTGAAGCTGCTCGTGGACATGATGCACGAGGGCGGCATGGCTTACATGCGCTACTCGATCAGCGATACGGCGGAATACGGCGACTACACGCGCGGACCGAAGATCATCGACGATCACGTGCGGCAGAACATGAAGCAGGTGCTTCAGAACATCCGCAACGGGCAGTTCGCCCGCGAGTGGATCATTGAGAACCAGGCTGGCCGCCCCAGCTTCAATGCGATGCGACGGTCCGAGGCCAATCACCTGATCGAGCAGGTGGGAGGCGACCTGCGGGCGATGATGCCGTGGCTGAAGAAGGGGAAGGCGGAAGTAGAACCATCTGGCCAGCAGCCAGTAGCGAGCAGTCAGGAGCCGGTAGCCATTAGCCAGAGCGAAGAACCAAGAACCCAGAACCAAGAACCGGCTGGGCAGCAGCCTACAGCGCTGACCGAGAGCGAGGAGCCGATTCCGCTACCCGGGAGCAGGTTCGCTCCGCCGAGCGCGGAGGGTGAGACCCCGGGAGCGCCAGCGACGGGCCCCACTGGGGAGCCCGCGAAGTCTCCGTGGTACGGATCGTCCGGCAGTGGATATTCGATGCCGACAGACGGGCAGAGTACCAAGGAAGGGGAGACGCCCCCTTCGGCGTAACGGAGATGGTGTGCCAGGTGGCTATGGACAGAATCGTTCTTGCGTTGTTGAGTGGACACCGCACCGTAAACGGTGCGGCATGGCGGCGATGTTCTTTCACGTTTGGTTCGCGATCAAAAGGCGCAAATGGCTGCTCAATGGCCATTTCGAGGAAGTGGTAAAGCACGCCTTGTTCGATGTAGCAGATCGACACAGTATTCGCGTCATTGAATGCGAGACAATGGTTGATCACGTCCACATGTTGCTTGACCTGGATCGACCTGCGGAGTTGTCCCGGACAATGAATCTGCTTAAAGGCGGTTCATCACATGCTGTCGGTCAGACGATGCCGGACTGGAAGCTCGATGCCGGCTCGGCCCATCTCTGGCAGAAGCGATATGGCTCGAAGATCGTGCCTCGTACTGCACTGACGGCGGTTCGAGAGTACATTCGGACTCAGAAGGACAGGCCGGAGAAGTATGACTGGTAGTGCTGTCCCCGAGCACCGCACCGTAAACGGTGCGGCAATCGACGAAAACGCACCAATGCCGCACCGTTTACGGTGCGGAAGGGCTCTTCACGCCCTGGTGTTAAGCCTCAACCTTAGCCGGCCCTCGCTCGTTTAACGAGACGAGGGCCGAGAGTGGCATTTGGAAGGCTGAAGCCTTCCGCTACGTTCCGAATACGATTTAGGGAAGGTTGAGAAAGATGGCAAACGAAGACAAGGTACTGATTTTCGATACGACGCTGCGCGACGGCGAGCAATCGCCCGGTGTGGCGTTGAACGTCGAGGAGAAGCTGGAGATTGCGCGGGCGCTGGAACGCATGCGCGTGGACATCATTGAGGCCGGGTTCCCGGCTTCGTCGCCGGGCGACCTGGAGTCGGTGACGGCGATCGCGAATGAAGTGCGCGGCTCGGTGATCGCGGGGCTTGCGCGGGCGGTTCCGGGCGACGTGGACGCCTGCTGGGAAGCAGTGCAGCACGCCGAGCGGCCGCGGATCCACGTGTTCCTCTCGAGCAGCGATATCCACATCATGCACCAACTGGAGAAGGACAAGGAGCGGGTGCGAGAGATGGCGCGGGAGATGGTGGCGCGGGCGAAGGGCTACTGCGACGACGTGGAGTTCTCACCGATGGACGCGACTCGCTCCGTGCCGGAGTACGTCTACCAGATGCTGACGGAAGTGATCGACGCGGGCGCCACCACCGTGAACATCCCGGACACCGTCGGATACGCGATCCCGTCCGAGTTCGCGCAGTTCATCGAAGACATCAAGGCGAACGTGCCGAACATCGACAAGGCGCGGATCTCCGTGCACTGCCACAACGACCTGGGGTTGGCCGTGGCCAACAGTTTGGCAGCTGTGCTGGCCGGTGTGCGCCAGGTGGAGACGTGCGTGAACGGGATTGGCGAACGCGCCGGGAATGCGTCGCTGGAGGAGGTGGTGATGGGGATCAAGACGCGCCCTGACTTCTTTCACCTGTCGACGAACCTGGACACGACGCAGATCCACCGCGTGAGCCGGCTGGTGTCACAACTAACGGGAATGGGAATACAGCCCAATAAGGCGATCGTGGGTGTGAACGCGTTCCGGCACCAGTCAGGCATCCATCAGCACGGTGTCACGAAGATGCGTGAGACGTACGAGATCATCGACCCGGCGGACATCGGGCTGCCGAAGGCGACGCAACTGGTGCTGAACAAGAACAGCGGCCGTCACGGACTGAAGTCACGGCTGGACGACCTGGGTTACGAGCTGACGAACGCCGAGCTCGACAATCTCTTCGCGTCGTTCAAGGACCTGGCCGACAAGAAGGGCGAGATCGACGACCGCGACCTCGACGCGCTGGTCTCAGGGGAGCGCAGGGCGACGGAGGAGGTTTACAAGCTGGACCTGCTGCAGGTCTCTTGCGGGAACCAGCTCGTGCCGACGGCGACGATCCGGCTGATCGGGCCGGACGGGGCGGAGCACCAGACGACGGCGACCGGCACCGGGCCGGTGGACGCCGCGTACGAGGCGATCAACCTGCTGCTCGGCGTGCCGAACCAGTTGCTGGAGTACTCCGTGAATGCCGTGACCGAGGGGATCGACGCACAGGGCGAGGTGACGGTGCGCGTCGACGTCGGTGGCCGCACGTTCGTCGGGCGGTCTGCCGACACGGACATCATCGTCGCGTCGTCGAAGGCGTTGCTGAACGCGCTGAACCGGGCGATCGCGTACATGCCGGACCACGCGCAGGCGCAGCAGGTGATGAGCAACCCGTAAGATTGCCACTCAAGCAAGGGGGCCAGGGGCTTAGCCCCTGGCCCCTTGTGTATACTGCGCTCTCGAGAGAATCGCAGGCAGCCCGGGGAGGCAATCATGACGCAGGCAGACTCAAACACGATCAAGCAGCAGCAGAAGCAGCAGTGGGGACGTGCCGCGGAGGGCTGGAAGAAGCAGGACGCGGTAATCCGGGAACGGACAGAAGCAGTTACCCGGCGAATGCTTGACCTAGCGGGAATCCAGGCAGGCAGGCGCGTGCTGGACATCGCTTGCGGGACCGGCGAGCCGGCTATCCCCGCGGCGAAGGCCGTCGGGGAAGGTGGGTTCGTGCTGGCAACCGACCAGGCGCCGGAGATGCTCGAGGTGGCGCGCGGGAAGGCCGCTGACGAGGGCCTCTCGAACATCGAGTTCCGCCAGGTGGACGGAGAGGAGATCGACGTCCCTGCGGAGTCAGTCGATGCGGTGACCTGCCGCTGGGGGATCATGTTCATGCCAGAGCCGGTGCGGTGCCTGCAACAGGCCAACCGTGCACTGAAGCCGGGTGGCCGCATTGTGGTCGCAACCTGGGGGCCTCCGGAGGAGAACCCCTGGATAAGCCTGCCGATGGGCATCCTTCGCAAGTACTATGGCGGACCACCGTTGCAGGACCCGATGGCCCCGGGCGGCCCCTTTTCGTTCGCGGACCAGGGAAAACTAGGGGCTGCAGTCGAACAAGCCGGCTTCCGGGACGTGAGCGTCGAAAGGATGGAGTTGCCGATGGCGGTGTTCGATTCCGCACAGGAGTGGTGGGCCTACCAGCTTGAGACCGCTGGCCCTCTCCAGACCATCTTTCGGGGGCTTTCGCCAGAGGACCAGGAAACGGCGTCGCGGGAGATCAGTCAGGCGGCAACGCAAGGCCGGGCGGATGGGAGGGTATCGCTGATGGGGGTTCCGCTGCTGGCGTCAGGGACCAAGTAGCGCGGAAACTCGATCCGGGGCACACACAAGTGGACCCAGGTACCCAATCTCCTACTGGACACCTGCACGATGCGATCAAGGACCTGCGTTTGACGGCTTACATCTGCAAGACCTGTGGGGCGCAGCACGCGGAGAGCGAGGCGCCGCCGGAGCGCTGCATCATCTGCGAGGACGAGCGGCAGTACGTGGGCCGAGGCGGGCAGCAGTGGACAACGCTGGAGGAGATGCGGGTGGAAGGGCGATCGAACCGGATCGTCGAGACGGACCCGGGGGTTGTCAGCATCTTCACGACTCCCCGGTTTGCGATCGGGCAGAGGGCGGTGCTGGTTCGGACCGAGGGCGGGAACTTCCTGTGGGACATGATCAGCTATATCGACGACGCGACAGTCAAAGCACTGCAGGACATGGGCGGAGTGAAGGGGCTCGCGATTTCGCACCCGCACTTTTATGGAGTGGCGGTGGAGTACGCGCACGCTTTCGGTGCGCCGATCTACATTCCAGCTGCGGACCGGGAGTGGTTCGTGCGGCCCGATCCGGCCGTGCAGTGGTTCGAGGGGTCCGTTTCGCCGTGGGAAGGCGTGATGGTAATCCAGGTGGGCGGGCACTTCGAGGGCAGTACGGTTCTGCACTGGCGAGACGGCGCTGAGGGGCGCGGGGCCCTGTTCACGGGGGATAGCATCTCGGTGGCTGCCGACTCGCGATGGGTGACGTTCATGCGGAGTTATCCGAACTACATTCCGCTGCCGGAAGCGTCGGTACGAGGCATCGTGGAGGCGGTGGAGCCGCTGGAGTTCGACCGGATTTACGGCGGATGGCTGGGGAATGATGTGAGGGGAGGAGCGAAGGATGCGGTGGTCCGTTCGGCCGAGCGTTACATAACTTGGATACGGGCGTAAGAGCGGCAAGCTCAATTTGCAAGAAAATGTTGATTGTTATTTTAGTGACTTAACCATATGATGCTCGTAGATCACATCCGCCCCACGAATGTGACAGGAGCCCCATGTATTACGACGGTTCGCATTCTGAATCCCGGCTCGGGATTTCATCGGTTGTCTTGCTGGCCATCTTCGTTTCGGCGTTCGCGTTGATCGTCGTTGCGGCGCTCTGGCGCCCATGGGCTGATGATGACAGCCAGGCCGTAACTCCGCTTCCCGAAGTGATCGTCGAAGATCCCGCCACGGTCGAAGGTGCCGCTCCTGTTGCCCCTGAGGGCGAGCCCGCAACCGAGGCCGGCGTCGCCCCCTGATCCTCGGTTAAGGTTCGGGTAAGGGTTAGAAAAGCGGTAACGGCCCTCCGATTCGTACTCTCTTACCAGTGACACGGATCTCAGGAGGAAGAGTATGAATTACGCACACAGGCTGCTTGCCATTGGTCTTCTCGCGCTACTGGCGCTATTCGTCGTGGCGTGCGGCGACAGCGGCGGCTCCAACGGCTCTGGCGGCGGGGACGAAGGAGATAGCGGCACAGCGAACCCGGCGGTGAGCGACGAGGAGTTTGTCTCGAACATCCCGGGCGTGTTTGCGCAGTCAGTTGGGGCGTATGAGGGAGACACCGTTTCGTCCATGCAGGGCGACGTGGCGTTCGACTTCACCATGGGCACGATCGAGATGGCGGGAACCGCGAACTTCGCGGTAAATGGGCCCGACCAGTTCTATATGACCATGGAGTTTGAGGGCGGGGACGGCCAGAGCTTGATCGACCTCAGTGAGCTGGGTACGTTCGAGGTCCTCGCGCGCGAGGGTTCCATCTACATCAACATGGCGCTACTCGGTGGCTGGATCGCTTTGACGCCAGAAGACCTGGGCGGCGACTACGCCGGGTTGCAGGACCTTCTGACTTCAGGCTCGCTACTCGACTACGGTTCTCTCGTGGAACAGCTCTCGGCGCAAGGCCAGATAGAGCACGTGGGGCAAGAAGAGATTAACGGGCACAACACGGCCCACTACCGCGTGACGGGCGACCTACAGACACTGATCGGGGCATTCTCCGGTGCCCTGTCTGCCACGGGCGACAATGCTTTCGCTCAACAGATCCTAGGTAGCCAGGTGACTGGGCCGGTCTCGGTCGATGTGTGGCTGGGAACCGAAGACCTTCTGCCGTACAAGATGGTGGCCGGCGCCGACCTCAGTGCTGGCACCGAGGGGACGCTGGCGATGTCGCTGACGGCGAACCTGGGGAACTACAACGAGACTGTTGCGATCCCCGACGCGCCGACTGAGGCGAAGACGTTCGCGGAGCTGTTCGGCGACCTGGGACTGGAGTCCGGCGAGTAGCTCGGACGAGCTTTAGCCCTAATTAGTGCAATAGCAACGGCCATCGGCATACACTGAGCGCCAAACGCGCGAGGAGGGGCCGATGGCCGATTGCATTTTCTGCCGGATCGTTGAAGGGGAAATTCCGTCCGACAAGCTGTACGAGGACGATATGGTGCTCGCGATCCTTGATATCCAGCCCCGCGCACCGGTTCATTTCATGGTGATCCCCAGGGAGCACGTGGCCGACGCCCGCGAGATTCGAGGAGAGCACGGGCCACTACTATCGCGGATGTTCACGGTGGCGACGCGGGTGGCGGGGGAAGAGGGCGTGCTCGAAAGCGGGTACCGGCTGGCGTTTAACGTCGGGCCGGACGCCGGGATGACAGTAGACCATCTGCATTTGCACTGCGTTGGCGGGCGGGAACTCGGCCCAGAAGGCTAGGCTACGGTCGATGAGAGTGCCATTTGCCGCTTAGAGATATGGTGACGTTGCCTTAGAGTCGAGTCGAAGTGTTGTGGGATGGGAGGCGGTTGGTGGCTATGCATTGGCCGGCGCTGACGGCGCTGGATGCGGTAACGGCGGTGTGCGCCGGATTTAACTCGCTGTACTTTCTGAACCGGTTGCTGTGGCTTGATGGGCAGGACCGCGGCCGGTGGGCAGCCGTCGCTGTACTGGCCCTGATCTCGGTGGCGATGTTGCTGGAGGGGGTGTCGCGGCTGGCGGCAGGACCGGCTGGAGGATACGAGGAAGGGCCGGGGCGAGTGCTGGTGAGCGGCGTTTCGATGGCCGCGTCAGTGGGCGTTACGGCAATGCTGGTGAGGAGGATTGGCCGATGAACGAGAGGGCCGGCATTTCGAGGCTGGTGGAACGCAAGGATTGGGAGACGTTGGGGCTGTGCCTGGCGCTGGGAGTGGTGCGGACAGCCGCGCGTTATTCGCCGGAGGCGGTAGAGGCGTTGATCGATGAGCTTGCCGGGGAGCTGGACCCGCCGCAGGGGCGGCCGCACCGGGGCCGCCGCGGGACGAGAAGGGGCGCGGGACGTGGGCGCGGCTAAGACAGGAAGGCGGGTAAGGCCGCAAGACTTCTATGGCGGGGGATTCTCGAAGGCTGAGAAGGAGGCGATGGAGGTGGCCCGCCAGATGGAGGGGTTGGCTGAAGAGGCGGCGATGCTGCGAGTAAAGCTGCGGACGGCGATCAACCAGGAGAACGTGGACATCCGGCTGATCAAGTACGGGACAGACGCGCTGGTGAAGGTGGTGGCGGCGCAATACAGGCTGTCGCCGAAGTCAAAGAAGGACCTTGCGGAGAGTTTGGCAGGGACGATGAACATCATCGCAGACTTCATACTGCCTGCTGATCGGTGATGGAGCGCTAATTTAGAACATTCGTCCTGAAATTGACCATAAGGGTCTTGACGGGTTGAGAACAAGCGTTCTATTCTGCGAACACACGTTCTATCGGACGGATGTTCTAATGACGGAAGTTCTCGAGCAAGCAGTAGCGCGATTCAGGCAGGAGCCCGGCGACGGTCTCCAGGCAGAGAGCGCGCGAGTTTCCGCAGCGGCTTTCCGAGCCTCGATCCAGTCACGGCTGGGCTCGGTCGAGCGCGACCTGAGGGAGGTCAAGGGCCGGATCAATGGTCTGATCTTCGTGGTTGCCGGCGCTGTGATCACGCAAGTGGTGTTGAGGGTAGCGTCGTGACGATCGCCACGCCTCCCCCGGCCCGATTTCCGGTTTCCGATCGCCAGCAGGATCTGCCTCCATCGCGAGTGTCACGGCTGCGGCCTTATCAACTGGCTGCGGGCGGGGCGATCCTCGATTCGGTAATGAACAGGCGAGGGCTGACGTTCACGGTAGTCATGGCCCGGCAGGCGGGTAAGAACGAACTATCGGCGCAGTTGGAACTGCTGCTTTTGTTGCGGCACATGAAGAGGCCGCTGGACGGCGTCAAGTGTGCGCCGTCGATGTCGCCGCAGGCCGATGTGAGCTTGCGCCGGCTATGGTCCACGCTCGTGTACGGTGGGCTGGCGGACAACGCGATTCTCGACGATCGCGCCAACTGGGGCGGGCGCTATGTGCAATTTGGGCGAGCGCGGATGGTCTTTCTTTTGGCGGACCCGATGGCGAACGTTGTGGGGCACACTGCCAGCCTGATCCTGGAGGTGGACGAAGCGCAGGATGTGGATGCCGAGACGTTCGACCGGAAGTTCCGGCCGATGGCGTCTACGACGGGTGCGACCACTGTTTACTACGGGACTCCGTGGGACGAATCGACGCTGCTGGAACAGACCGTGCAGCGGAACCTGGAGCTGGAACGGAAGGACGGCATCCGGAGGCACTTCGAAGCCGATTGGATGGAAGTCGCGGCATGCAATCCCGAATATGCCCGATACGTGGAGGGGGAACGCGAACGGCTCGGTGAAAATCACCCGCTGTTCTTGACGCAGTACGCGCTGAAGCCGCTGCCCGGAGCAGGCCGACTGTTCTCCGGATCGCAGCGGGCGCAGATGACAGGCAATCATGCCCGGCAGCACGTTCCGATCGAAGGCGAGACCTACGTGGCCGGGCTGGACATCGGTGGCGAAGGAGAAGGCGACCACGACTCGACCGTGCTGACCATCGCGCGCGTGGTTGAGCCTTCACCGCTGGCGCTGGTGCAAGAGAACCGGCTCGAGGTCGTCGAGCATATTGCGATGACCGGCGTGCCGCACGACGAGGCGATTTCTCGAATGGCGGACTTGCTGGGCCGCGTCTGGAGCGTGAAGCGAGTTGCCGTGGATGCGACGGGCATGGGAGAAGCAGTGGCCCGGATGCTCGATAGGTCGCTTGGCGCTGGTGTGGTGCAGCCGGTGAAGTTCACTTCGTCGTCGAAATCCGCGATGGGCTACGACCTTCTGGCAGCGGTCAACGGCGGGCGGCTGCGGGCGTACGTGGCCGATGGATCGGCAGAGTACGCGGAACTGTGGAGCCAGGTGGACAGGACACGCGTGGCATACCGGCCCGGGCGGCAGATGAGCTTCGGAGTAGACCCGTCCGAGGGACACGACGACTACGTGATGAGCCTGGCGCTGGTAGTTGCCGCTGGCAAGGACGGAATTGCAGCGCCGCGGGTGGCGCGCGGCCGGAGCGCACTCAACTGAGGAATTCCAACCAAGGAGGTACGACGATGCAAAGCACGATATTCAAGGCAACCGTAGGAGGGACCCTGGCGGACCGGTCCAGCGCAGTGCGGCTCAGAAAGGTGCGGATGCGTGCCGATTCGTTGCCGGAATACACCCGGTACAAGGATGACGGATGCAGCATCAGCGCCTCGTGTTTCGATTGCCCGCTGCCCCGCTGCCGGTACGAGGAGCCGGGCGGCTTGCGGGGTGTCCTGAACGCCATGCGGGACGAAGAGATGACGCAGTTGCGGCTCTCCGGGATGTCGGTTGGCGAGCTGGCCGGCCACTTTGGAGTGTCACGGCGGACGGTCTTCCGCGTAATCGGAGGTACGAAGCCAGAAGAGTCCGGCCGGCGGCGCCAGTCGAAGGAGCCAATACCGATCCGGCCTGTGATGGAAGAAAGGAAGGAGGCCCATTGTGCGTAACATGATCGACGCGACTGTGCAGGCGCTGGGATACGCGCTGCTGGCGGGTGCGACGACCTGGGCGATTTTCGCCTACGTTCCGTAGGAAGAGTGAAGAGCGAAATGGCTGCCACTGTGTAGGAGCTGGTAACACTGCGGGGGTGCGGTGATTTCTTGCGGTGCGGGTGGGGTAAGATACCCCGCCCGCTGATTTGAGAGGAGGAGGAAGTGGCGATAGAGACGACGGAGCCGATTGCGAGGCAGCTATCCCGAATGGATGGCGACCGGATACGACGGTACAGGGAGAGCCTCGAATTTTTCGAAGGGGGGACAGTGGTCTGGACCGCGGCGCTCACGCGAGCGTCGGCTGACGTTCAACTACGCGAAGACAATCGTCGAGAAGACGGCTTCGTACACGATGTCCGGGGCGACGATGGTCGTAGACGGAAGATGGATCGGACGGAGCCATCGAGCGAGCGCGTCGGACCGAACAGACGCTGCGCGACGTTCACGACGCCAATGGTCTGGACCAATTGGACTTCGACAACGAGATCGACTGCTCGGTCCTGGGGATGCGGCCTGCAAGGTGACCTGGGACAGTGAGGCAGGCAGGGTGCGGA
>Ga0208685_1000179_pt1 | contig 24488 bp, 26 predicted proteins | sample EasRivMeERMLT890_FD_187533 | JGI IMG/M metagenome (GOLD analysis project Ga0208685, IMG submission 187533) | Soil microbial communities from meander-bound floodplain in the East River, Colorado, USA - East River MetaG ERMLT890 (SPAdes) (version 2) | ecosystem: Environmental > Terrestrial > Soil...
GCCGCCTACGCCCGCCTCAACGACAAGCTTGCCGCCGTCCAGGCGGGGCACGGCGCCGGGCCCAACTGCATCTTCTACCTCGCCCTGCCCCCGGAGGCCTTCGACGACGTCATCAGCGGTGTCGCCATGGGTCCCTACGGGCGCTCACAGAACGACAGTGGCGGCTGGTCCCGCGTCATCGTCGAGAAGCCCTTCGGCACCGATCTCGAATCCGCCGAGGAATTAAACAGCCTCATCCACAAAGCTTTCCGGGAAAACGACGTCTACCGCATAGACCACTACCTGGGCAAAGAGACCGTCCAGAACATCCTCGTCTTCCGCTTCGCCAACTCCCTCCTCGAGCCCGTCTGGAACCGCCGCTACATCGACCATGTCCAGATCACCGTCGCCGAGAGCCTCGGCGTCGGCGACCGCGGCGGTTACTACGACACCTCCGGCGCCCTCAAGGACATGGTGCAGAACCACCTGATGCAGCTCCTCTCCCTCATCACGATGGAGCCGCCGATCGCCTACAACGGCCGCTCCGTGCGCGACGAGAAGGTCAAGGTGCTGCAGGCCGTCCGCCCCATCTCCCCCCGGGACGTCCGCAAAACGACCGTTCGCGGCCAGTACAGCGGCGGCTGGGTCGCCGCCGAAGAAGTCCCGGCCTACCGTTCTGGCCCCATCGTCCCGCCAACCTCCTCGACCGAGACCTTCGTTGCCCTGAAGCTGCTCGTGGACAGCTGGCGCTGGGCGGAGGTCCCCTTCTACCTCCGAACGGGCAAGCGACTCCCCAAGCGGGCGACGGAGATTGCGATCACCTTCAAGAGGATGCCCCACCTCCTCTTCGCCGACGCCATCGACGTCCCGTATCTCGAGCCCAACGTCCTCTCCATCCGCATCCAGCCCAACGAGGGGATGAACCTCAAGTTCCTGACCAAGGCCCCCGGCTCCCCCCTGCGCATTCGTCCTGCCAACATGGACTTCCTCTACGGCGCCTCCTTCCTCGCACAGGCCCCATCCGCGTACGAAACGCTCCTCCTGGACGCCTTCCGTGGCGATACGACACTTTTCGCAAGGGCGGACGAGGTAGCCGCAGCCTGGTCCATCGTCGAACCGATCATGGAAGGATGGGCCAGCATGCCCCCGCCCAAGTTTCCGAACTACGAGGCCGGATCTTGGGGTCCTCGCGAGGCCGATGAGCTGATCGAGCGCGATGGCGGCCGCCAGTGGCGGAGGCTCTAGCGCAGTGCAGGACGTCTCTGTCACCTGGTCCGGTCACACGCTCGACATTGGCGAGATCGAAGCCGAGCTCGACCGCCTCCGCTATCTCGCAGCCGGCGAACCCGACGGCGACCAGGGATTCGCAGCCCGGGCCAGCGTCCTCAACATGGTCGTTTACGCGGAGCACGAAGACCGCGCCGACCACGCCACCCGCGTCATCGAAGACATGGCCGAAAATCACCCCTCGCGCGTCGTCATCCTGATCGCCAACCCAAGCGACGAAGACTCGCACCTCGAAGCCGACCTCGCGGCCCACTGCCACCCCAACCTTGTGGCCGGGCACCGAGTTTGCTGCGAGGAGATCCGCCTCAGTGTCTCCGGCCGAGCCGCGCGCCACCTCCACAGCGTCGCTATCCCCTTGCTCGTCCCGGACCTCCCCGTCTACGTCTGGTGGACGGAGAAGCTGCCCGACGACGAGCACACCCTGCACGGTCTGCTCGAAACCGCGGACCGGCTGATCATCGACTCCGACCGATTCGCGGACGGGCCAGCCGGGCTCGTTCGCCTGGCCCGCCTGGCCGCCACCGAGCCCGCGGCCGGAATCGGCGACCTGAACTGGCGGCGGATGGCGCCGATGCGCGAGCTCCTCCAGCGCGAGCGCCGCGTCGAGGATGTCCGGCATCACCTCCAGTCCGTCGAGAGTGTTGAGGTGCGCTACGCGAGTGATCGCGGCGCCAAGGACTCCGCACAAACCCTCCTCTTCCTGTCCTGGCTGGCCGGCGAGCTGGGATGGAACCTTGGATCCGCTCTAGGTCACGGCCGGGAGCGGATCGAACTTCACGGAAGGGACCAGCGAGTCGCCGTTTACCCCGTGCCCGTCGACTATCCCGCCGTCGATCCCGGGACCATCGTCTCTATTAAGATCGCCTGCCGCAGCGAGCTAACTGAGGCGTTGATCACGATCAGCCGCACCGGCGACCCCTCTCACGTCACCGTCCGCACGGAACACCAGGGCGAAGCCGCCGAGACCAGCGTGCGCATCCCGCCACCCCACCCGCACGAGCTGCTGATGGACGAACTTGAGGCCGCAGCGCACGACCCCGAGTACCGGCGCGTACTCAACGGCGTCCAGCCCCTGGAGCGCGCCACGCACGCGTGGGGCTAGCGTCTCAACCCTAACGCGCGTCCCGCTCATGTGAGGGAACTCGAACCATGAGCGGAGCACGGGCGCCGCTCGTCCGGCCTGCTACAATCCGCGTGTAAAGTCCATGCAAGCCACTTCGTCTGCCATTGACCAGGAACGCATCGTCGCCGCGGTCCGCGAGCTGATCGCCGCCATCGGCGAGGACCCGTCACGCGAGGGCCTCCTTGAGACTCCCGAGCGCATAGGCCGCATGTACGCCGAGCTCTTCTCCGGTCTCGACCAGGACCCGCAGGAGCCCCTCCGCCGCGGCTTCCAGGAGGACCACAAGGAGATGGTGATCCTCCGCGGCATCCCTTTCTACAGCATGTGCGAGCACCACTTCCTCCCATTCCACGGCGAGGCCCACGTCGGCTACGTGCCGGAGGGTCGCATCGTCGGCGTCAGCAAGCTCGCCCGCGTCGTGGACATCCTCGCCCGCCGCCCCCAGATGCAGGAGCGCCTCACCAGCCAGGTCGCCGACGCAATTATGAAGGGGCTCGGCCCGGACGGCGTCGCCGTCGTCATCGAGGCCCAGCACCTCTGCATGACAATGCGCGGTGTCCAGAAGTCCGGCACCACGATGATCACCTCCGCCATCCGCGGCGGCTTCCGGCGCCGCGGCGTCACCCGCAGCGAGTTTCTCTCGCTGGTCCAGGGCAAGTAAGCCGCGTCAGCGGGCGGCACCGTATAATCCGAAGCATATGTGCAACATCTCCGTCATCTCCTACCACACCTCCCCGCTCGCCACCCCCGGGACGCGTGACAGCGGCGGTCTCAACGTGTATGTCCGCGAGCTGAGCCGCGAACTGGTGAAGCGCGGTCACACGATCGATATCTTCACCCGGCGCGCCGACGAGATTGCCCCGGAGGTCAGCGTCCTCGGCGAGAAGACCCGCGTCATCCAGGTAGATGCCGGACCGCCGAGCGCCGACAAGCGCGCGCAGCGCCACCACATGGAGACCTTCCGCCTCGGCGTGATGAACTTCGCCGAGCGCACCGGCGCCCGCTACGACCTCGTGCACAGCCACTACTGGATGTCCGGCTGGACGGGCCGCACCCTCGCCGACTGCTGGGAGGTCCCGCACGTCGTCATGTTCCACACCCTCGCCGGCGCCAAGAACCGCCACCACCTCCAGGAGCGCGAGCCCCGGTACCGCATCGCGGGCGAGCGCACGATCGCCCAGGCCGCCGACCGCATCATTTGCGCGGGCGAAGGCGAGAGCGCCCTCCTCCAGGAGATGTACGGCATCCCCGCCTCGCGCATCAGCCTCATCCCCTGCGGCGTCGATACGGACCAGTTCCGGCCCATGGACCCCGCTGCCGCGAAGACTGAGCTGGGCCTCGACCTCAGCCTTCCCGTCCTCCTCTTCGTCGGCCGGATCGAGCCCCTGAAGGGGATCGACGTCCTCATCCGCGCCGCCGCCCAGCTTGAGGGCCGCTTCCAGCTCCTCGTCGTCGGCGGCGACGCCAAGGACGCCCGCCGGGTGCGGGACCTCCGCCGCCTGGCGAAGGAGATCGGCGTCGCCGGCAAGATCGTCTTCGCGGACGCCGTCCCCCACGAGCAGCTTGCGAATGTCTACAACGCCGCCGACATCTGCGTCGTCCCCTCTTACTACGAGAGCTTCGGCCTCGTCGCCCTCGAGGCCATGGCCTGCGGCGTCCCCGTCGTCGCCTCCCGCATCGGCGGCCTCAAGGAGACTGTGCAGGACGGCCGCACCGGTTACCTCGTCCCCTGGCGCTGCCCGGAGCCCTTCGCCGAGCGCCTCGACCTGCTGCTCACCAACGAGCCCCTCCGCCGCAACCTCGGCCGCGAAGCCCGCGAGGCGGCCGCCCCTTACCACTGGAGCGCCGTCGCCGCGCAGGTAGAGGGCGTATACCACGACCTGGTGTCCGCCAACCGCGGCGAGGCCGTGGGCGCTCACGTGGCGTGAAGAACGCGCCTGGCGAACGTTACAACCTAGCTCACCCGGTTCCCTCCGGAACCCGAACCCTCTTGGGTATCGCAATCATTGGGGCATTCATCGTGGCAGCTACCGCTTGGTCGGCGTATGCGCTGCTTCCTCTGATATTCTTGCTGCCCTATATTGCCTAGGTGAGATGGAAAAATCCATCGGCCGATGTGTATCTCGATCTGACGGACGCGCACCTCATCGTGAGTATGTCAGGGACAACACGAATCCCCTATTCACGCATTGCTGACGTGGAGCGGATCATCCCCGATCCCGCGGATAAACGGAGGGAGCAACTGGCGCTGTCTTGGGGCAAACTCTTCGGGGGAGGCGACTTTACCGCCCATGATTCTCGGATCCGAGTCCATCTACGCGAATGGACTTGGTGCTCACGCTGTACTTCCTCGTGCCGCGCCGATCGATAACCATCTATCTCGCTCAACCGGAAGAATTCGTTGAGGACTTGCGCGTCCGGCTTTCTGAAGCCGCCGCTTAAAGTGCCGCTCCTCGCCCCATCACCCTGCGTTTCATAAACTGTATCTCGTGACCCACGTCGACGCCGAGAAGGACCACCCGAAGACCGCGCTCGTCATCGTCGCCCACCCGGACGACGCCGAGTTCCTCTGCGGCGGCACGGTCGCGAAGTGGGTCGCCGAGGGCTGGGAGGTCCACTACCTCCTCACCACCAGCGGCGACATGGGCAGCAAGGACCCGGAGATGACCCGCGAGAAGCTGGGCAAGGTCCGCGAGAAGGAACAGCGCGGCGCCTGCGACGTCCTCGGCGTCAAAGAGCTTGTCCTCCTCCGCTACCCCGACGGCTTCGTCGAGGACACGGCGGAGATGCGTGGCAAGATCGTCCGCGAGTTGCGCCGCCTCAAGCCCCACACCGTCATTACCTGGAACCCCTTCCGCACCTCGTTCACGCACCGCGACCACCGCCTGACCGGCCAGTCCGCCGTCGACGCCGTCTTCCCCCTCTCCCGCGACCCCCTCGCCTACCCCGAACACGCCAAGGAAGGGCTGGAATCGCACCGCGTCATGGAGCTGCTCCTCGCCGGCGCCGAGAACCCGGACCATTGGATCGAAATCCCCGAGGACGCCTTCAAGACCAAGATCGCCGCCCTCAAGAAGCACAAGTCCCAGATCGGATCCGCGCCGATCAAGGAGCTGCGCAAGCGCCTCAAGGAACGCATGCAGGAAGCGGCCAAGGACCGGGACGGGATGAAAATGGCCGAGTCGTTCCGTCGCATGGCCTGGGGCTGACGCGATGGAATCCCTGAGCGTACTCGCCGTCTACGCGGCACTCGCCCTCACCGGAGTGTCGTCGGCGCTCTACATCGCCCACGCGCTAGGCTTGCGCATCGTCACGAGAAGAATGGCCACGGACGCGGGCCAGGGGCCGACGGTGACCACGCTGGAGCGCGATAGCACCGACTGGTCCGGTTCCGCTGGCCAGGCCGCCACCCTGACGGCCTGGGCGGGACTGGCCGCACTAATCGTCTGGGTAGTCTCCCGCTGGATTGCGGTGGAGCACGCGCCGTGGTCCAACATGTACGAGTTCACCATCGCCTTCGCCGGGGGCATCCTCGCCTTCTACCTGGTCTTCGAGCGAGCCTACGCGGCTGATACGCGCGGCCGTTCTGCCCGCGCACTTGGCGTCGTCGCCCTGCCGGTCGTCTTCGCGATGCTCGTCACCAGCGTCGCCTTCTTCCCGGACGAAGTGCGCCCGCTCGTCCCGGCCCTCCAGAACGCCGACCTCCTCGCCATCCACGTCGCCGCCATGATCCTCGCCTACGCCGCCCTCAGCGTCTCCTTCACCGCCGCCGTCCTCTACCTCGTCCAGGGGATGGATTCCCGCCCCAACGGCCGCGAATCCGAGCGTTTCTTGCGCCTTCCCTCCTCCGCCGCCCTCGACGAAATCGCTTACAAGTCCGTCATGGTCGGCTTCCCGCTGCTCGCCGCCGGCATCGCCCTCGGCGCCTACTGGGCGAACTCCGCCTGGGGACGCTACTGGGGCTGGGACCCCAAGGAGACCAGCGCCCTCCTTACCCTTCTCATTTACGCCGCGTACCTCCACACCCACAGCCTCCGCGGCTGGGCCGGCAAGCGCTCCGCCTGGGTCTTGGTGCTGGGCTTCGGCGCCGTGCTCTTCACGTACTTCGTCGTCAACCTCTGGGTCTCGGGGCTGCATAGCTACGCCGGCGTCTAATCCCGCCCGTCATTCCCGCGGGAGCGGGAATCCATTCCGAAAAGCCGGATTAGCCTACTTAACCACTTATCGCCAGAAAAGGTGAATCTCCAAAACGAACTTCGCCGCCTTGACCGGGCAGAGCGCCTCTCGGGTATAATCCGCCAGCAACCCCGCCACAGCCCGGAAAGGTAGACCCGCCTCATGAATTCCATCGAACTCCTCAAGTCCCAGGTCCAGCTGGCCCACGCCTTCCTCGACGGCACTTGCGCCGACGTCACCCAGGAACAGGCCGACGCTGTGCCGGGAGGCACTGCCCACCCTATCGGCGCCACCTACGCCCACCTCGTGCTGGCAGAAGACTTCATCCTCAGCATGTTCGTCCGGGGCACCCAGCCCCTCGTCCTCGGCGAATTCGCCGGCAAGACCGGCTTCAGCGAGCCCCAGCCTGTCAACGTGTCCGCTGACGAGATGCTGGCCTGGGCCAACCGCGTGAAAGTGGACATGCCGGTCGCCCGGGAGTACGGCAAGGCGGTCCTCGCGAACACCCTGGGCTGGATCGACAGCCTGTCCGAGTCCGACCTCGAGCGCGAAGTAGAGCCGCCGGGCTTCCCGAAGCAGACTGTCGGCCAGTGGATCACCATCGCGGCGATCGCCCACCCCTCCAACCACTGTGGCGAGATCGCCGCCCTCAAGGGGCTGGGCGGCGCGAAGGGCTACCCCTTCTAGTGCTTAGTGCCTAGTGCCTGGTGACTAGTGCTCGCGGCGTCGCCAGTGCGCCGCGTAGGCCGCCAACGCTCGGACCGCTCGCTCGACACTCGGAAACGTCGCCACGCCGGCGTCAGCCAGCCTGTCCCGGACCTCGGACACCATCCTCCAGCGCTCCTCGTCGGGGTAGTCGGAGGGTCCGAGCGCCACGGCGAACGGCTTCCTGGTAGCACTCGCCACCTTGATGAAGCGCTCCGCGATGCGCGGCAGGATATCCGCCGCGCCGGGACGCCCAAACGCCCACGCCTCGTTCATGTTCGCGAGCAACACGTCGATACCGGGGCTCTCGTCGAACCACTCCAGCACCTGCCCGCCGCCGAGCCCGCTTCCGGCGAGGATCGACTGGTCGACCGGGTTCGTCACCCAGCCCGCGAGGTCCGGTGCCCGCTCCGCCACCTTCGACTCAACGTCCGGCGGCAGCGGCGGCACCTCGAGGCCCACTTCTTCGCATAGGTCCGCGGTAAGAACCGAGCGGCCGCCTCCCGCGCCAACCATGCCCAGCCTTAGCCCCGTGCCCGGTCGCATGTACGCGCAGGCGAGCACCATATCGATCATGTCCTCGACCGTATCCACGGCTATGGCGCCAGACTGCTTGAGTGCCGCGGCCCAGACTTCGCCCGATCCGGCCAACGCGGCGGTGTGCGACGCCGCGGAGCGGCTTCCGGCTGCCGTGCGCCCGCCCTTGAGCACGACCACTGGCTTTGCGGCGGCGGCCATCTTCAGCGCCGAGAGGAAGCGGCGTCCGTCGCGCACGCCTTCGACGTATGCACCGATCACCCGCGTCTCGTCGTCAGCGGCCAGGTATTCCAGGAAGTCGCTTTCGTCGAGGTCCACGCCGTTCCCGTAGCTGACTGCCTTCGAGAAGAGAAGACCCCTCGGCGCCCCGAAGTGCGCGATCTCGAACAGCAGGTTCCCGCTCTGTGAAAGAAACCCCACCGGCCCCCGCGCCCGCGGCATATCTCCCCGGAACGAGAGCCCGTGCGCCGGGTTCAGGATCCCCATGCAGTTCGGCCCGATCAGCCTTATCCCTGCCTCGCGCGCGGCGTCGAGCAGCCGCTGCTCCAGCTCAATCCCTTCCGCTTTGCCAGTCTCGCTGAAGCGGCCGGTGAATAGCTGCATCGCCTTCACCTTGCGCTCGGCCGCTTGCGCCACGAGGTCCAGGATGTAGTCCGAGGGGATGCAGGAGATCACGTAGTCGATATCGCCGGGCACTTCCCGCAGAGATGTATACACGGAGAGGCCAAGGATCTCGCCGCCCTTCGGGTTGACGGGATAGACCTGTCCTTTGAACCCGGTCTCGAGGATCGAAGATACGTAGTCGTAGCCGGGCGTATCAGGGTTCGCGGAGGCCCCAATGACGGCGATGGACCGCGGGGAGAAGGCCACACCCAGTTCGGAGATCATACGGGCGACAGCTTACGAAAGCGCGCGGACTGGCGGAAGGTATCCGCTCTTGAGGCCAGCAGGAGTGAGCGGAGCTACTCCTGGTCCCGGAGTATCAGCCCGTAGTCGCCGTCGTTACGGCGGTAGAGCAGCGCCATCTCGTCGCGGTCGGCGTCGTGGAAGAGGTAGAAGTTGTGGCCCAGCATCTCCATCTGTTCGATCGCCTCGGCCTCCGTCATCGGCTTCATCGCGAAGGTCTTCCGGCGCACGACCCGCCCGCCGATGATTTCCGTGTCCGGCGGTAGCGGAGCGGATTCGTCTTCTCCAGATGGGGCGCCCGGCACGCGGTGATCCTTATCGACGCGTCGCTCGCTGCTCATCAGGCGGCGCTCCTTGAACGACTTGGCCTGGCGGTCCAGCACTGCCGCGGCGGCGTCGACTGCGGCGACGATATCGTAGTTCCGCTCCTCGGCGCGCAGGTACGTGCCGTTGGCGCTGATCGTCACCTGCACCACGTACCTTCCCTCGTCCCCTTTCGCTTCCCGCCGCACGTCCACGATGGCGTGGTCAGCCAGTGGAAGGTGCCTCGCCAGTTTCTGAAGGTGCTCGCTGGCGTGGAGGCGGAAATCGTCGCCGATGGTGAGGTGCTGGCCGCGAAAGATGACGTCCAAGGATCCCTCCGTCCGATTTAGCGATGGGGTGTTCGATCCCATTGTATGTTCAGCACTACACCCCCTCAAGTTCATTGCCGGTCACACCTCTTGTGGGGATTACACGGTTCCGTGTAACCTTCGCATATGGCAGAGAGGAAGGCGGCCTATGGGGAAGCGTGGGACAGGGAGCGCGTCCTGGCACTGCGCCAGCATCTCGGCCTCAGTCAGGACGGCCTGGCGCGGGAACTGGGGATGCGGCAGCAAACAGTGAGCGAGTGGGAAACGGGACGGTACGAACCGCGCGGTGGATCGGTGAAGCTGCTGACGATGATCGCCGACAGAGCCGCTTTCAAGTACCGGGCAGGGGACGGCACGTGAGCCCCGCGGTCAGGGAGCGACGCGCTGTCTATTCGCCCACACGGACCCGGCCGCCTGAGAGCGCCCTGTCAGAGATCTGGGAGCGGCAAACGTATGATCGCAAGCGCCTCGTGGATGGGCAGGGCACGCCGGTCCGCGTCATCTACCGGGGCAGGCGTGGCGCCGGTCCGGGGCCGGACTTCCGGGACGCGATCGTCGCCTTCGATGACGGCCCGCGCCAGGGCGACGTTGAACTGCACGTCTTCGCCAGCGATTTCAACCGCCACGGGCACAACGCCGACTCGGCATACAACGGCGTTATCCTGCACGTTGTCTTCTTCGACGATCTCCATTGTGAAACTGAACTCGAGGACGGGAATACGGTGCCGGTAACTGCCCTTGCTCTCCTGAGTCCGGCCGGACAGTCCCGGCGGAAAGGGTTCCGCGAACCGTGTCAAGATGCTGTCCCGCGGCTCGGCGCTGGCGGTGTCGGGGAGGCACTGGACCGGCTGGGTGCGATGCGATTCCGTCAGAAAGCGGCGGCGCTGGCGGTGCGTCTACGGGCCGGAGTCACGCCGGAACAACTGCTGTGGGAGGGGTTGCTGGAGGCGCTCGGCTACGGCGCGGACCGTGCCGCTATGACCGAGTTGGCGCGGGCCGTAACGTGGCCGACAGCCTACGTCCGGGCACGAGACGGCGGGGCGCCGGGCGTGGAGCGGGCGCTTGTCCGGGCATGGAGGGGCGTCCGGCCCAATCCACTCTTCCAGGCCGGTGTGCGTCCCGGAAACAGGGCGGAGCGCCGCCTCCAGGGTGCGGCTGTACTCGCCGAGCGCTTCGCCCGGTCCGGCGGAATCGGCGCGGCGTTGCTTGGCACGTTAGAGGATGATGCCTCCGCTGACTCGCTGGTTTCGGTGCTTACCGTCCCTAAGCTCGTCGGGCGGGGGCGCGCCGTCGAGATCTCAGGAAACGCCGTCCTTCCGCTCGCGGCCGGGCTCTGCCCGGAGCCTCGAGAACACGCTCGCTTCGAGGCTGCTTATGCCTCTCTGCCGCTACCTGCGCGCTATGGCGCGGTAAGGCATCTTCATGCCGCCACCGGAAGGGACGTGCCCCTCGGCATGCGGCGTCAGCAGGGGATGCTTTACCTCCTCCGTCAGTACTGCAGCCAGGGTGGCTGCGGCAAGTGTCCCTTGTCCTGACCGGACGCTCGGACTAGCCGATCTTCAGGCCGGGATCGATATCGAGATCAAGGGTCGCGAGTCCGCCAGCCTGGAATCGCTGGTAGCCGCAGGCCGCAATCATCACGCCGTTGTCCGTGCAGAGGTGGGGAGGAGGGACAAGAACCGGCACCTGCGCACGCTCCGCTAGCTCGGCGCGCAACCGCGAGTTCGCGGCGACGCCGCCGGAGAGCACAACCTGGCGCGCCCCCGTGTCCTGCGCCGCTCGCGTAGCCTTGGTGACAAGCGAATCCACGACCGACTCCTGGAACGCCGCCGCCAGTTCGGCCGCATCCGGCGCCTCCCCCTCTTCGCCCCTGACGATCCGTTGGACCTTCGTCTTGAGGCCGCTAAAGCTGAAATCGTACTCGCCGTCCAGGCGAGCCCGCGGTAACTTCGGCGACGATTTTCCCGCCGTCGTGGCGAGCTTGTCGATCGCCGGACCGCCGGGGAATCCCAACCCCAGGAGCCGTGCCACCTTGTCGAAGGCCTCTCCCGCTGCGTCGTCCACGGTCTGGCCCAACCGTTTGTATCGCCCATACCCTTCGACCAGGACGACATCGCTGTGGCCGCCCGAGACAATCAGCGCCAGCGCCGGGAACTCGGGCCGGTTTGGCCCGCCGTCCCCGTCGAGCCAGGCGGCGTAGATGTGCCCCTCCAGGTGGTTCACGGGTACCAGCGGCAGACCCGTGGCGTAACCCAACGCCTTCGCGAAGTTCAACCCCGTCAGGAGCGCTCCCGCGAGGCCGGGGCCATAAGTTACGGCGATCGCGTCGATCTTCTCGAGTTTCAGCCGAGCCTGGTCCAGCGCCTCGTCCAGCACGGGTACCAGTGCATCTATGTGTTTGCGCGAGGCCAGTTCCGGCACGACACCGCCGTAAGTCGCGTGCAGTTCAACCTGCGAAGCGACGACGTTGCTGAGGATATGTCTCCCGTCTTCGACGATACCGATCGCTGTCTCGTCGCATGACGTCTCGATGCCAAGGACGCGCATTCCGGTCAGCCGGCTTCCGGCGGGTCCGGGATGACGGCGATCAAGAGCGCTGCCCCGTCTGCCACTCCCCGCGCCCGATGGTACAACTCCGTCAGCGCGTCCTCCTCGCTGGCACCGAGGACGGCCGCGAGGTCCTCCTCCGAGAGCACCTCCGCCAGTTCCGGCGAGAGGAGCAGCACCCGGTCGCCGCTCTCGAGAGAGAGGCCGGTGAACTCGGGCCGTGGGTCGTCACTCAGGCCAAGTGAGCGGCCGGCGTCTGGCAAGGTTGGCCGGACCACCTCCACCTGCCCTCCACGCTTCACGGCGGCGTAAGCGGGAGCGACCTGCCCGAGGTAGACCACGTCCTCCCCGGCGGCGATGCAGCTAACACCGGCGGCCACTTTGTGCTCTTTCAGGGAGCGCTTGTTCCAGCCCTGGAGTTCCGCGTGGGCGCCCTGCAGCGCGCGCAGTATCCCACCGGTCAGCGATACTTTCTGCCTGTGATAAGCGGCGCCGATGGCGTCCTTCATCTCCGTGCAGAACTCGGCACTACCGGGCAGCGCGGGCGAGACGAGAACGTAGAGGTCGGAGAGGTCGTCGTCGCTGCCCTTGTGGGGGAAGGCGCCGATCCACGGGGTTTCCTGCTTCACTTCGCCGCGATCGATGGCGAACTGTCCGACCCAGAGCATGCTTTAGATTATGCGCATCCGGCGGCGGAGCAAACAGGGGTTACGGCCGCTGCCCTAGCGGACGGGAACGAGGTCTTCTTCCGCGATGGACGCGGACCGGACGCGGTAAGTACAAGCGCGCTCGCCCCTCATCAGACTGCGGGTGAGGCGGGTGTCGCTGCCGGTGAGGGTGCGCACGAACTCCACGTGGAGGGCGCACACGGCGCGGTCAACTTCCGCGATCTTGGGGAAGGGACAGGTGTACTCGTCGATGTAGAAATCACCGTCGTCGCCCTCGTGCCAGTCGGCGACACAGCCTTGGTCCTCCATGATCGACGCCGTTTCCTTCACCCGCTCGCGCAGGGTTTTGGCCTGAACGCGCTGGACGTGGGGGGCGGCGAGCTTACGGGCGACGTTCTGAAGGAGCCCGTGAACACGTTCGTTCCCCTCGGACTCACGCAACTCCTCGAGGAGCACCGTGGCCAGGGAATCGTAGGTCTTGGGGAAGAGCCCGTCGGCCTTCTCAGTGAGCGAGTAGACGAGCGTGGGGCGGCCGACGCGGCCCCGTTCCTCACGTGCTTCCACGAGGCCATCTCGCTCCATCACGGTGAGGTGCTGGCGGATACCCGTGGACGTCAACCCGAGCAGGGCACCGAGTTCTTTTACGGTTCCCCTGCCATGGCGCTGCAGGTACTCTAGTATCTGCTGGCGGGTGGACTGCATCTGGATGCTCGTGCCTGCCATGAACGGATTTTAGCACAATAACGAAGCCGTTTCTTTCTTAATTACCATGCCGGAACGCCGTGAAGACCCCATCGAACTGAAGTACGACGCGGACGCCGTCGTCGAGCGCGCCGCCGACCGTTTGAGAGCGGTCCTGCAGGACGCCGTGGCCCGCCTCGACCCCTTTCCGCCCTTTCCCGGCGCCTACTTCTCCTACGGCATCGAGATCGAGGCCCCTGGTTTCGAAGGTCCGCATCGCGGCTGCGTCGTCCTCGGTGAGGACGCGGAGTTCTATGAGCTGGAAATGGGGTCGGAGCTGCCCGCCTTCGAGTACGAGATCGCGGACCCGGTGGCTATACGCAAGGAAGAACTCAAGCCGATCGAACTGCACCCACGGGAATACCTGGTCTACGCCTATAACGCCATCGCCCGCGTAACCGAAATCCTCCTCGAACGGCAGGCAGACGACGAAGCCTGAGAAGTCGGGAGCGCGCATTCGGCTGGCCAAGCTAATGGCGCAGCGAGGGATCGCCTCCAGGCGCAAGGCTGAGGAGATTATCGCCGCCGGCCGCGTGACCGTGAACGGGAACGTCGTGCGCGACGTGATGATCGTCGATCCCGCCAAGGATTCCATCGAGATCGACGGCAAGGCGCTGCCCACCGAGCCGCCGAAGGTCTACTACCTTCTCAACAAGCCGCGCGGATTCATCACCGGGCGGGGCGACCCACGCGGCCGCGAGAGTGTCCTCGACCTGGTGAAGCAGCTCAAGGTCCGGGTCGAACCGGTCGGGCGGCTGGACTACGACACGGAAGGCGCCCTTCTCTTCACGAACGACGGGCAACTGGCCCACGACCTCACACACCCCTCGCGCGAGGTGCCCAAGACGTATCTTGCCGTCGTGGAGGGGCTCCCGAACCGCGCCACTCTGAAGGTCATACGCGCGGGCGTTCCCCTGGACGACGGACCGACTGCCCCGGCGCACGTCCAGACGGTCGGTAGCGAGCGGGGAAACACCCTCCTCGAGATAACAGTCACCGAGGGGCGCAACCGCCTGGTGCGGCGAATGATGAAGCACGTCGGGCATCCTGTCCTCGAGTTGCGCAGACAGCGGTTCGGATCCATCTCCGTTGATGGACTGTCGAAGGGCAAGCTGCGGCCCCTCACCGAAGATGAGGTCACGGACTTGCGCCGGCTGGCGTCGGCGAATTCAAGGAAGTAGGGGCGCGGGAACCTCGGCAGCCCGGTAGTGGTATATATGCCGGAGGTGAACCATGAAGAGGTTGTTCGTATCGATAGCAGTCGCTACCGGCCTACTAGCCCTTGTGGGCGCGGCACAAGCGAAAGGCCCCGTCGAGCTTGAAGTCTCAGGCGGGGCCATTGAAGATCCTGTCAGGATCGAAGGAGAAGTGCAGATCGATGAGTTGTACCCGGCAACCGGGTACAAGAGCGTCTCCGGGGCGATGCTTGAAGGCGAGGAACCCTACGCCGTCGATGTCATCGCAACGGACCCGGAGGCCGGCGCAGAAATTGCGATTTTCCGGCTTGAGTACTATCCGGCCACAGAAACCCATCCGGCAACGTTCAGTGATCCAACGGGCAACTTCGTCTCGAGAGATCAGCCCTGGGAGGTTCCGGCTTCGATCACCGGCCTCCTCGAAGATGCTGGAGCGGTTGCGGCAGCGGGTGAGGTGGTGAGTGAGTCCGGTTCTGCGGATGAGAGCGTACTTGCGCCGTGGATGCTCATTCCGGCCGGCGTCGTCGGATTGACCTTGATCGGCGGATTCGGAGGATACCTGCGGCGGCGTTCGTCCAGCTAGAGCCGCAGAGGAGATAGCCGATTACCGACGAGCAAGCACTCATCGCCGCCGCGAAGCGAGGCGACGCGGGCGCTTTCGCTGAACTCGTACGCGTTCACCAGGAAAGCGCCTTCCGGACGGCGTATCTCGTTCTTGGCGACGCATTCGAAGCCGAGGATGCAGCGCAAGACGCGACCATGCGCGCCTACCGGGCCATCCATTCCTTCCGTGAGGGCGCCGGCTTCCGCCCATGGCTGCTCAAGATCGTTGTTAACCAGGCGCGAACGGCCGGCAAGTCACGGCAGCGGCGCCAGAAGCTTGCCGAACAGGCCTCGCTAACCGAAGCGCCGGCCGTCTACGAGATCGACGAGACGGTGATGAGCCGCGAGCGCGCTGACCTGGTGATCCGGGCACTGGGCAGCCTCGGCGAGCGTGAGCGCACCGCCGTCCATCTCCGCTACTTCATCGGGCTCTCGGAGCGCGAGATGGGGGAATACTTCGGTTGTGCCCAGGGAACGGTGAAATCCCGCCTCCACCGTGCCCTCGAAAAGCTGCGGGGGGTCATCGCCCGCGATTATCCACAGTTGATGAACGAGGTTCTGTCATGACAATGGAAATCGAATGCCTTGAGCAGGATCTGGCCGCCCTGGGTCGCAGCCGCCAGTACCCGCCCACGCCGGACCTGATCGCGGGATTCTGGCGGAGTATCGCCACCACCTCGACGCCGATGGAGCCGCGGAAAATGCGCTTATGGCTGGCCGCCTCGGCCGCCACTGCGGTCGTTGTTGCCCTCATGTTCGCCATCGCCGCGCCCGCACGGGACGCAGCAGCAGACCTTTTCGGCCGAATCGACATTTTCAGCACGGACGAGAACCTGGAAGGTTTGCCGATAGCCGTTGACGGTGAAGTCACAACCGTCGAGGCTGCAACCGCCGCCCTGGGAAGGCCGATCGAGCAACCCACTTATCCGATAGGCCTGACGCCCGAGCGCGTGGTCCTGCAGGATTTCGGCTCGGTCAAGGCGGTCGCCCTCGGTTACGATCCGCCCGAAAGGGCCCCCTTCACGCTGTTCGTCACGAACGCCAATGTCGGTAAAGGCGTCGTCGCCGACAGCGGCGTCAGCGCCCAACCCGCCTCCTGGCCCGGCACGACGCAAGCATTCTGGTTCGATGGCCCGCACCGCGTCGAATTCCGTAGCTTCGATGGCAAGGTGATCGAGGAATCGATCCGGCAAACGACCGGGAACACGCTTGTCTGGGAACGCGAGGGCTTCGTTTACCGCCTGGAGGGCGATCTGGAGCAGGACGAGGCCGTTCGCATCGCCCAGTCCCTGGAGTGACAGGCCACTGAAAACCAGCGTAGGGGCGAAGCATGCTTCGCCCCTACGCGCCTGGGTCGTATTTAGCTTGCCTTCAGCACCTTCTCGCGCTCTTCGCCGACGGCTGGTTGGGCCATCGGCCTTCCCAACGCCGCCGCGACCGATGCCACCTTTTGCGACAACTTCGCGAAGTTCTCCGGCGTGAGCGACTGCGCGCCGTCCGACAGAGCGTGGTCCGGGCTCGGGTGAACCTCGATGATGAGCCCGTCGGCGCCTGCGGCAATTGCGGCCAACCCGACTGGTTCTACCAGGTACCACTTGCCCGTGGCGTGGCTGGGGTCACCGATGACCGGCAGGTGTGAGAGCTTCTTTACAAGCGGGATCGCGTTCACGTCGAAGGTGTTCCTGGTGGCTGTCTCGAACGTCCGGATTCCGCGCTCGCAGAGGATGACGTCTCGGTTGCCGTGGGAGAGGACGTACTCGGCGGCCAGGAGCCACTCCTCGACAGTGCCGGAGAGGCCACGCTTCAGTAGCACCGGCCGTCCCACCTTGCCCACTTCGTCCAAAAGGTTGAAGTTCTGCATGTTGCGGGCGCCTATCTGGAGAACATCGGCGTGCCTCGCGACGAGTTCCACGTCGCGGACGTCCATCACCTCGGTTATGACCGGCAGTCCTGTCTCTTCGCGCGCCGCCGCCAGTACGTGGAGTGCCTTCTCACCATGACCGCGGAACGCGTAAGGACTGCTCCGGGGCTTGAAGGCGCCACCACGCAACAGGTGCCCACCTGCTGCCTTTACCGCCTTCGCTGTCTCGATGACTGTTGCCTCGCTGTCCACGGAGCAAGGCCCGCCCATCAGGACGACGCTGCCGTCGCCGATCTTCAGGTTGCCAATTTGCACCACCGTGTTTTGCGGATGCACTTCCCGACTTGCCAGCTTGAACGGCTTGCTGATCCGGACGACGGTGTCGACTCCGTCGATCGTGCCAAGCTCGTCTTGCAGCTCCGGGTAGATGTGACCCAGGACAGCGACAACGTTGCGCTCTTCGCCGTGGATCCTGTGGTCCTTGAAGCCTAGTTCGCGGATCGTTTTCTGGACGTTGAGGACCTGCTCCTCCGTCGCCCCTGTCTTCATTACGACAATCATGTCTCTACCTCTTCATATAAGACTCGCGCGGAGCCCCTTAGTTAGTCCCGTTATCGATGTCGGGGCGGAGCACTTTCGCGCCCCGCAAGTATACGTGCTTGATCTCAGCCAGCTTCCTGTCTGTGTTCACGTGGATAAGTATCCGTACGCACATTGGCAGGCCGCCGGGCTTGTTCATCTCGTGACCGCACATGAGGGCGACGTTCGCTCCGAGGATGTCCCTGGCGACTAGCGCCGGGAACTCGGCGTTGAGGTCCAGCGTGGTGGTGAAAAAGGAGGAGGCAACGTACTCGACGTCGATCTCGTTCGCCTGCAGCATCGCCCTGAGGAGTTCTGCCGTGGCGTCAGTGATCGCTTCGGGAGTGTTCGCTTCTGCGGTGGTTGCCCCCCGGATTCCCCTGACCAGCATACCGGTCGCCTGGACGGCGGTTAGCTGGCCCCAAAGATACCGGCCCGAGAAGCGCCCCAATAGACACGGCCGACGGAGCCCTTCACTTGAAGGACCCGAGCGGCTCTATTTGGCTGCTCCCCGCCGGCCGGTGACCACCTCCGCATAATGCCTTAACCTTGCCTCTCGTTCAGACGGATCTGATTTGGCGATTTCATCGACTATCGCACTCCCGATGACCGCGGCGTCGGCAAACCGGCCCACAGCCTGAAAATGCGTAGGCTGAGATATACCAAATCCTACTGCGAGTGGCAAGTTTGTATGCTTTCGCACACGTTCCACGAACTCCTCGAGCCCGGTCGCCAATTCCTTCCTGGCGCTGGTCACGCCGGTGACGCTAACGCAGTAGATGAACCCTGATGCCCGCTCACAAACGGCCTGTATACGCTCCGCCGTGCTCGTCGGCGCGAGGAGATAAATCACGCTCAATCCCGCGGTCTCGAATGCTTCCTGCAACGCCTCCGATTCTTCGGGCGGCAGGTCCACCGGAATCATGCCGTCTGCACCCACTTCCGCCGCGTCTTGCGCGAACGCTTCGATGCCGTGCGCGAGGACGGGGTTGTAGTACCCCATGAAGACGATCGGGGTCGTATCGTCCGTCTCCCGGATTTGCCGCACTACCTGCAGGCAATCCTCTAGAGTCACTCCTTGCTGGAGCGCAGCGAACGAAGAGGCCTGGATAGTCGGTCCGTCCGCGAGCGGGTCCGAAAAGGGGATGCCCAGCTCGATCACATCAGCTCCCCCGGCGACGAGGGCGTGCACGAGCCCGGGGGTGGAAGCGAGGTCCGGGTATCCGGCCGTCAGGAAGGCGATGAAGCCCGTCCTTCCCTCGGCTTTCAGCCGGCCGAACGCGGCCTCGATGCGGCCGGGGCCCGTTGCCGTCATGCGGCCGCGATGCTGTACGCGACGCTGAAGGTATTGAACACGAGATGTGCAGCAATCGACGGATAGAGCGAGCCCGACCAGTGGTAGCCCCAGGCAAACACGACACCTATGCCGATAATGGATGGCAGCACCGGCAGATACCCGGTGTTTCCGATGTGGGCCAGCGAAAAGAGCGCGGCACTGGCTATCGCCCCCAGCACCCAACCCCAGCGCGGGCGCAGCGCGCCGAATACGAACCCACGGAAGAAAGTCTCCTCGGCAATCGGCGCCAGGAAGATCGAGAGGATCACAAGCGCAATGATCGGGCGCAGATCCTCGTAGGTCTGCTCGGGAAGGTCCGTGTCAGGCTCAACTCCGAGCAGCATGAGTACGGCGCCCCACGCAAACACGACTGCGTAAGCGGCGAAGATCAATCCAATCGTGAACAAGATGCCGCCCCGCTTCGGCTTGCGCCAGCCGAGGGCCGAAAAGTCCAGTCCATACTTCCGGACACTGAACCAGTAGGCGCCACCGATCATCATGAACTGCACCACGAAGTTGGACACCAGCACCAACGCCCAGGCGTTCGGGTCGTCTTCGATCTTGTTGTCGCCCGCGATCGCATCGGCGATCAAGTACATCGGGATGCCCGTGACGATCAGCCCGCCAACCAGAACGCCAATCGCTTTGAAGATGTCTGTGAAGCCCCACGGGACTCCGGACTTGCCTTTCTCTCCTGACAATTCTGCACCGCATGCAGTGCAGAACCGCTGCGAGGACACTACGGTGCTTCCGCAATTGCCGCAGGTAACCGAAGCGACCTCGACGGGCTCAACGTATCCGCGGGCCAGCGCTTCAGCGTGGCGTTCGTCGTAGGCTCGGCGCTGCTCCGGGTCAGCCAGGATGCGGAATGCCGTTTCAATGGCGCGCAAGTCGATAGTTGCGCCATCGCCGTTGCCAGCGGTCTCGGAAAGGCGCGCGTAGGAGGCGTGCACTTCCTGCTCGGAAGCGTCAGGGGGGATCTGGAGGATGCGATACGGGTCGAAGTCGGTTGCCATCCGCGTTCATCGTAGCAGACCCCTTTACGAAGACGCAGTTACATGGAGCCCCCGCCCACCCCCAGATCCTGTTGCCACCGGGTGACGGGCGCGTTGACCACTTTAGCGGCTCGGCGGTACTCTGGATTCAGTCCCGAAGGACTACCCCTCGTGGTGGGCGTAGTGTAGTGGTTAACACGTCAGGTTGTGGCCCTGAAGATCGCGGGTTCAAGTCCCGTCGCTCACCCCATTCAGCAATCTCATAAGGCGGCGCTGTTGCGCCGCCTTCGTTTCGTCCCGGCTAGACGATAAATATGGTCGCCAGGCCGAGAAGGAAGAAGAATCCGGCGACGTCTGTCACCATCGTCAGGAAAATTCCCGATGCGACCGCCGGGTCCAGCTTCGCTGCCCGGAGGCCGATGGGAATCAACGATCCCACGGCGCCTGCGACCACCATGTTCAGGGTCAGCGCGGCGAAGACTACCAGCCCCCAGCTCCAGTCGTCTTGCCAGAACAGCGCCACCAGCCCTACAACAGTGCCGATCACGAGGCCTTTCAGGAGGCCGATCGCGATCTCTTTGGCAAGGACGCGGCGGGCATCGCTCATTTCGATCTCGCCCAGGGCCATACCGCGCACTACGATCGTGATCGTTTGAATGCCCGCGTTGCCCCCCTGGCCGGCGACGATCGGCATGAAGACGGCGAGCGCGGCCGCCTTCTCGATAGTGCCCTCGAAAGCGGCCACCATCGCGGCGGCGGCAAAGGCGGCGATCAGGTTGATCAGGAGCCAGGGGATGCGGCGCTGGGCCGATTCAAGCATCGGGGCATAGACACTTTCCTCCGCCGGCAGACCCGCGATCCTGTACATGTCCTCGGTCGCCTCCTCCTCGATGACCTCGATCGCGTCGTCGGACGTGATCACGCCCTGGAGCACACCCTCTTCGTCTACCACCGGCAGGGACCGCAGCTTGTAGCGCTGCAATAATCGTGCCGCGGCCTCCTGGTCCTCGTCCGGCTTCACAGACACGACGTCAGTGGCCATGATCTCCTCAACGTGGCGCGTCCCGTCCGCAACGATCAACCCGCGTAACGAGACGATCCCCTGCAGGTGGTACTGCCCGTCGAGGACGAACAGGTAGTAGGCTTCCTCTGCCAGTGGCCGCGTTACGCGCAGGAACGTGATCGCCTCGTCCACCGTCATGTCCTTGTGCAGCGCGACGTAGCCGCGGGTCATGATCCCCCCGGCCGTCTCATCCTCGTGTGAGAGTAGCGGCATGATCTCGCCCGCCGTCCGCATCTGGGAGATGACGAGCACCGCTTCCGCAGGTGGCATCTCGCGCAACACGTCCACCGCCTCGTCGTTCTCCATCTCGTCGAGCACCTTCGCCAGGGTCGCCCTCGGGATCTCGGCTACCACGCCCTCGCGCAACTCCTCGTCCAGATGCTCGAGCAGGTCCGCCGTACCTTCCGCCGAAAGTAGCGCCATCATGGTGCGACGCTCGGTCTCATCGAGCTGCTCGAACAGGTCCGCCTGGTCCGCAGGGTGAGTGGTGCTTAGAAGCTCGCGTGCGGCATCGACGTCGCTCCCGTGGAGGAGTTCCCGAAGGCGTGCGTCAACGGCAGGGGTCTCGTGTTCAGTGGTCATGATGGTTACTCGCGGAACAGGTCGGTCAGCGAAGGCCGCACTTCGCCACGGTTAACCTTAGTCGGGTCAAAGTTGGCCGGTCAAACCCCTGATATACTCGATTTCGGGCCCCGGTAGCTCAATTGGATAGAGCGTCTGACTTCGGATCAGAAGGTTCCGGGTTCGAGTCCTGGCCGGGGCGCCAGATACAAATCATGTCCACTGACCGCCGATTTGGCGGTCTTTCTTTCAAGTGTCAGAGGCTCTCGCGTCAGTCTGCCGTGATTGCTTCTGCCCCGCCTGACAAATCTCAGATACGAATCCGGAGCATCTACGGACAATCAGAAGGGTCTCGCGACATTACTGTGCTCCACTTTGGTTGCTTCATTGGCCGACAGGACCCTGACGTGAGTCAAGCTGGATAGACACTGGGGAACCTTTTCCGCCCTGTATCCGTCCTCTGCCTTACGAGGCCAGTCGCCTCGAAGGAGGGAAAGATGCGAACACTACTCATTTCGGCCACCGTCGTCGCTTCACTCGTGATGGCTGCCATGCTCGCGGTAGGCCCGAGTCCCGGCTCAGCCGACGCCTGTGCAGGGCTCATCGGCTCCAACGGCGCCGTCAACCTCGGCCGCACCACCACCCTCGCCGCCTACCAGGACGGCGTCGAGCACTATGTCACGTCGTTCGAATTCGCGGGCGGGGGCGGTGAGTTCGGGACCCTGATCCCACTCCCCGGCATCCCATCGAACATCGAGCGAGGTGGAGACTGGACCTTGCAGAGGCTTCAGCAGGAAGTGCCTCCAGAGTTCGCCGCCTTCAGTGGAGTGGGTGGATCCAGTACCGCGGCTGAAGACCGCGCCGAGGTAATCCAGGAAGTCCGAATCGACGCTCTCGATCTGACGGTGCTCAAGGGTGGTGCCCCGGATGTTGCTGCCTGGGCAACGGACCACGGCTTCCGACTTTCACCTGACGCTCCTGAGGTCCTGGACTTTTACGCCCGCCGCAGCCCCATCTTCCTCGCCGCCGTCTTCGACGGCCAGGCGGCTGCAGACCGCGGTCAAGCGCTTGGCGATGGAACGCCCGTGCATCTGACAATCCCCACGCCGAACCCATGGGTGCCTCTCCGCATCCTCGGACTGGGCAAGCAGGACGAGGACTTCGTCCAGGCCGATGTGTTCCTCCTCACTGAAAACGAGCCCAACCTGCTTCCGAAGGTCAGCAACGGACTGTTCTTGCAGCACAGCGCTCAAGCCACGGATCTCTTGCTCAGTGACCTCCGGTCCGACAAGGGCATGGAGTGGGTCGCCGATTCCGCCTGGCTCACCAAGCTCGTGGTGAGTAGTCCCACCGTAGACCTCAAATACGACCTTGCCGTGGACGCGACGGGTACGAAACAGCCATCTCGTGTTGCCGCCGGCCTCGAACAACCAATCGGTTTGCCGCAGACCGGGTCAGATTCCGGCGGCTCCAGCGACCCGCTCTCGGTCCTGGGTTGGGTCGCGCTTACCGCCGCCGTGCTCGCGATTGCAACCGTCGTCCTCGCACCCAGGTTTGGACGAGGACGCTAAATGTTGGTCCGGATCGTTCTCCTCCTCGTGGCGGCAGCCGCTCTCGCCCTGTGCGCGAGCGGCTGCGCCGCCCCCGTTGACGCGAAGGAGACCATCAACATCCGCTTCTCGCGTTTCGAGCCGGAGACGATCACAGTGCCAGCCGGAGAACCTGTGACCTTCACGCTAGTAAACGACGACCCGATTGAGCACGAATGGATCGTGGGCACCGCGGAAACGCACGAACGTCACCGCACAGGCACGGAGCCATTCCACGCAGAAATCCCGACGGAGGTTACGATCCCCGCCCTGACCACGCGCACGACCTTCGTTATGTTCAACACAGCGGGTGAATACGAGTTCATCTGCCACTTGCCCGGCCACGAAGCCTACGGCATGAAGGGGACCGTTGTCGTCGAATGATGCAGCGCGTGCGGCGTTTGTCCCTCGCTCACACGTGTCCTAGACTGGTGCGTGATGCCCCGCAGCCTCGTTATCCTGCTTCTGTTCGCGCTCGTCACTGCCTCATTCGCCGCCTGCGGCGATGATGATGACGATGGCGGAGATTCCACGGCTACAGGCGATTCGTCCAGGACTGCCACTCCTACAGCCACAGCTACGGAGGATGAAGAGACGCCAACATCGACTGAACCGGTAACTCCTGTACCCCAGTCCACAGGTGAAACTCCGGCGGCGCCGCCGGTGAGCCCGGGGACCCGGGCCGTCGAACCGCCAGACGCCGATGAGTTCATTTCCCGCTTCCAGGGTCAGCCGGTCGAATTCCGCGATTGTGCCTACAATCCAGCGACCGCACTGGTGAATTGTGGCGGCCTTGGGACGTACGGGATCGAACCGCCGATAACCGGGCAGGACATCACCTGCACTCTCTGGGAGATAAACGCCGCCGCCGTGGCAATCCAGTGCCAGAGTGCCGAGCCACTCGAGACCCGCTATTACGAGATCAGGGCCTAGCCCCCAGGAGTTCCGATGAAGGTACACGAATACCAGGCCAAAGAGTTGCTCGCCCGTTACGGCGTCCCGGTGCCGAAGGGCCGAGTCACGAGCAACGCGGACGAGGCCGCGGCTATCGCTGCCGAGATCGGGGGGCCAGTCGTCGTAAAGGCCCAGATCCACGCCGGTGGCCGCGGAAAAGGCGGCGGCATCAAGCTCGCGGCCAACCCCGACGAAGCGCGCCAGGCAGCGAGCGAGATCATCGGTATGACGCTCGTCACCCACCAGACCGGACCTGCAGGAAAGTTGGTCAAAAACGTCCTGGTCGAGGAACAGCTCGATGTCGACCGCGAGCTGTACGTCAGTGTCGTGATCGACAACTCGATTGGCCTACCAATCGTCATGGCCTCGTCAGAGGGCGGCGTGGAGATCGAGGAAGTCGCGGCGCGTGATCCGGAGGCGATTAAGCGGACGCCCATCGACCCCACGGTC
>Ga0208685_1000182_pt1 | contig 23885 bp, 18 predicted proteins | sample EasRivMeERMLT890_FD_187533 | JGI IMG/M metagenome (GOLD analysis project Ga0208685, IMG submission 187533) | Soil microbial communities from meander-bound floodplain in the East River, Colorado, USA - East River MetaG ERMLT890 (SPAdes) (version 2) | ecosystem: Environmental > Terrestrial > Soil...
GGCATCCGCTCGGCGCAACCGGCGCCATTCGCGTCGCGACGCTCATGCACGGCATGCGCCGGCATCGCATGAAATACGGAATGGTCACGATGTGCATCGGCACCGGCATGGGCGCGGCGGGGATTTTCGAGGCCCTTTAGAGATCGACGAAGGGACGCGCATGAGAACCTTGGGTGTTGGCCTTCTGGCGGCGCAATTTCTGGTCGGGAGTGCCATTGCGGCGGAAGTCGAGGGCGTCCGGCTCGACGACAAGGTGCAGGTGGGCGGCGCCGACCTGGCGCTGAATGGCGCTGGCGTGCGCACGCGCGTTTTCTTCAAGGTATACGTCGGAGCGCTCTACCTGCAGAAGAAAGCAACCACTACGGACGCGGTACTGGGCGAGGCCGGCGCCAAGCGCATCTCAATGCACATGCTGCGCGATCTCGACGCCGAGCAGCTGCTCTCGGCCTTCAACGACGGCCTGAAGAAGAATCACAAGCCCGATGAGCTGGCGATGCTCGAGCCGCAGGTGACGCAGCTCGATTCGATTTTCGCGGCGGTGAAAGCCGTGAAGAAAGGCGACGTGGTCCTGCTCGATTACCTGCCGGGCGCCGGCACGCGCGTCACGGTGCGCGGGGAGGACAAGGGTACGATCGCGGGCGATGCGTTCAATCGCGCCCTGTTGCGCATCTGGCTGGGAGAGCAGCCCGCGGACGCCTCGCTCAAGAAGGCGATGCTTGGCGGCTGACGCTGATCAACGGCTTTCGTAGGCCTTGATGATCTTCGCGTAGCTGCCGTCCTTCTTCATTCCGTCCAGCGCGGCCGCCAGCGCCTTCAGCGTTTCCGCCGAGGTGCGCGGACTGCAGGCGAGGTAGGACTCCTCTTCGCGCGCAAGATAGACCAGCTTGACCCCGGGCACCTTGGCGCGCTCGGCGATCTGCTTCGCGGACGCGACGCTGGTGATCCAGAGGTCGATCCTCTGCGCCTCCTTGCGGTTCAACGTGAGCTTTCCGGGATTCAACCTGTCGTCCTCGACCTCAACGATGTTGGTGACGCCCCATTGCCTCAGGAACTCGGTCTTGGCATCGCGCGCGACCCCGCCGATGCGAAACGGCTTCGCGTCGTTGAGCGACTTGATTTCCTGCTTGAATCCGCCGAGCGCGAAAAGACCCCACTTGTTGACGGCGATCGGCCCGACCCACTTGAACGCGTTCTCCCGGTTCGCCAGCCGCGCGGTGGAGTAGAGGCAGGTCTCCTTGTCAGCCTGCGCCTTTTCGTAGGCCTTGCTCCAGGCCATGACCTCGAAGTCGAGCTTCACCTTGGCGCGCTTGCCCATCTCCCGCACGACCTCGGTCCCCATGCCGGTCAGCTTCTTGCCCTCGGTGTAGTTGAGCGGCGGGTTCTCCTCGGTGAGGAGCTTCAGCGCCAGCGCGGGCTGCGACGCGATCAGCACGCCAGCCAGCACACCGACGGCGCGCACGAGTATCGAATATTGCATGGTTCCTCCAGAGTTCGAGATACCTGCGGCGAGCATACTACATGTTCGGGTAGTTCGGCCCGCCGCCGCCTTCGGGGGCCACCCACACGATGTTCTGGGTCGGGTCCTTGATGTCGCAGGTCTTGCAGTGCACGCAGTTCTGCGCGTTGATCTGCAGCCGCGGGTTGCGGCCATCGGCGTCGCGCACGATCTCGTAGACGCCCGCGGGGCAGTAGCGCTGTTCCGGCGCGTCGTAGCGCTCGAGATTTACCTTGATGGGAACGGAAGCGTCCTTGAGCGTGAGGTGGCACGGCTGGTCTTCCGAGTGACTGGTGTTCGAGACGAACACCGAGCTCAGTCGGTCGAACGTGATCACGCCATCGGGCTTGGGATACTCGATGGGCTGCGCCGCGTTCCGGTTCCGGAGGGTCTCGTGGTCGGCATGGTGGTGGCGCAGCGTCCACGGCGCGCGCCCGCGGAAAACTACCTGGTCGACGCCTACCATCAGCGTGCCGAGCGCGAGCCCCTTGCTCATCCAGGGCTTGAAGTTGCGCGCGCGGTGGAGCTCGTCATGGAGCCAGCTCGCGCGGAACGCCTCGGGATAGGCGGCGAGCTCGTCATGCGCCCGGTCCGCCCGCACCGCAGCGAACGCCGCTTCGGCCGCCAGCATGCCCGATTTCATCGCGGCGTGGCTGCCCTTGATGCGTGACGCGTTGAGGAATCCCGCGTCGTCCCCGATGAGGCAGCCGCCGGGAAAGACGATCCTCGGCAGCGACTGCAGCCCGCCTGCCGCGATCGCGCGCGCTCCGTAGGCGATGCGCTTGCCGCCCTCCAGGAAAGTGCGAATCGCGGGATGCGTCTTGTAGCGTTGGAACTCCTCGTACGGGTCGAGGTAGGGGTTGCTGTAGCCGAGCCCGACGACGAAGCCGATCGCGATCTGGTTGTTCTCGAGATGGTAGAGAAACGATCCCCCGTAGGTGTCGTGGGCGAGCGGCCAGCCCGCCGTGTGAATCACGAGCCCGAGCTGGTGCGCTTGCGGCCGGATCTCCCACAGTTCCTTCAGGCCGATGCCGTAGACCTGGGGGTCGACGCCCGCGCGCAGGCGGTAGCGGTCCTGCAGCTGCCGGCCGAGGTGTCCGCGGCAGCCCTCCGCGAAGAATGTGTAGCGAGCATTGAGCGCCATGCCCGGCTGGTGGCTGGCGGTTGGCTTGCCGTCTCGACCGATGCCCATATCGCCGGTTGCGACGCCGGCGACCGCGCCGTCCTCGCGATAAAGCACTTCCGCGGCGGCAAAGCCGGGAAAGATCTCGACGCCCAGCCCCTCGGCCTGCTTCGCCAACCAGCGGCAGACGTTGCCGAGGCTCACGACGTGCATGCCGTGATTCCTGAAACAGGCGGGCAGGGCGAATTCCGGCAGCTTGTACGAGCCGCGCTCGGTGAGGAACACGAAGCGGTCTTCGCTCACCGGCGCGTTGAGCGGGGCGCCGAGCGCTTGCCAATCCGGGAAAAGCTCGGACAGCGCACGCGGGTCCATCACCGCGCCCGACAGGATGTGCGCGCCGACCTCGGAGCCTTTTTCCAGCACGCAGACGCTGAGCTCGTGCTGGTGCTGCGTGGCAAGCTGCTTCAGGCGGATCGCGGCGGCGAGCCCGGCAGGGCCGGCGCCCACCACCACGACGTCGTACTGCATCGTTTCGCGCTCAGCCATGGTCTTCCCGCGCAATCTTTGCGTGCATTATAGAAGGCATCGCGTTCGCATGCGCCTCACGCGCGCGCGTCGCGCTTGTCCAGTAGCAGTCGGGCCGCACTGATCCCGCTGCGCACCGCAGATTCAATGGTGCCGGGATAGTCGCTCGCCACGTAATCGCCCGCCAGAAAGAAATTTCTCAGCGGTGTGCGCAACTCCGGGCGCCTGAGACCCGGCGTACAGGCGAAAGTGGCGCGCTTTTCCGCGATCACGCGGCACCACGACGGTTCCGGCAGGAGCCCCAGTTGCTGCTGCAGTTCCTGGTGGACGAGCTCTGCAAGGTCCTCCTGCGGCAGGTCCTGGTGAGCCCCTTCCGCGCTGATGACCGCGCCGATGACGCCATGCTGGCCGGCGAGGGCCCCGCGGTCGAAGGCCCATTGCAGCAATCCGCTGTCGAACCCGAGCATGGGCGCGGGTAGTCTGATCACCTCCGGATAGCGCAGGTAGACGGAATAGACCGGCTGGTAGGACAGGCGGCTCACTGCTTCGGCGGCTTCGGCCAGCGCCGAAATGCCGACCAGGAACGCCTCGGCGTGATAGGGCGCCAGCGCGCACACGACGTGGCTGAAGACGTGCTCCCGGTCAGCGCAGCGCACGCTGAAACCGGATTCGCGTTCGTCGATTCCCGTCACACGGTGCCCCGTCAGTACGGCCCCGCCGCGCGCCCGCACGTAATCCGCCGCGGGATCCGGGAACAGCCGCGTGAGATCCACCCGCGGCAGCAGCAGATCGCTCGCGGCGCGGCCGCCGTCGAGGCAGTCGCGCAGCACGTTGAGGAATACCTGCGCCGACGCGGTTTCGGGCGGGGTGTTGAGCGCGGAGATGCACAACGGGCGCCAGAAGAGGCGGGTCAAGGGTCCGCTCTGGCCTTGATTGTCGAGGAGCGTCGCGACTGTGGTATCGCGCTCGAGGATGTAGCCGCGCCGCCGCATGCGCAGCACGAACCGTGCGGCGGAGAGCCGCTCGGCGAGCGCCGCGCCGCTTGCTGCGATCAGTCCGGTGAGAAGGTGCAGGGGCGCGGGGAGCCCGGCCGCTCGCAGCGTGAATCGTTGATGGATGCGCCAGGTGAACGGAAGTCGCAGGAAAAATTCTTGGGGACTCGCGCCCACGAGCCGCATCAGGCGCAGCGTCTCGCCATAGGCGCCGACCAGGATGTGCAGGCCATTGTCGAGCGCGAGATCGTGGTGCTCGACGCGGCGCGCGCGACCGCCCAACATTCTGGCGGCCTCGAATACCGTGACCGGCACGCCGCACTCGGCCAGCGTCACGGCCGCCGCCATGCCGGCGTAACCTCCGCCGATGACGGCAACGTTCATGCGGGATGCGGGCGGCGCGACCCCTCACCCCTTCCCCCTCGGGCCCTCACCCCCGCCCCTCTCCCGAGATGAGAGGGGAGGCTCGCGATCCCCTTCTCCACTTGGGAGAAGGGCATGGGATGAGGGAAGGGCGAGGGGAAATAGTCAGCGGCACATGGCGTGTCGGCCATTTGGCCGAGGATCAATAGGCGACGGCTGCCGTGGTGCGGTCGGAGCGCTTCATCCCCGGCCAGACCTGCTCCGGGACATGCACGTACCCCTCGAAAATGCGGCGCGCGGTGCGCACCAGCGCGGCTCGGCGCAATTCCTGGCGGCCGCCGGCGAGATCGACGTCGAGATCAATGACGATCATGCCGGAGGGATGCTCGATCCGGATCACGCCCTGTGGCGCCGGAGGGAGCGGCGCGATCTGCGAGGCGATCGTCCCGGGTATGGCGCAAGCCGAGGTGATGCAAACCGTCCCGGTCACCGGGTGCGACTTGTGGCAGGTCTCGGGCACGAAGAAGCGCGAGGCGATGACGCCACCCTTGCGCGGCTTTGACAGCAACGCCATCTTCGGCACCACCCGCCCCGAGACATCGCCCATGCCCATCAACACGCCGGCCTTGCGCCGGATCGCCTCCATGCGACTCATGAGTTGCCTGTCCGCGTCGAGTTCCACGGCCGGTTCATGGCCGGTCTTGCCAAAGGCGTCCGCGCGCATCAGGACGACCGGCATCGCGATGTCCACGCAGCTCGCTTCGACGCCGTCGATGACGTCCAATGGCTTGCCGGTCGGCAGCATCTTCTTGGTGACGGAACCGATGGCGCTCTTGAAATTGAGCTTGATGGGCGCCGCGGTCCCGGGAACGCCGTCGATCGCCGCATCGCCGGCGTAGGTGACTTGTCCGCCCGGAGTCTGCACGATCGAATCGACCAGCGACTGGGTGTTGACGTTGAAGATGCGCACGGTCGTCTCGCCGTTCTTCGCCGGCACCAGCCCCGTTTCGATCGCGAACGGCCCCACCGCCACCAGCATGTTGCCGCAGTTGGGCTTCGTGTCGACGAACCGCTCGTTGATCTGCACCTGCGCGAACAGGTAATCCACGTCCGCCGCGGGATGCTTCGACTTGCTGATGATCGCGACCTTGCTGGTTACCGAGTGCGAGCCGCCGATGCCGTCCACCTGGATTTCGTGCGGTGAACCCATGACTGCGAGCAGCACTGCATCGCGCGTCGGGATGTCGGCCGGCAGGTCGGACGCGTGGAAGAACGGCCCGCGCGAGGTGCCGCCGCGCATAATCACACATGGGATTTTCGTCTGCATACGAAATCTCCGGGAAAGCTCGGCGAATTATACGGCCAAAGGTTAGAAAGCGAAGCGCCGGAGCCCGCCGTCCACCGGCATGACCGTGCCCGTGATGTAGCGCGCGATCGGGGAGGCGAGGAAGACCGCGAGACTCGCCAGCTCCTCAGGTTCGCCGTAACGCCCGACTGGAATCTCTTCGGCGGATTGCCTGGCGCGGAACTCCGGGCTGTACTTGCGGCGGATCTGCTCGCTCATGATGCGGCCGGGCTGGATGCAGTTGACCGTGATTCCGTGCTTGCCGACCTCGCGCGACAGGCCCTTCGACCACGCGTGCAGGGCCGCCTTCGCCGGTGTCGCGGCGATGAGCCCTTCGGGCTCCGATTTCCCTGAAATATTGATCACGCGCCCCCATCGCTGCTCGATCATGCCGGGCAATAGCGCGTGCGTGAGCTGCCGCACGCGGATGAAGTTGAGCGTCATCGCCTCCGACCACTTCGATTCCGGCGCATCGACCGGCAGCGCGGGCTGGCTGCCGCCGGCCGAATTCACCAGGATCTCGACAGTGCCCAGCCGCTTGCGCGACTCGGCCGCGATCCGTTCCGCGGCGCCTTCCGGGAGGACGTCCGCTACGATGAGCTCCGGAGCGGGAGCGCCGGCCGCGGTAATCTCGCGTGACAGTTCCTCGAGCAGGTTTCCGCGGCGCGCCAGGACGGAGAGCTTCACGCCCTCGGCCGCAAGCGCCCGGGCGATGGCACGGCCGATGCCCATGCTCGCGCCGGTCACCAACGCGGTCCTTCCCTTCAGTTGCAGATCCATGGTTCCTGGCCTTTACTGGTCACTCGTCACGCCGTCAGCCACGTGCGCCACGCAATCCACAGCTTGCGGACGGGGGTGAGGGAGGTGCGGCGCGTGAGGACGCGGCAGCCGTCGCGCTGGATCTCGTCCAGCAGCGCCCGGTAGATCGCCGCCATGACGATGCCGGCGCGCTGGGTGCGGCGGTCGATGGCCGGCAGCTTGGCGAACGCGTCGCGGTAGTATCCGAGCGCGCGCTCGATCTGGAACTCGATCAGGCGGCGGAAGCTCTCCGTCTCGCGCGACGCGGAGATGTCCGCGACGCTGACCCCATGGCTTTCGATTTCGTCGAGCGGCAGGTAGATACGGTCGCGGCGCGCGTCCTCGCCCACATCGCGGATGATATTCGTGAGCTGGAACGCCAGCCCGAGATCCGCCGCGTACTCCAGCGTGCGCGGGTCCTCAAAGCCGAAGATCTCGGCGGACAGCAGGCCCACCATTCCGGCTACGCGGTGACAATACTGCCGCAGCACCTCGAAGCTGGGGTAGCGGTTGTATTCGAGATCCATCTGCATGCCATTGATGATCTCGGCGAGCCGCGCCTCCGCCAGGTTGAAGCGCGGGGCGACCTCCGCGAGGGCGCGCGCCACCGGGTGCTGCGGCGTTCCATGAAAGGCCGCGGCGAGTTCCTGCCGCCACCACGCGAGCGTCGCGCGCGCGGTTGCGGGGTCGGAGCAGTCGTCCACCACGTCGTCCACCTCGCGGCAGAACGCGTAGAGCGCCGTGATCGCGCGGCGGCGCTCCTCGGGCAGGAACAGGAAGCTGTAATAGAAGCTCGAGCCGCTTTGCGCGGCTTTGTTCTGACAATACGCGTGAGGATCCATTAGAGCGCGCGTGCCAGGATCACCGGCCAGTCGTGCCACTTCAGGACCGGGCGCTGGTTGAACATGTCGCAACGCGCACTCTCCAGTTTATCCAGAATGCGCAAACCGCCCTGCACGGTCGCGCGGATCTCCAGCCCGATGCGGCCGGGAAGCACGCGGCCCAGCGGCGCGCCCGCCCGGAGCATACCGCGCGCGCGGTCGATCTGGGCCTGGATCAGGGCGCGCCACGCGTCGTCGCAATGGCCTCCGGCGATGTGCTGCTCGGTCACGCCGTGGCGCTTCATTTCATCCTGCGGCAGATAGACGCGGCCCTTCGCGAAGTCGATGGCCACATCCTGCCAGAAGTTGACGAGCTGCAGTGCCGAGCAGATCGAGTCCGACCAGCCGAAGTTCCGCTCGCTCGTGCTGCGGAAAAGATGCAGCAGCAGCCGTCCCACCGGATTCGCCGAGCGCCGGCAGTAGTCGAGCACTTCGGTGATATCGGCATAGCGCTTCCGGGTGACGTCCTGCGCGAACGCCGAGAGCAGGTCGGTGAACGCTGCTACAGGAAGGCCGTGCTCGCGGATGACGACGGCAAGCTCCGCGAACCAGGGGATGTCGGGGGAGAGTCCGGACTCGATCCGGCGCAGTTGCTCGCGGAATCGTTCCAGTTGCGCGAGGCGAGCGGGGGCGGGGAGATCGCCCTCGTCGGCAAGATCGTCAGCCTCCCGCGCGAAGCGGTAAATCAGCGCGATGGGACGGCGGAATTTGCGCGGCAGAAGGAGCGATCCGACCGGGAAATTTTCGTAATGGGAGATACCCATTTGCTGCTGCGCAATATCCTTTATGGATCATATGATTGCGCTTGAACGTTAAGACATGTTGCAAGCTTTCGGCGCGCACGTGATTATATTACAATCAGAAAGTCGCGAAAGTGGCGGAATTGGTAGACGCACCAGATTTAGGTTCTGGCGCCGCAAGGCGTGGGGGTTCGAGTCCCTCCTTTCGCACCACGGGCGGGTGCGCGTGGTGCGAACCAGAGCGGGGGAGTCCCAGCCGCCCTTCCTGACACAGACTCGCGGCGGGTTGCCGCACGCGAGCGGCCGAACCGGTCATTCAAGCAACGGAGATGCAGGCGAACTTGGAAACGTTGAGTGCGCTCGAGCGGAGATTGAGCGTGTCGCTGCCCGCGACCGACATCGACCACGAGGTCGAGAGCCGGCTGAAGCGCTTGTCGCGCACGGTGAAGATGCACGGGTTCCGGCCCGGCAAGGTGCCGCTCAAGGTCGTCGAGCAGCATTACGGCCCGCAGGTGCGCCAGGAAGTGCTGGGCGACGCGATGCAGAAGAGCTTCGGCGAGGCCGTGCGCCAGCAGAACCTGAAGGTTGCGGGCTATCCGCGGTTCGAGCTCGCGCCCCCGACCGATGGGGCGATGGAGTTCCAGTACCGCGCCACTTTCGAGATCTATCCCGAGGTGACGGTCGGCGACATCACGGGGGCGGCCATCGAGCGGCCGGCGCTCGAGGTCGACGAAGCGGATGTGGACAAGACGATCGAGATCATGCGCAAGCAGCGCGCGCGCTACGAGCCGGTCGAGCGTGCGGCGCAGATCGGCGACCGCGTCACGATCGATTTCCGCGGCACGCTCGACGGGGCGGACTTTCCCGGCTCGACCGGTAGCGGCCAGCAGACGGTGCTCGGGGAAGGCCGGCTGTTGCCGGATTTCGAAGGCGGGGTAACCGGGATGAAGCCCGGGGAGACGAAGGCCTTCGATGTGAATTTTCCGGCCGACTACCACGGCCGCGAAGTGGCGGGCAAGACTGCACGCTTCGAAGTGACATTGGGCCAGGTTGCGGCGCCGCGCCTGCCCGAGGTCGATGCCGCGTTTGCGAAGAGCCTGGGTGTCGCGGATGGGGACCTCACCCGCATGCGCGCCGAGATCAGGGCCAACCTGGAGCGCGAGGTGAAGGCCAAGCTGCGAAGCCGCCTGCGCGACCAGGTGATGCAGGCGCTCCTCGATGCCACGCGCCTCGAGGCGCCGCGATCGTTGGTCCAGCTCGAGATCGAGCGCCTGCAGGCGGGGGCGCGCCAGGAGCTTGCGGCGCGGGGCGTCAAGGTGACGCCGGAGACAGCGCTGCCGACCGACCTGTTCGAGCAGCAGGCGCGCCGCCGCGTGAGCCTGGGGCTGATCCTGGGCGAGCTGGTAAAGCAGCACAGCCTGTTCGCGAAGCCCGAGCAGGTGCGAAAGCACGTGGAAGAGCAGGCCGAGAGCTACGAGCGCCCGGAAGAAGTGGTCAAGTGGTTCTACGCGGCGCCGGAACGACTGCGCGATATTGAATCCGCGGTGCTGGAGGATAACGTTGTCGCCTGGGCGCTCGGTGTGGCCAAGGTGACGGACCGGAAGCTGGATTTCGACGACTTAATGGAGAAAACATGATGGCAGCACACACTAGCGAACCGCGGGGTCTGGGTCTGATCCCGATGGTGATCGAGCAGAGCGGGCGCGGCGAGCGCGCCTACGACATTTATTCGCGCCTGCTCAAGGAACGCGTGGTGTTCCTGGTGGGGCCGGTGACCGAGACGACCGCCAACCTGATCGTGGCGCAGCTCCTGTTCCTGGAGTCGGAGAACCCGGACAAGGACATCTCGTTCTACATCAACTCCCCGGGCGGGTCGGTGTCCGACGGGCTTGCGATCTATGACACCATGCAGTTCGTCAAGCCCAGCGTCTCGACGCTGTGCATCGGGCAGGCGGCGAGCATGGGCGCGCTGCTGCTCGCGGCCGGCGCCAAGGGCAAGCGCTTCTGCCTGCCGAACTCGCGGGTGATGATTCACCAGCCGATGGGCGGCTTCCAGGGCCAGGCTTCCGACGTGGAGATCCACGCGCGCGAGATCTTGAACCGCAAGGCGAAGTTGAACGAGATCTTCGCCCGGCATACCGGCCAGGATCTGAAAGCGGTCGAGCGCGACACCGACCGCGACAACTTCCTGAGCGCAGAGCAGGCGCAGAGCTACGGGATCGTCGACAAGGTCCTGGTGAGCAGGGCCGAAAGCGCAAAATGACGTCGCAACCTCGGGGATGACCCATGACTGAAAAGGCCGGCGGGGAAAAGCTCCTGTACTGCTCGTTCTGCGGGAAGAGCCAGCACGAGGTGCGCAAGCTCATCGCGGGGCCGTCGGTGTTCATCTGCGACGAGTGCATCGAGCTGTGCAACGACATCATCCGCGAGGAGACCCAGGGCGAGCACGGGACCAAGGGGGCGAAGTCCGACCTGCCGGTGCCGAAGGAGATCCGCGCCATCCTCGACCAGTACGTGATCGGCCAGGACCTCGCCAAGAAGATTTTGTCGGTCGCCGTCTACAACCACTACAAGCGGCTGAAGACCCTCGTCAAGAACGACGACGTCGAGCTGGCGAAGTCGAACATCCTGCTGGTCGGTCCGACCGGCTCGGGCAAGACGCTGCTCGCCCAGACGCTCGCGCGGCTCCTCAATGTGCCCTTCGTCATGGCGGACGCCACCACCCTCACCGAGGCGGGCTATGTCGGAGAGGACGTCGAGAACATCATCCAGAAGCTGCTGCAGAAGTGCGACTACGACGTCGAGAAGGCGCAGAGAGGGATCGTCTACATCGACGAGATCGACAAGATCTCGCGCAAGTCTGACAACCCCTCGATCACGCGGGATGTTTCCGGCGAGGGGGTGCAGCAGGCGCTGCTGAAGCTGATCGAAGGCACCATCGCCTCGGTGCCGCCGCAGGGTGGGCGCAAGCACCCCAATCAGGAATTCGTCCAGGTCGACACGACCAACATCCTGTTCGTGTGCGGGGGGGCGTTCGACGGCCTCGACAGGATCATCCGCGCGCGCTCCGAGAGGAGCGGCATCGGCTTTGGGGCGGAAGTGAGCTCGCGCGACAACCGCAAGGACATCACCAAGGTGCTGCGCGACGTGCAGCCCGAGGACCTCATCAAGTACGGGCTGATCCCCGAGTTCGTGGGCCGGTTGCCGGTGGTGGCGACGCTGGAAGAGCTGGACGAGATCGCGCTCATCCAGATCCTTACCCAGCCCAAGAACGCGCTGCTCAAGCAGTTCCAGAAGATGTTCGGCATGGAAGGCGTCGAGCTGGAGGTGCGCGAGGGCGCGCTGAAGGCGGTGGCGCGGCGCGCGCTCGAGCGCAAGACCGGGGCGCGCGGGCTGCGCTCCATCCTCGAGCACACGCTCCTCAACACCATGTTCGACCTGCCTTCGCTGGAGAACGTGATCAAGGTCGTGGTGGACGAGAACACGATCGTCTCCGATGCGACTCCGCTGCTGATCTACTCGGATCAGCCCAAGGTCGCGGCGTCGGCGCATTAGCGTGGACGACCCCCTTTTGCGGCGATGCGTCCGCGCGGCTTGCCGCCGCGCCGGGAAAGGGGTTTGGAATCAGCACGCTGTATCGTGCTTGAATTTCCGGGGATTTTCCCCCATCTTCTATCAGTCAAACCACAACCGGTGACACACGATGCCTGAAGACCAAAGCACGACCCAGATGCCGCTGTTGCCCCTACGCGACGTAGTGGTATTCCCGCACATGGTGATCCCGCTGTTCGTCGGGCGCCCGAAGTCGATCAAGGCGCTCGAAACCGCGATGGAGGCGGGCAAGAGCATCGTGCTGGTCGCCCAGAAGTCCGCGGCCAAGGACGACCCTTCGCCCGAGGACCTCTACCGGATCGGCAGCATCGCCAACATCCTGCAGATGCTGAAGCTCCCCGACGGCACGGTGAAGGTGCTGGTCGAGGGCAACCAGCGCGCGCGCATCCACGACATCGTGGACCTGAAGACCCACTACGCGGTCACGGTCACGCCGGTCGCGCCGGAAATTGCCGCCGATCACGAGATCGAGGCGATGCGGCGCACGATGATCCAGCAGTTCGACCAGTACGTGAAACTCAACAAGAAGATCCCGCCCGAGATCCTCACCTCGCTTGCCGGGATCGATGAGGCCGGACGGCTCGGGGACACTATTGCCGCACACCTGCCGCTCAAGCTCGAACAGAAGCAGGAAGTGCTCGAGATGTTCGGCGTCAAGCAGCGCCTCGAGCACCTGCTGAAGCTGGTCGAGGGCGAGCTCGAGATTCTCCAGGTCGAAAAACGCATCCGCGGGCGCGTCAAGCGCCAGATGGAGAAGAGCCAGCGCGAGTACTACCTCAACGAGCAGGTGAAGGCGATCCAGAAGGAGCTCGGCGAGATGGACGACGGCGCCGACATCGACGAGATCGAGAAGCGCATCAAGTCCGCGCACATGCCGAAGGAAGCGCGCAAGAAAGCCGAAGCGGAGCTGAAGAAGCTGAAGCTGATGTCGCCCATGTCGGCCGAGGCGACCGTCGTGCGCAATTACATCGACGCGATGGTATCGCTGCCCTGGAAGAAGCGCAGCAAGATCAACACCGACCTCGGCGCCGCCGAGAAGGTGCTGAATGAGGACCACTACGGCCTGGAAAAGGTGAAGGAGCGCATCGTCGAGTACCTGGCCGTGCAGCAGCGCGTGGACAAGCTGAAAGCCCCGATCCTGTGCCTGGTCGGCGCCCCCGGCGTGGGCAAGACCTCGCTCGGGCAGTCGATCGCGCGCGCGACCAACCGCAAGTTCGTGCGCATGTCGCTCGGCGGCGTGCGCGACGAGGCGGAGATCCGCGGGCACCGTCGCACCTACATCGGCTCGATGCCCGGCAAGATCCTCCAGAACATGACCCGCGTCGGCGTGCGGAACCCCTTGTTCCTGCTGGACGAGGTGGACAAGATGGGCATGGACTTCCGGGGCGATCCGGCCAGCGCGCTGCTGGAAGTGCTCGATCCCGAGCAGAACCACACCTTCGTCGACCACTACGTCGAGGTCGAGTACGACCTCTCGGACGTGATGTTCGTGTGCACGGCGAACACCCTCAACATCCCGCCGGCGCTGCTCGACCGCATGGAGACGATCCGGCTCTCGGGCTACACCGAGGACGAGAAGGTGAACATCGCGTTGAAGCACCTCCTGCCCAAGCTCATGAAGAACCACGGCTTGAAGCCCGAGGAGCTCGCCATCTCCGAGAGCGCGGTGCGCGACATCATCCGCTACTACACCCGGGAGGCCGGGGTGCGGGCGCTCGAGCGCGAGCTCTCCAAGATCTGCCGCAAGGTGGTGAAGATGCTGGTGGGCGACGGCGTGGAGCGCAAGGTGTCGGTCAGCGCGCGCGGCCTCGACAAGTACCTGAGCGTGCGGCGCTATACCTACGGCATGGCCGAGAAGAAGAACCAGGTCGGGCAGGTCTCAGGCCTCGCCTGGACCGAGGTGGGGGGAGAGCTCCTCACCATCGAGGCGGCAATCATGCCCGGCAAGGGCAAGATGACCACCACCGGCAAGCTCGGCGAAGTAATGCAGGAGTCGGTGCAGGCAGCGCTCTCGGTCGTGCGCAGCCGCTCCCGTCGCCTCGGCGTCCCGGCGGACTTCTACCAGAAGAACGACATTCACATCCACCTGCCGGAAGGCGCGACGCCCAAGGACGGGCCGAGCGCCGGCATCGGCATCTGCACCGCGATGGTTTCGGCGCTGACCGGCATCCCGGTACGCGCCGATGTGGCGATGACGGGGGAAATCACGCTGCGGGGCGAAGTGCTGCAGATCGGCGGGCTCAAGGAGAAGCTGCTCGCGGCGCATCGCGGCGGGATCAAGACCGTGCTGATCCCCGAGGAAAACGTGAAGGACCTCGCGGAAATCCCCGATAACATCAAGAACCGGCTCGACATCCAACCGGTGAAGTGGATCGACAGCGTGTTCGAGATGGCGCTCGAGCGCAAGACCGAGCCGCTGTCGGAGGACGATGTCGCGCCGGCGCTGCCTCCGGTCACCGAGGCTCCGGCTCCGGCGGCCGTCAAGCACTAGCTTGAAAGGCGTGAACAGTGACCGGTGACCCGTGACCGGTGCTGATCGCGAGAAAAAGGGCGGCGCTGCCGCCCTTTTTCTTGTACTGGCGCTGCAGTCCGCCAGCCACGTGCGGTGTGTCGCGAGTCATTCACTCACTTGGTCAATCACTTAATCCGGATCTTTCCATTGACTTCTTCAGTCCGCATTCGCTCACGTGTTGATTTTGCGCGGCGTTTCTCATTTGCACGCGCGCGGGCGAAATTTTTTTTTGCGGTTGCTTGACACCGGCGCGACGCGCTTGCTATAAAGAAGCCGACTCAATTCACATCGCGTTCGCCGACAAACCAACTGAATAAGAATTTTTCGCAGCCGCCCTTGATGGATCGAAGGCGCGGCCGCACAGGGGACCCGTTTCTCAACGATTAAGCATAAGAGGGGACAACAATGAACAAATCCGAGCTGGTTGACGTCGTATCGAAATCCGCGGGCATTTCCAAATCCGCTTCGGAGAAGGCGCTCGACGGTGCGATCGACGCGATCACGGGCGCCCTCAAGAAGGGACAGTCCGTGACGCTCGTCGGTTTCGGCACCTTCCGCGTGGGCAGGCGCGAGGCGCGCGCCGGCCGCAACCCGCGCACCGGAGAGGAAATCCGCATCAAGGCCGCGCGTGTGCCCAAGTTCAGCGCTGGTAAGGCATTGAAAGACGCGGTAAACTGAGCGCCCCGGTAGCAGTCCAGGATCGTCTCTTTGGGGTAGGCGTGCCGCCGCTGCGGCGCCTACCCCAAAATGCTTCCGGGCGGCGCCGATACCGTGCGCGATGATCGGCGGCAAGCCGTCCGTTCGATCGCGCACACTTAAATCGGCGCGAAAGCGTCCGATTTAAGGGTGCTTAGCTCAGCTGGTAGAGCGTCGCCCTTACAAGGCGAAGGTCGGGAGTTCGAGACTCTCAGCACCCACCAACCGTATATGTAGGAGCGGTAGTTCAGTTGGTTAGAATGCCGGCCTGTCACGCCGGAGGTCGCGGGTTCGAGTCCCGTCCGCTCCGCCACTTTCTCCACCACTCATGTTCGATTTCGTCGCCAAGAACAAAAGACTGATCCAGGGAGTGCTGTTCCTGATCTTCCTGCCGTTCGCATTCTTCGGGGTCGACAGCTACTTTCGCGGCAGCGGCGTGGGCCAGGCGGTGGCGCGGGTGGGCGACCAGAGCATCTCGCAGGAGGAATTCAACCGGGCCTTGCGGGAGCGGCAGGAAGCGCTGCAGCGCATGATGCAGGGTCGCATCGATCCCTCCATGCTCGATAACCCCGAGCTGCGCTACGCGACCCTCGACGCCCTGATCCAGCGGCGGCTCCTGCTCGAGGGCGCGCTGCGCGCGGGCGTCACCGTGAGCGACGAGCGGCTGCAGGACATTATCGTCAGGCAGCAGGCGTTCCAGGACGAGTCCGGCAAGTTTTCGCTCGAGCGCTACCAGCAGTACCTGAGATCCGAGGGCATGACGCCGGTCATGTTCGAGACGCGGCTGCGTCAGGACATCCTCCTGCAGCAGTTCGCGGATGGCTATGCCGACACCACCATCGTGCCGCGCCCGGTCGTCGAGCGCCTGGCGCGGCTGTCCGCGCAGAAGCGGGAGCTTGCCCATCACGTGCTCGCGCCGCAGAACTTCCTCGCGCGGGTCAAGCTCGAGGCCGACGCCGCGAAGCAGTATTACGACGCCAATCTCAACGAGTTCCGGTTGCCGGAGCAGGTGCGAGTCGAATACCTCATGCTCTCGGGGGAGGCGCTCCAGAAGCAGATGCGGGTGGACCCGGCCGAGGTCAGGAAGTATTACGAAACCAATCGCCGGCAGTTCGAGGTGAAGGAGTCGCGCCAGGCAGCCCATATCTTCGTGAGCGCAGAGGCGGCGGCCGGCGCGGAGGCAAGGCAGAAGGCGCGCGCGCGCGCGGAGGCGCTCTACCAGCAGGTGCGGAAGGCGCCGGGCAGCTTCGCCGAGGTGGCGAAGAAGAGCTCCGAAGATCCCGGTTCCGCCGCGGCGGGCGGCGACCTGGGCTACATCGATCCCGGTTCGATGAAGGACGTGCCCGAGTTCGAGGCGGCGCTCTTCAAGCTCAAGCCCGGTGAGATCTCCGCCCCGGTCGAGTCCCGCCTGGGCTATCACGTCATCCGGCTGACGGCGGTGCGGCCGGCCCAGGTCAAGAGCTTCGGGGAAGCGCGCACCCAGATCGAGCAGGATCTTGCAAAGCCGCTCGCGGGGAAGCGCTTCGCCGAGCTGGCGGACGGCTTCAACAACACGGTCTACGAGCAGTCGGACAGCCTCAAGCCCGCGGCCGAGCTGATCCAGGCATCACCGCAGGTGAGCGGCTGGATCACGCGCGCCCGCGCCCCGGAGCCCATGCTCAACAATCCGCGCCTGTTGGCTGCGATCTTCTCGGACGAGGTACTGAAGGCCAAGCGCAATACCGAGGCGATCGAGGTTGCGCCGGCGACGCTCGTCGCAGCACGCGTCCTCGAGCACAAGCCCGAGAGTGTCGTCGCGTTCGACGAAGTGCGGGCGGCGCTCGAGAACCGGCTCGCGCTGCGCGCCGCGGCCCGGCTCTCGGTGGAGGAGGGCCGGCGCCTGCTTGCCGAGTTGAACGAAGGCAAGAGCGTCAAGATCGCGTGGAGCAAGCCCCAGCTCGGGACCCGCGCGGACTTCAAGAACATTCCCGAGCCCGTGGTCCGGCAGGCGTTCCGCCTCGATGCCTCGAAGCTCCCGGTCTACGCCTCGGTGGAGAACCCGCAGCTCGGCTACACGCTGGTGCGGGTGTCCGTCGTGCAGGATGCGGCCGATCTCCCGCCAGAGCAAATTGACGAGCTCGCGAACGCGCTGCGCCGGGTCCTCGCGCAGGAAGCGATGATGGCCCACCTTGCCAGCCTCAAGCAGAAGGCCGGGGTGACGATCAACAAGGAGCTGCTGGAACGGAAGTAGCGTTTACGCGTCCCCGCGCATTCCGCCGACGACCGTATTGAAGCCGCAATCGACGTAGGTGATCTCCCCGGTGATGCCGGCGGCGAGGTCGCTCAGCAGGAAAGCCGCGGCGTTTCCCACGTCATCCGTCGTCACGTTGCGCCGCAGCGGCGCGTTGTCCTCGACGAATTTCAGTATCTTCCCGAAGCCGCTGATGCCGGCGGCAGCCAGCGTCTTGATCGGTCCCGCCGAGATTCCGTTGACCCGGATGCCTTTCGGCCCGAGATCCTGCGCGAGGTAGCGCACCGCGGCTTCCAGGCTCGCTTTCGCCAGACCCATCACGTTGTAGTTCGGCACGGACCGCGCCGCGCCGAGGTAGGTGAGCGTCAGCAGCGCGGCTTTCCGCCCCTCCATCAAGGGCAGTCCCGCCTTGGCCAGCGCCGCGAAGCTGTAGCTGCTTACGTCATGGGCGATGCGGAAGGCGTCGCGCGTGAGGCCGTCGAGGAAGTCGCCCTTCAGCGCCTCGCGCGGGGCGTACGCGATCGAGTGCACGATGCCATCCAGGCCGCCCCACCGCTTGCGCAGCTCATCGAACAGCGCGGCGATCTCGTCGTCCCGGGCGACGTCGCAGGGCAGCACCGGCGCGCTGCCGAACGCCCCGGCCAGCTCCTCGACCCGTCCGCGCAGTTCCGCGCTCTGGTAGGTGAACGCCAGCGCCGCACCTTCGCGGGCCAGCGCTTTCGCGATGCCGTACGCGATGGACCGGTTGGAGAGCAATCCGGTGACGAGGATCTTTCGGTCCTGAAGGAAGCCCATGTTTCAACCTTTTTCTCGGGTGCTCCGTTGCGAACACAGAGCGGGGAGGCTCTATTCCGCGCATTATAATCTGCCGATGCCTTCTCCAGCCCTCCGTGCCCTGCTGATCGCGGCCGCGCTGGCGGCAGGCTGCAGCGGCGCGCCTTGGAACAATCCCTATCCGGCGTCGGAGGACCGGTCCAACATCTTCTACACCTCGTTCTCCGAGCGTCCCAAGCACCTCGATCCGGTGCAGTCCTACAGCGAGAACGAGTACGTGCTGATCGCGAACATCTACCAGCCGCCGCTCCAGTACCACTACTTCAAGCGGCCCTACGAGCTGATTCCGTTTTCCGCCACGGAGGTGCCGCGCGCGCAGCTCTTCGACGCGAAGGGCCGGCGCCTTCCCGACTCGGCCGACGCCAACGATGTCGCCTACAGCGACTACGTGATCCGCATCCGTCCGGGCATCCGCTACCAGCCTCATCCCGCGTTCGCGCAGGACGCCCAGGGCCGCTACCTGTATCACGACATGAAGCCCGGCGACCTCGCCGGCATCCACGCCATCGGGCACTTCAAGGCAACCGGCACGCGCGAGCTCGCCGCCGCCGACTATGTGCACCAGCTGAAGCGCCTCGCGCATCCCCGCCTGCACTCGCCGATCATGCAGCTGATGGGCGAGTACATCGTCGGGCTGAAGGAGCTCGCCGCGGAGCTGGCGCAGGCGGACAAGGCGTTGCCGAAGGGCGGCTTCCTCGACCTGACGCGCTTCGAGCTCGCGGGCGCGCAGGCGATCGACCGCTATACCTACCGCGTCCGCGTGAACGGCAAGTATCCGCAGTTCCTCTACTGGCTGGCGATGCCGTTCTTCGCGCCGGTCCCGCCCGAGTCCGATCGCTTCTACGCCCAGCCCGGCATGGCGGAGAAGAACATTTCGCTCGACTGGTTTCCCGTCGGCACTGGCCCCTACATGCTCACGGTGAACAATCCCAACCGCCAGATGGTGCTCGAGCGCAATCCCCATTACCAGGGCGAGGTCTATCCCTCCGAGGGCGTGCCCGGTGACGCCGAGGCCGGGTTGCTGAAGGACGCGGGCCGGCCGCTGCCGTTCATCGACACGGTGGTGTTCGCGCTCGAGAAGGAGCAGATCCCCTACTGGAACAAATTTCTGCAGGGCTACTACGACGCCTCCGGAATCGCCTCGGACACCTTCGACCAGGCGGTGCAGTTCACCGGCCAGGGCGACGTCACGCTGTCCGAGGACATGCAGGCGCGCGGCATCCGCCTCCAGACTTCGGTCGCGACCACGGTGTTCTACCTCGGGTTCAACATGCTCGATCCGGTGGTGGGCGGCTACAACGAGCGCGCGCGCAAGCTCCGGCACGCGATTTCGATCGCGATCGACCAGGAGGAGATGATCTCGATCTTCCGCAACGGCCGCGGCATTGCCGCCCAGGGGCCGATCCCGCCCGGCATCTTCGGCTATCGCGAAGGCAAGGAGGGCATCAATCCCTACGTCTACGACTGGGAAGGCGGGGCGCCGCGCCGCAAGTCCGTCGAGGATGCGAAGAAGCTCCTGGCCGAAGCCGGCTACCCTCACGGGCGCCACGCGAAGACCGGCGAGCCGCTGCTGGTGAACCTCGACACCACCGGCACCGGGCCCGACGCCAAGGCGCGGCTCGACTGGTACGCCCGGCAGTTCGAGAAGATCGGCGTGCAGCTCGCGATCCGTGCCACCGACTGGAACCGCTTCCAGGACAAGCTGCGCAAGGGCAACGTGCAGTTGTATTTCCTGGGCTGGAACGCGGATTACCCGGATCCCGAGAACTTTCTGTTCCTGCTGCACGGCGCGCAGGGCAAGGTCAAGACGTCCGGCGAGAATGCATCCAACTACGAGAACCCCGAGTTCGACCGGTTGTTCGAGCGCATGAAGAACATGTACAACGGGCCCGAGCGGCAGGCGTTGATCGACCGCATGGTCGAGGTGGCGCGCCGCGACGCGCCCTGGGTCTGGAGCCTGTTCCCGAAGGACTACACGCTGCACCACGAGTGGGTGCGCAACCGCAAGCCCAACCAGATGGCGAACAACGGGCTCAAGTACCAGCGCATCGATCCCGCGCTGCGCAGCGAGCGGCGGCGGGAGTGGAACCAGCCCGTCATCTGGCCCGCGTTTGCGCTGCTGGCTGTCGTGGGGCTGTCGCTCGTGCCGGCCGTGCGGACCTACCGCCGCCGCGAGCGCCAGACCGCCAAGGCGGTGACCAGTGACCGGTGACCAGTGACCGGTCAGGCCTCATGATTTCATACATCATCCGGCGGCTGCTGTATGCGATCCTGATATTGATCGGGGTCAACTTCATCACGTTTTTCCTGTTCTTCGAAGTCAATTCCCCGGACGACATGGCGCGCGTGCACCTCGGAGTGAAGCGCGTGACGCCGGAAGCGATCCAGAAGTGGAAGGAAGAGCGCGGCTATGATAAGCCGCACTTCTATAGCGACGCGGCGACAGGCGTCAAGCGCTTCACCGACACCCTCTTTTTTGAGAAGTCGGTGAAGCTCTTCGCGTTCAACTTCGGGCGCTCCGACCAGGGGCGCGATATCGGCTACGACATCAGCACCCGCATGTGGCCGAGCCTCGCGATCGCGCTGCCGGTGTTCCTGCTGGGGCTTGCGGCGTACCTCACGTTTGCGCTCGTCATGGCGTTCTTCCGCGCGACCTACGTGGACTTCTGGGGCGTGGTGGCGTGCGTGGCGATGATGTCGATTTCCGGGCTCTTCTACATCATTGGCGGCCAGTTTCTGATCGGGAAGCTCCTCGGCATCGTTCCGATCTCGGGCTACGACGGCGGCGCCGACGCGCTCAAATTCCTGGTGCTGCCAGTCATCATCGGAGTCGTCGCCGGCATCGGCGCCAATACGCGCTGGTACCGCACGATCTTCATCGAGGAGATCAACAAGGACTACGTGCGCACCGCGCGCGCGAAGGGGCTGTCCGAGCCGCGCGTACTGTTCCGCCACGTCCTCCAGAACGCGATGATCCCGATCCTCACCGGCGTCGTGGTCGTGATACCGCTCCTCTTCATGGGGAGCCTCGTCGCCGAGGCGTTCTTCGGCATTCCGGGGCTCGGCAGCTACACGATTGACGCCATCAACTCGCAGGACTTCGCCGTCGTGCGCGCAATGGTGTTCCTGGGCTCGGTGCTCTACATCATCGGGCTCATACTCACGGACATCTCGTACACGCTGGTCGATCCCCGTGTCCGATTTGAGTGACAAGGGGAATAATCTGAGCATGCCGATCACCGCTCACCGGTCACCGGTCACGCCCCATGCCTTTTAAGCTGGTCATCCTCTGGACCGATGCGCTGATCTACCTGCTGGTGGTGGTGGTCGCGCTGCTCGTCTGGCATATCCGGCGCCAGGAGCACCTGATGGCGCCGTGGCGCAAGGTCGCGCGCAGCCCGAGCGGCATGTCGGCGGCAACGTTGCTGGCGTGCTTCGTCGTGATCGGGCTCGCCGACTCGGTCCACTACCGTCCCGCCATCGCGGTGAAGGACGGCAAGACCGTGTACGCGGTCGAGGTACTGTCCCTGCTCGACGCGGCCGCGACATCGCTGCGGCAGAGGCGGGAGAAGACCTATTCGGCGCCGCTGGCGACCCACCTCTACGCCAAGGAGACCCTGACGCTGCCCGACGGCCGCGAGGTGCGCGATTTCCCGCGGTTGCGCCACGGCGGCGCTCACCTGAGCGACCCGGACACGGAGCTCGTGCCGGACCTGGCGCGGCGCGCGTTGCTGGGCCTTGCCTCGGGCGCCGTGCTGTGGATCCTGCTGGCCGCACTGCTGTGCGCGGTGCTCGCCCGGCGCGGCACGACCGACGTGGACGCAATGTGGCACGCCGTGTGGCGAGGGGAGACCGAGCTGCCCTGGCGCGCTGTGCTGTTGACGGCCGCGGCAATCCTGGCGGTCGCGACGCCGCTGCTCGTCATTGCCGCGCACTACCACGTGTTCGGCACCGACAAGGTCGGCCAGGACGTGTTCTACCAGGCGCTGAAGAGCATCCGCACCGGTCTCGTGATCGGCACGCTCACGACGCTGGTGATGCTGCCGTTCGCCCTTGCCCTCGGCGTGATGGCGGGCTACTTCAAGGGCTGGGTGGACGATGCGATCCAGTATCTCTACACGACGCTGTCCTCGATCCCGGGCGTGCTGCTGATCGCGGCCGCCGTGCTCATGATGCAGGTCTGGATCGACACTCATCCCCACCTGTTCGACACCGTCCTCGCCCGTGCCGACATGCGCCTGCTGTTCCTGTGCGTGATCCTCGGCATCACCAGCTGGACCGGGCTCGCGCGCCTGCTGCGGGGCGAGGCGCTGAAGCTGCGCGAGATGGAATACATCCAGGCGGCGCACGCCTTCGCCGTCCCGCACTTCCGCATCATCACGCGCCACATCCTGCCCAACGTGATGCACATCGTGCTGATCGCCATCGTGATGGACTTCTCCGGCCTGGTGCTGGCGGAAGCGGTGCTGTCGTACGTCGGCGTCGGCGTGGATCCCTCGACCATCAGCTTCGGCACGATGATCAACAGCGCCCGCCTCGAGATGGCGCGCGAGCCCATGGTGTGGTGGTCGCTGGCGGCGGCATTCGGCTTCATGCTGCTGCTGGTGCTGTCGGCCAATCTCTTCGCGGACGCCGTCCGGGATGCGTTCGACCCGCGCATACGCGCGGCCGGCGGCTTGCGCTTTGCCGTTCAACGTGCCTGACCCCATTTTTCAGGCCGCGCCCCTGCTGAGCGTCCGAAATCTCAGGACCTGGCTCGACGCCGGCGGCGGTGTCGTGCGCGCTGTGGACGGGGTGTCCTTTGATGTCCACCGCGGCGAGACTTTCGCGCTGGTCGGGGAATCCGGATGCGGCAAGTCCATGACCGCGCTTTCCATCATGCGGCTGCTGCCGGAAGCAGGCGGGATTGTCGGCGGAACCGTCGAGCTCGACGGGCGAGACTTGCTACAGCTCCCCGAGTCGGCGATGCGCGAGGTGCGGGGAGGGCGCATCGGCATGATCTTCCAGGAGCCGGCGCTTTCGTTGAATCCCGTGATGACGGCGGGCGCGCAGATTGCCGAGACGCTGCGGCGCCACACCGATCTCTCGGGAGCGGCGCTGCAGGCGCGCGTGCTGGAAGTGATCGAGGCGGTGCGCATGCCCGATGCGGCACGCCGGCGCCACGAGTACCCGTTCCAGCTCTCCGGCGGCATGAAGCAGCGGGTCATGATCGCGATGGCGCTCGCTTGCGACCCGGAGCTGCTGATCGCGGACGAGCCGACCACCGCGCTCGACGTCACGATCCAGGCCCAGGTGCTCGATCTGCTGCGCGAGCTGCAGCGAAATCGCCGCATGTCGGTGATGCTGATCACGCACGACCTGGGCGTGGTGGCGCAGATGGCGCACCGCGTGGCCGTGATGTACGCGGGAGAAATCGTCGAGACGGCATCGCGGGAGGCATTCTTCGCGCGGCCCGCGCACCCCTATTCGCGCAAGCTCTTCGAATCGCTGCCGACCGGGGCGAAGCGCGGCACGCTCCTCTCCGCGATTCCCGGCAGCGTGCCCTCGCTCACGCAAGACTTTCAGGGCTGTCGTTTCGCCGACCGCTGCGATTCGGCCTGGGACCTCTGCCGCAAGTCCACGCCGGGCTTCCACGAGACTGAAAGTGGGCAGTTCGTCCGCTGCCACCTCTACGCGCCCGGCGCTGAGAAGGCAGAAGGCAGAAGGCAGAAGGCGGAAACTGCAAGCAGCGCCTCCCGG
>Ga0208685_1000183_pt1 | contig 23811 bp, 21 predicted proteins | sample EasRivMeERMLT890_FD_187533 | JGI IMG/M metagenome (GOLD analysis project Ga0208685, IMG submission 187533) | Soil microbial communities from meander-bound floodplain in the East River, Colorado, USA - East River MetaG ERMLT890 (SPAdes) (version 2) | ecosystem: Environmental > Terrestrial > Soil...
GGCATCGTTGCCCTGATCCTGGGCGGCTCGATGCTCACCAGCGGCAACCCGCCGGGATTCACGATCTCCCCCTGGGTTGTCTGGAGTACCGCTGCCGTCCTCGGCGGGCTCGTGATACTGGTCTTCGTCAACGTATTCCGGATCCGCCACCTGCCTGTCGCCGTCGGCGTGGAAACGGTCGTCGGAAGGGAACTCAAGGTGCGTTCCGCCCTCGATCCTCGCGGTTTCGTGATGATGGACGGCGAAAACTGGACAGCGGTGTCCGAGGAAGGCAACATCAGCCCCGGCGAGACAGTGATAGTGACCGAGATCAACGGATTGAAGCTAAGGGTGCGCAGAGCACCAACAGAAGGAGCACAGGATGTCCCAGCAGCAACCGATTGAACCCGAACCAGAACGCGTACCCGGGCCGAACTGGCTCGCCCGGATCCTCACGGTCTTCGGCTACATCCTGGCAGTGCCGCTGTTTCCGTTCGCAATCAAAGTGGTCCAGGAGTATGAGCGCGGCGTCATCTTCCGGCTGGGACGGCTGGTCGGCGCACGCGGTCCGGGGCTTTTCTTCATCCTCCCGTTCGTGGAGCGCATGGTAAAGGTGGACCTGCGAATCGTGACGATGGATGTACCCAGGCAGGACGTGATTACGCAGGACAACGTCACGGTGAAAGTGGACGCTGTCGTCTACTTCCGCGTGCTGGACCCGGAGTGGGCAGTGGTGAAGGTGACGGACTACATCCGCGCGACCTCGCTCGTGGCACAGACGACGTTGCGAAGCGTGCTTGGTCAATCGGACATGGACGAGTTGCTGAGCAAGCGGGACGAACTGAACCAGCGCCTCCAGATGATCATCGACGAGGCGACGGAGCCGTGGGGGATCAAAGTGACCATCGTCGAGGTTCGCGACGTGTCACTGCCGGCAGAGATGATCAACGCCATGAGCCGGCAGGCCCAGGCGGAGCGAGAACGGCGAGCCAAGGTGATCCACGCCGAGGGCGAGTTCGAGGCGTCGCGGAGGCTGGCCGAGGCCGCGGGCGTGATGGCGGAGGAGCCAACGACGCTGCAGCTACGCTACTTGCAGACGCTAACGGAGATTGCGTCAGAGAAGAACAGCACGGTGGTGTTCCCGATCCCCGTGGACGTCATCACGATGTTCCTCAACCAGAGTGGAAATGGGCGTCAGCAGCCCCAGCAGCGGCGACAGATTCCAGCGGACGGCGATCAGGCCGCAGAGTAGCCCTGCACCGAGACTTCGCCCGCCTCCAGGGTCATCACGCTGCCGTCGGCGAGGCGCAGCAGCAGGTTACCCTCGGCGTCCACGTCTTTTGCGGTGCCGGAGTAAGTCTCGCCCCGGAAAGTGACGTCGACCTGGCGGCCTATCGTGTCGAGGCGGGCGCGCCACCATTCGTGGACATCCCCCTTCTCGGTGCTTGAGCGCTGGTAGAGTTCTTCGAACTGGTTTAGCAGCGCCGCCAGGAGGTCTTCGCGGGAGACGGAAGTTGCGGCCTCGTTGACCAGGCTGGTGGCGATGGCCGAAATCGCGGGATCGTCCACCTTGTAGTTCACGTTGATCCCGATGCCGACGACCGCGTAGCGCACCTCATCACCGGATGTCTCGCTCTCGATCAGGACACCGCCCAGCTTCTTGCCCCCGACGATGACGTCGTTGGGCCACTTGAGCAGCGGTCTCACGGCGGAAACCGCGTCAATGGCGAGGCAAGCAGCCAACGGCGTGACAACGCCAAGGGAACGGAGGCGGGCGATATCAGGCCTCACGACGATTGTCAGGTAGAGGTTGAGGCCGGCGGGCGATACCCATTTACGGTCGAAGCGGCCACGACCGGCCGTCTGCTCCTCGGCGAGTATCACGGTGCCATCCGGTGCTCCATCCTCCGCTTCGCGACGGGCGACGTCCATCGTCGAGTCGGTCGATGTTAGGTACATGAGGCGGCGGCCGACGAACTCCGTGCGGAGTTTGTCGTGGACGGCAGAGAGGTTGATCCACATGACTGGTCAAGGTTAGGGGACAAAAGATTAGGGGGCCAGCCTGTCGGCTGACCCCCTGTTCGATGGCACGTAGACTACCCACGCACCTAGCCTGCTAACAGGCTACACCAGCACCTCATTGAGGTGGCGGTGCGAATGGATAGGCCTACGGCCATACGTACTGTGGTCCATTCACATCACCTCCTTTCCTGCCTCGCATGTTAACAGGTCATCGAGAGACTTATAAGCCCCGTCGCCCGAAAAGTTTGGGGAAATTTCAGGAAGCGGTGTAGCCCAACTGAGCGAGGGCTTGTGCCGCGACTTCCCGGTCGTCGCATTCGTAGATGGTGGCACCGATGTGAACCTGGCGCTCGTGACCTTTGCCGGCAAGGAGGACCACATCCTCGTCCACGGCCATCGAGAGGGCCTGGGCAATCGCCTCACGGCGGTCGGGGATCACGGAGAAGTCGTGGCCGTCCCGCTTCCCGACCGCGCGCATCTCCGCTGCGATCTCCGCGAGGATGGCGTCGCGGTCTTCGGAATATGGGTTATCGTCCGTGATGAACGTGTAGTCCGCCAGCTCGGCGGCGGCGCGGGCCATGCCCGGACGGCGCTCTTTGTCGTGCTCCCCTATGCAACCGAAAACCGCGATCACACGACCATGGGAGGAATCCCGCAACATTCGCAACACCCGTCGCAGCGATTCCGGAGCGTGGGCAAAGTCCACCAGAACGGTGAAGGGCTGACCCCGGTCGATGAACTGCGTGCGACCGGGGGCGCCCGGCCAGGTGGAGATGGCGGCGATCACCGAATCCAGGGGCGCTTCGGCGGCGCTGGTGATGGCAAGCGCGGCGATGGCGTTGGAGACGTTGAACGGCCCGGGCATCGGCACCAGGACCTCGCTAGTCGCGCGTGGCATGGCTGCCTGGAAACGCGTTCCGCGGCCCTCGGGGTGCAGACCGATCGCCCGGAAGTCGGCGCCGGATTCTATGCCGTACGTCGCGACCTTCGACCGCGTGAGGCTGCGCATGTATGCGCAGGCCTCGTCGTCCGCGTTAAGTATGGCCGTTTTCTCCACGCCTTTCTTCGGGGCATCGTCCAGCATCTGGAAGAGGCGGCCCTTGGAGGCGCGATAGTCGTCCTCGCTGCCGTGAAAGTCTATGTGGTCGCGGCCAATGTTGGTGAAGGCGGCGATATCGTAATAGCACCCGTCGACGCGGTGAAGAGCGAGTCCGTGAGACGTCGCCTCGATGACGGCCCACTCGCACCCGGCATCCACCATCTGGGCCAGCATTGACTGGACCTGCGGCGATTCCGGCGTGGTGAATCGCCCCGTGTCTGCGATGAGTTGATCTCCGATGCGACATTCGGCGGTGCTAATGAGCCCCGTCTTGAGCCCGGCCGCACTGAATACATGGGAGACGAGGTGGCAAAGGCTGGTCTTCCCATCGGTGCCGGTGACGCCCACGACCTTTAGCTTGCGAGCGGGAAAATCGTTGAGGGCGGCTGCAAGGCGGGCCATGCCGGACCGTGTATCCCCCAGGACAAGCAGGTCGACCCCGGCGCCTTCAACCAGCGACTTCCACATGCCCTCCCGGTCCTCCTGGACGACGACGGCCTCCGCCCCGTTCTCTACAGCGCGGCCCAAATAGGCGTGGCCGTCCACGGTGAATCCGGGGACGGCGACGAAGAGGGCCCCGGGTGCGACAGCCCTAGAATCGTGCTCAATGCTGGAGATCTCGATGTCGCCGTCGCCGATGAGGCGGCCATCCTCGGCCCGGGCCAGGTCCTTTAGGAGCATGTCGTAAGGATAACGTCAGCGGCCGGCGGTTGGTGGTAGCGGTTCGGCCGCAGCAGGCCTGTAGGCCGAGTTCTGTATCCTTCGAAGAAGGACGGTGACCATCAATCTGGTCCCGGCGTTACCACCGGGCTCAAGCGGCCAACCCGAGACATTGGGCCAGGCGCCCTTAACAGCCTCCTATTTGGCCTTGCTCCGCGCGGGGTTTAGCCGGCCTCCGGATCGCCCCGGAGCCGGTGGGCTCTTACCCCACCATTTCACCCTTGCCCTTCAGAGAAGAGCGGTATGTTTCTGTGCCACTTTCCGTCGGATCACTCCGCCTGGGCGTTACCCAGCGCGCTGCCTGTGTGGAGCTCGGACCTTCCTCTCCTCCGAAAAGGAGCGGTCACCCGGCCTGCTGCGGCATCCTCAATTGTAACACCGTGCAGAGATGCGTCAGTCGTCCTCCAGGGTGTCCAGCGCGAGGTTTGCCAGTTCGTCCGCGCGTCCGTTCTTCGCACGCGGGACATGGTCCATCTGGAACGAATCGAACTGGCGGCGGAGCTCGACCACGCGGTTGAAGAGGGGCTTGAGGCGCTCATTGCGGACCTTGTACCGGTGCTGGAGCTGTCGAATGACCAGTTCGGAGTCCATGCGGAGTTCGACCTCCCCGCCGCCGAGAGCGAGAGCGGATTCCAGGCCGGCGATCGCGGCCTTGTATTCAGCCTCGTTGTTTGTGCCGTGGCCGATGCGCCGTGAGACTGTGTGGGCTTCCTGGCCCGACTCGTCGTAGACAACGGCGCCGATGGAAGCAGGACCCGGGTTCCCCCTCGAGGCCCCGTCGGCGTAGACAAGCCAGCGTCCCGGCATTCAGGTTCGGGGAATAATGCGAATTTCGTCGTCGGAGATGTCGATGCGTTCAAGGGCTTCCCGAAGAAGCTCCTGCTTACTTTCGAACTCGAGGCTCTCCCAGGCGGCGGTGAGCCTGGCGAGAATGGCTTGCACGTGCTGGTGGCGGGCCTTCTCCGTCGCTAGCAGTTTCGCTTGCTTCCCCGCGTCGTTGAGTTTGGCTTCCAGCACCAGTTGCTGCGAGGCAACCGTTGTCGCCGCGTCGAGCAGCTTCTCATTGTCTATCTCCCCACCGACTGCGGAGTCGAGGACCTGCTCAAGGCGCTTGTCCAGGCGGCGAACCTTATCCCGGAGCTTCGCCATGACGACTTCATGATCTTCGATTGTGCCCTTGCCGTTCTTCCGGTGAAGTGACGACGGGTCGGAGAGCATCAAACGCACGGCCTCCTCCAGGGCTTCCGCGCGGCGGGTGTGGTAGTCACACAGGCTACGGTTGGTCCGGGACTCGCATTGGTAATAGCGATACTGGGCAGAACGCATGGTTCCATCACCTCGCTGCCAGCGTTGTTTTCGTGTGACACCGATCATCTTGTTGCCGCAATGGGCGCAGTAGGTGAGGCCGGAAAGCAGGAATGGAGATACATGGCGATTTGTCGTACTTGGCCGGCGCTGGTCCAGCCGCTCTTGCACCTCCTGGAAATTCTCTCGAGAGATCAGCGGCGCATGGCTCGCCGGAACCCGCACTCCGAACCGCGAGTAAGTCCCGACGTAGGCGCGGTTGCGAAGGATGTCCCGTACCGTCACCATACTCCAGAGCCCGCCGCGGCGCGTGCGGATCTCCTCCTCGTTTAGCCGCCGGGCGATGCGGCGGATACCAAGGCCGTCCTTCAGGTACAGCCGGAAGATGTAGCGGACTACCGAGCCTTCCTCCGGAATAATGACGAGCCTGCGGTTGGAGCCGACTCGGTACCCGTACGGCGGCCTGCCAAGGGCCTCTCCCTTAACGGCTTTGCGGCGCATGGCCGCCTTAACGCGGTCACCGAGTGTGCCATTGATGCGGACATGCCCCCACGTGTCAACGACAGTTGCCGACAGGTCCTCACGGCAGTCCATCCCAACCATCGGGAGGCTGAGGCTGGCTAGCTGGAAGTACCGTCGCATCGCCTCCGTGGGGTTGGCGCCTAACGTCATAAGGTCGGGGACCACCAGGAGCATAAACCCGCTGTTCTCCTGGCGGCGGACGAAGTCCATGAGCTGCCGAAATCCAACGTGCTCCTTGTCGGTCTGAGTGTCGAGGAAGGTGGCGGCTGCCTCGTAGCCGCTGGACTGGCAGAAGTCCAGGAAGGCGTCGCTTTGCTCGGCAAGGGATCTCGTGCCCGTCTCGCGGAAATAGCCGACGGCTTTCATCAGTTGAGAAGGATCCTCTCGCAACTGACGCACTGGACGACGCCGCCGCCGCCGCGAACGCGCTGCATGATGGATACGGGGAGGGTGATCCGGCAGCCCCCACACATGCCACGTTCGAGGCGGGCAACGCCGAGACCGCCTTTCCGGGCGCGTATGTTGTCGTACATGCTCAACACGCTGCGGTCAACGCCAGCAGCCTGTCCGTCTCGCCGGGCTCGCAACTCCTCGGCCTGCGGTTCCAGTTCCCTCTTTTCGACCAGCAGTTCTGCCTGCTCGGCCTTCCAGTCACCCTCGATCTCGTCCAATTTCGCGCGCACCTCCGCCGCCTCCGACTCCGCGGCCTCTGCCTGCTCGAGGATGGCGAGGAGTTCGTCTTCGCGGCGGGCTACTAGCTCTTTGACTGACCTGAGGTCGGCGTCCAGGTCCTGGAGCTCCTTCGGGTTCTTGACGGTGCCAGCGTAGAGCTTCTTTTCAATCTCGGCCGCTTTGGCTCGCACGTCCTCCGCTACCTCCTCCGCTTCCTTCTGTTGAGTGCGGATGCCATCGACGATGGATTCCTTCGCCTCCAGTTCGGCGCGCGCCTCCAGCAGCTCCTCCGTTTCGGCAAGAGAGTCTTCGATCTCAGCCAGCCGGGCTTGAGCCTTATCTAACAGCAGGTCCGTTTCCTGCAAACCGAATAGGTCAGTTGTTGCAGCCATGGGTGCGGGGAAGCGAGCCAGTCGGCGGGGGCGGAATGGACAGCGCTGCGTCGGGATTATAGGCTCGCGCGGCGAGCCTTTGCAAACCCTTTTGAGGGCTAAGGTAAGCTATATTCGAAGCACTTTCTCCCGGCTCATCGACATGCTCACCCTCAACGTACTCACAGAACTCAGGCAACGTCTCGGCTCGGTCAATGAGTACGAGATCGATGAGCCGTACCTGGCTGTCGATGACCACAGGATCGAGGATATCCGGGGTTCTCTGCGACTCCTTCGGACCGACCGCGGGTTGCTGGCCAAGGTGGACGCAGAAGGCGTGACCGACGCGCAGTGCTCAAGGTGTGACAAGGACCTGCGGGTCCCGGTCCGTCTCGACTTTGAAGAGGAGTACGTGCCTGAGCTCGATCCCAACACGAGCGCGATAGTCTACCTGGCGGCGGATGACGAGGCGTTCCGGATTGATAAGCGATACGAACTGGATTTGCGGGAGGGGCTGCGCCAGTATATCCTCATATCTGAGCCGGTGAAGCCGCTCTGCAAGCCAGATTGCGCCGGACTCTGCACGATCTGCGGGGCCGATCTGAACGAAGGCCCTCATCAATGCGAAGAACCACCCGATGAACGCTGGAGCGCGCTCGCCGGGCTGAAGCGTGAAATCGAAGAAGGGGACTGACGAATGGGCCCGCTACCAAAGAAGAAGACATCTGTAGCCCGCAAGAAGCGCAAGCGCGCGCACATCTCCGCGACAGTGCCGGCCCTGCACGCCTGCCCCCAGTGCCGCAGCCCCAAGCCAATGCATCGGGCGTGCCCGACTTGTGGGACCTACCGCGGACGAGACGTGCTCGCCGCACGCCGTGAGCGGCGCCCCCGGCCCCAGTAAACCTGCGTGCTATACTGCGCCTGATCATGAGACGAGGCCTTCTTTTCGCGCTCCCGCCCCTGAGCTTGATGCTCCTCGGCGCCGCTGCCGTCACATACTTCATCTGGTGGGACGCCACCCATTGCACGTTCTGCCGGGCACGCCTTGATGAGTTTGGCCGCTGCCCCAACCCGGACTGCCATTTCGGGCGTCTCACACTTGAGCAAGACGGCGTCAGCGTCACATAAAGTCCTGAATGAGCCAAACCTCCACGCCCGCAGGTAAGGTCTCCGAACTCCTCCAGCAGCTACCCAACGATCCCGGCCTCGCGATCGTTTTCCCCGGCCAGGGGAGCCAGAAGGCGAGCATGGGGAACGACGCCCGCGCCGCCTCGGAGTTGGCGCGGCGCATCTACGCGACCGCAGACGAGACCCTTGGCTTCGCGCTCTCAGCCCTCTGCGCTGAAGGTCCGGACGAGGTGTTAACGCTGACCGAGAACGCCCAACCCGCCATCCTCGCTACATCCATGGCAATCCTCGCGGCAGCGATCGAATCGGGAGAAATCGACCGGAGCCCGGCCTGCGTGGCGGGCCACAGCCTCGGAGAATATTCGGCACTCGTGGCGGCGGGATCCCTGGCGTTCGAGGATGCCATTCGCCTCGTCCGAGAACGCGGCAGGCTGATGGGCGCCGTCAAGTCGGGAACGCTGGCGGCGATCGTTGGACTGGACGAGGAAACGGTGCTTGGCATCTGCGCCGATTCAGGAGCCGAAGTGGCCAATTTCAACGCACCCACCCAGACCGTCGTCGGTGGTTCGCCGAAGGCGACGGAAGAAGCATGCAGATTGGCGAAGGACCGCGGCGGGCGCGGTATCCCGGTCAAGGTTTCGGGAGCGTTCCACACCTCGCTGATGGCGCCGGCGGCGGAGGCGTTCTCCAGTGTCGTGGAAGCGGCGAAGATCGAGCAGCCTCAAATCACGGTCATAGGCAACGTCAGCTCTCAACCCCTGGCCAGCTCGGACGATGTCCGGGCTGACCTGGCATCACAAATCCGGTCGCCGGTACGCTGGTACCAATCGGTGGACCTTATGGCTGAGCGTGGCGTGACCCGAGTTATGGAAATTGGGCCGGGCCAAATCCTCACAAACCAACTGAAGAGGAGCCATCCGGCGCTTGAATACTACCCGTGGGACGAGGCGGGGAAATGAAGTGGCACCGTGTTTGACCTGAGCGGTCGCGTCGCCCTCGTGACAGGTGGCTCGCGCGGCATCGGCGCCTCGATCTGCAAGCAACTGGCCGGACAGGGAGCTGCCGTCGCGATCAACTACCGCGAAAGCGAAAAGCAGGCGCAGGAGTTGAAGGCAACTATAGAGAAGGGTGGCGGCAAAGCTATCATCACGAAGGGCGATGTGCGCAAGCAGGAAGACGCGGAGCGTATCGTCCGGGAGACGGTGGAGGCGTTCGGCGCCATCCACATCCTCGTAAACAACGCTGGCTTCAACCGCGACACACTGCTCCTGCGGATGTCAGTGCAGGACTGGGACGAGGTGATGGACACGAACCTTAAGGCCGTGTTCCTCTGCACAAAGGCCGCCCTCCGGCCGATGATGAAGGAGCGCTGGGGCCGTGTCATCAATATCGGGAGCGTCTCCGGCCTCGCGGGGAACGCAGGCCAGGCTAACTACGCCGCAGCCAAATCCGGACTCCTGGGCTTCACGCGCGCCGTCGCCCGCGAGATGGGCTCGCGCAACGTTACGGCCAATGTCGTGGCACCCGGGCTGATCCCGACAGAACTGACGAAGGACATCCGCAAGGAGATCGTAGAGGGCGTGCGCCAACGGCTACTTATCGACCGTATGGGCACACCGGAGGATGTGGCGGCAATGGTCGGCTACCTCGCTTCCGACGAGTCAGGCTACGTCACAGGGCAGGTGTTCGCCGTCGATGGCGGCCTCCACCTCTAAGCCATGATCGGAAAGCGACGCAAGGCCCGTGTGATTGCCCTGCAATCGCTGTTTGAACACGACACAGTCGGACACCCCGTAGAGGTGGCTCTCGACCAGCAGGCGCAATTGCTCGGCGCCTCTCCTGCGGTTCGGGAGTTCGCAGCGGAATTGGTGGAGGGCGTGTCCAGCAATCGGGAGAAGATCGACAGGGTCATCGTCGAGACGGCTCCGGCGTTTCCGCTGGATCAGATGGCCGTAGTTGACCGGAATATCCTTCGGCTTGCGGTCTATGAAATCCTACTCGATAATAAGGTGCCAATGCGGGCCGCCATCAACGAGGCCGTCGAACTGGCCAAAGAGTACGGCGGAGACAATTCCCCGAAATTCATCAACGGAGTACTTGGGTCTGTGAGCACGCTCGCAACCCGTTAACCCCAAGGAGGTAGAACCCCGTGCCAGCCGTATTCGAAAGAGTCCGAAAAATCATCGCTGAGCAGCTCGGCGTCGAGGAGTCCGAGATCACCCCGGAGACGTCCTTCGTGGACGACCTCAACGCCGATTCCCTGGACCTGGTCGAGCTGATCATGTCGCTGGAAGAAGAGTTCAGCAAAGAGGGCAAGGCCGTCGAGATCTCTGACGAGGACGCGGAGAAGATCGCCACCGTGCAGGACGCCGTGAATTTCATTAAGGAACAGGGCGGGATCGACGACTAACCTCTAGCAGCACCCGAACTCAGGCCCCCGGCTGAAAACGCCGGGGGTTTTCGCGTTCGTAATCTATAATGGACGCCGTATGAACTTCTTCGGAATCGGCCCGCTGGAGATCCTGCTGGCCGCGATCATCGCCATCATCGTGCTCGGCCCGGAGCGTTTTCCCGGGCTGGCAGTGCAGATCGCCCGGGGGATCAAGTACCTCCGGGGATACGCCACGGATAGCACGGCGGAACTGCGCGCCGAGTTCCAGGAACTGACAAAAGAGTACGAGTCCTTGCGCGGCGAACTGGCCGATGTGCGCGGAAGCCTGACGAAGAGCGCTGGCTCAGTGACGGGCGAGATCGAGCGCGTCGTCACAGAGACGAAGCCAGCGCTGCAGCAGGTGATGGACGCCACGAAACCGATAATCGAGCCCGGCGGCGATCTGCCGCCGGAAAAGCCGAAGACCAACGGGGCCGCGCCGGAATAGGCGGGCCACACGATGACCAGCACCGCGCCATCGCAACCATCGCCCGGCGCTCCACAGAAGGAGACCGACGAGAAGTACCTGACCCTGATGGAGCACCTGCAGGAGCTCCGTTACCGGGTGATGATGATGGCGATCGCGGTAGTCATCGGGCTCGTGATCTCGGCAACCTTCGCCGACGACTTCATCGAATTCCTCAAGCAGCCGGCCGAGGAGCGGCGGCCTGACTTCAACCTCGTCTTCATCGAGCCGTTCGAAAACTTCGTCGTCTACTTCCGGGTTTCATTGCTCGGCGGCCTCGTTCTGGCCATGCCCGTGATCCTTTATCACGGCCTCCGCTTTGTGTCGCCGGCCCTTCACGGCAACGAACGGCGCTGGCTCTACGGCACAGTGCTCGGCGCCAGCGGACTGTTCTTGTTGGGCGTTGCCTTCGCCTACTACGTGGCGCTTCCGCCGGCGCTCGACTTCCTCCTCAATTTCAACGACGACCTTGCGCAGCCCGCGATCCGCATCGGCAGTTACATCGACTTCGTCACACGCCTAATGTTCTGGACCGGCGTCGCGTTCCAAACGCCGATCATCATCATGTTCCTGGCGCGTATCCGCCTCGTCTCGTGGCGACAACTCGTCGGTTGGTGGCGGCTGGCCATCGTTGGAGCTTTCCTGGTCGCTGCGGTGGTTACACCGTCGATCGACCCGGTGACGCAGACGCTCGTAGCGGCACCGATCCTCGTGCTTTATTGCGTGGGCATCGTTCTCGCGGTCATCGTAGGCCCCCGAAGTTGATAACTCGTTAAATCCGTTGACCCCTTGAATGACGGGCGGCTATCATCGTGATCAGTGTCAGACCTTGAAGCTGTCTGTAGCGCTATCAACGCCTGTCAGAAATGCGGGCTGAGCGCGACGCGCACCCGCGCGGTCCCCGGTGAAGGCTCTCCCGCGGCCGAATTGATGTTCGTCGGCGAAGGCCCCGGATTTCACGAGGACCAGCAGGGACGCCCATTCGTGGGCGCCGCAGGGAAATTCCTTGAGGAGATGCTGGGATCGATCGGATTGCAACGTTCGGACGTCTACATCGCCAACGTTGTGAAGTGCAGGCCCCCCGGAAACCGCGACCCCCTCCCGGACGAGGTCGAATCGTGCCGCCCTTACCTCGTGGAGCAGACAAGCATCATCAAGCCCCGGCTGATCGTGACGTTGGGCCGGTTCTCGCTAACGTGGTTCTTTCCCGGTGATGCGATCGGGAAAGTGCACGGCACGTTGCGCCGTCTGAACGGACAGTACTACTTCCACCTGTACCATCCGGCTGCCGCCCTCCACGCCGGGAACCTCCGCAAGACAATTGAAGAAGACTTCGCGAAGATTCCAGCTGCACTTGAGAAGATCAAGAGCCTTGAGGATTCCGGCGACAGGCAACTAGTCGGGGTGACGGCTGGCCCACAGACAGAACAGATGCGGCTGTTGTAGCGGATGCCACCTCCCTCCCTCAAGGTGATCCCGCTCGGCGGGCTCGGCGAAATCGGTAAGAACTGCATGGTCATCGAGACCAACGAGGACATGGTCCTCATCGACGCCGGCCTCATGTTTCCTGACGAGGACATGCTTGGCGTCGATCTCATCATCCCGGACATCGATTACGTCGTGGAGCGCAAACGGAAGTTGCGCGGCATCCTGATCACGCATGGCCACGAGGACCACGTCGGTGCGTTGCCGTACCTCCTTCCGAAATTGCGACTGCCCGGTGGCAAGTTCCCCCCCGTCTACTGCACACGGCTCACGCGCGGCCTGATCGCCGTGAAGCTCGAAGAGCACAAACTGCTGAAAAAGGTGCCACTGCACACTATGCCTATCGGAGACAAGCTAAAGCTGGGCAAGTTCACCGCGGAATGGGTGCACATCACGCACTCGATTCCGGACGCGGCGGCGATCGCGTTGCAGACGCCCATGGGAACGATCCTGCACACGGGCGATTTCAAGTTCGACCACACGCCGGTCATGGGTAAGCCCCCTGATCTCACCCGCATCGCCGAACTCGGCCGTGAGGGAGTGCTGCTCCTGTTCTCGGACTCGACGAATGCTGAGACATCCGGTTACACAGCATCTGAGATGGTCGTCAGCGAAGTCCTGGACGGGATCATGGCGAAGGCTGAGGGGCGTGTAATTGTGGCCACGTTCGCCTCACTCATCTCCCGGGTACAGCAGGTCATCGATGCAGCGGAGGCACACGGCCGCAAGGTGTTCGTCACCGGGCGCAGCATGCTGAAGAACGTGCAGATGGCGGTGGAGCAGGGCTACTTGCGGGCGCCGGATGACATCCTCGCGCCGCTCGAGAAGATGCGAAAGCTCGATCCCAACCAGATCGCCATTATCACGACCGGCGCCCAGGGTGAACCAAGCTCAGCGTTGGTGCGGATGGCAAACCACGACCACCGGCACGTGGAGATAAAGAGCGGCGATACTGTCGTCTTCTCGTCGTCGCCGATTCCGGGCAACGAAATGATGATTAACAGGACAATCGACAATCTCTATCGGTTGGGCGCACATGTGCTCTTCAGCCGGATCGCCCGGGTGCACGTGAGCGGTCACGGGGCACAGGAAGAGCTGAAGCTAATGCTAAGCCTGGCACACCCGGCGTTCTTTGTGCCGGTCCACGGCGAATATCGGCACATGGTGATGCATGCACAACTCGCCCGTGATCTCGGCATGCCAACCGAGAGTGTCTTCACCATGGAAGACGGTCAGGTCCTCGAGATCACGAAAAAAGGTGCCCGTGTCACAGGCCGTATCCCTGCCGATTACGTGTACGTGGACGGGCTATCGGTCGGTGTTGACCAGGTCGTTCTGCGTGACCGCCAGCACCTTGCCGGTGACGGAGTCCTCGTCGCGATAGTCGCGGTTGACCGCAAAACGGGTAAACCTATTGGCCGGCCCGACGTTATATCAAGAGGATTTGTTGACGGCGAACTTTCGGACGGACTCATGGACAAGGCGCGGGACGTCATCGTGGAGTCGCTGGCCGAGCACGTCGCTGGACGCGCGGATTTTAATCAGCGCGTACACGATGCGCTCCAGCGGTTCCTCTACCAGGAAACGCGCCGCCGCCCAATGATCCTTCCGGTCGCCCTCGAAGTCTGACTTCGCCATGACAGTCAAGACAAGGCCAAAGACCAGCCGCAAGGCCGGGAGCTACCGGTCATCCTCTCGTCGCCGCTCACCCTCGGGCCGCCGGTCGTCACATCGTGCCACCAATCTCGGCTCGCTGATGCGTTATCCCGGCATCGTGTGGCCGCTCGCCGGGGTCGCGATTGCGGTCGTTCTCGGCATCGCCTTCGTGGACATCCTTGTAGATGGCGGCGAAACGGTTCTCGACACGCTTGGCCTCGGCGTATTCCTGTTACTCGCTGTCCTCGCACTGGATGGCTGGCTGGCGCTTCAACGGCCGCAACTGACCAGCGGCTTCGCCCGCAATTTCATCGGCTGGCACCTCCTTGTCGTCCCCGCATTCGCCGCACTCTCCCTCTTCACCCCGCAATGGACGGTTGGAGACACCGACTTCGCAGAGGTCTCGCTCGGCGGCGAGGTTGGCACATTCTTCACGTCCAGCGCCGCAGGCATCGCTATCCTTGCAAGTTCCCTGCTCGGTTGGTTCGTGCTCGTCTTCCCAGGACGAACCCGCCAGATCGTGCACCTCATGATGGTCCTTGGCGCCTGGATCGTCTCCCTCGAGATTCCGCAGCGTTCAGCCAGTGCGATTGGGGGATTCATCACATTGCTCATGCCCGTTCCGCGCGAAGAAAGAGACCCCGACCTCCTGACTGAGCCCTACGTCCCAACGCTCGACGAGGAATGGCTCGAAGCGGAGGCGACCGTTGTAGAGGAAGAGCCGGAGGAACCGGTGGTCAAGGACCCCGGTTACCTCGTGACAACTGACCCGGACGACGAGCCCGAGGGGATTCAGCAAGGTCTCCCGATGGGCCGCCCATCAGGTCGCGGCTGGGAGCTTCCCCCGGTTGCCTCGTTGGCCGAAGCGGCGGCGGTTGAGGCGCGCCCGCTCGACAACGAAACGCGATCGGCGCTCATCGTGGACACGCTGGCCTCATTTGGAGTGGACGCCCGGGTTGTCGCCATCAGCCAGGGACCTACAGTCACTCAGTTTGGAGTCGAGCCGGGCTGGGAGACCAAGACCAAGACCGTGGCGATCAAGGACGAAAACGGCCGGCCCGTGTTTGGTAAGGACGGACGGCCCGTGACCCGCGAGGAGATCATCTCCCGAGTCCGTGTGCGCGTAAACCGAATCACCGCGCTCGCTAACGACCTGGCGCTGGCTCTGGCCGCCCCGACAATCCGGATCGAGGCGCCCGTTCCCGGCAAGCCCATCGTGGGCATCGAGGTGCCGAACACGACGACTTCGCTTGTCTCGTTGCGGAGCGTCATCGAGAGTTCCGCGTTCCAGAAGGTCAACGCGAAAGCGAACCTTGCGCTCGCACTGGGGAAGGGCGTCTCTGGCGAGCCTGTGGCCGCTGATCTCTCCAAGATGCCGCATCTCCTCATCGCCGGTGCTACAGGCAGCGGCAAGTCGGTGTGCATCAACTCCATCATTGCCTCCTTCCTGATACACAACACGCCGGAGGAGTTGCGGCTGGTCCTCGTCGACCCAAAGCGAGTCGAACTGACGACGTTCGGCAAGGTCCCACACCTGGCGTTCTCAAAGGTGATCGTGGACATGGACGAGGTCGTGGGCACGCTGCAGGCGGTGATCCACGAGATGGAATCCCGCTACCGGCGCTTCGCTGAGCTTGGCGTCCGGAACATTGAGGGGTACAACAAGGCGCCTCAGGCGAGTCACCGATTGCCCTACTGGGTGGTAATCATCGACGAGTTGGCGGACTTGATGATGGCGGCGCCTTACGAGGTTGAGCGCCAGATCTGCCGATTGGCCCAACTCGCGCGTGCTACCGGAATCCACCTGATTGTCGCCACGCAGCGGCCCTCAGTGGACGTCATCACGGGACTCATCAAGGCTAACTTCCCGACGAGGATCGCCTTCGCGGTGTCCTCGCAGGTGGACTCGCGCACAATCATCGACGGCGTCGGGGCCGAGAAGCTCCTGGGCCGCGGGGATATGCTGTTCATGGCCACGGACGCCGCCAAGCCGAAGCGCATCCAGGGCTCATACGTGAGTGACGAGGACATCGAGAAAATCACCGACTGGTGGGCGAATGACCGCTTCCGGCACCTCGCCCCGGACAAGCTCGACCACCTGCTGGAAGAAGCCACTGCCGAAGGCAGCACGGGCATCAGCAAGCCCGCGGAAGACGATCCATTGTTCGAAGCTGCAAGGGAGCTGGCCGCCGAGCACTCACGGGTTTCGACGTCGCTCCTCCAGCGCCGCCTGCACATCGGCTACCCAAGGGCGGCACGGCTGATCGATATGCTCGAGGAGTCGGGGGTCGTCGGGCCCTCTGAGTCCGGTCAGTCGCGGCAAGTGCTGGTCGCTGAGCGGGACGACTTCGACGTCGACCCGGACTTCGACGACGGCGACCGCTTCGAGTAAATCGCAACTCGAAGCTATCTCCGCATCAGACTTATTAATAGCGACCATAGATTGCCTTGACATCCTTCCCTATGGTGCTAAGGTCGAAGGTGACAACAGACGATTGGAGGGTAGAGCCTATGACGAGAATCCATTCCCTCTACAAGCGGCTTCAGGTTGATTGGGGAAGGTCCTCTGCGAGCCCGGCCTGACGGCGAACTTTCAGGCCGCGCGGAGGAAACTCTGACCCGCCGAGCGGCTAGCGCGTAACAGGCCGAAGTGCCCATCGGTTCGAATGAACCGGATCGCAGACGCCGAACGCGGAGAGAATCGAATTGAAGAGCCCCCCGGTTCACCGGGGGGCTTTCGACTGCCCACCATCTTGACGGCTCGCGCTGGTCAGCCCGACACTGGAAACATCTTCAGCAGTCCCACACTCGCCTCACCCGCCCAAACTCCCGACCTCGCCTCGATGCGCGCAATTTGCGCCGAACCCTATGGGTGCTGGATCGATAGCGCGACAGCGCACCAGGACGTTGGTGGCAGATCTTTCTGGGCCGCGGAACCCTTGGCGATACTCAGCGTGCGAGGCGATTCAATCGCCATTGGGCGTACGCGTGGAGGCACGGAGCAGTTCGGCGGCGATCCGTTCGAAGTCCTGCGGGACCTTCTGGCCGAGCACACTCACCTCAGGAACGGTGCCGCAGTCGGCTACCTGGGCTACGCGCTAAAGCGGCACATCGAAGAACTCCCGGACACTGTGGACTCCGACCTCGGCATCCCGGATTGCGCCATTGCCTTCTACGAAGAACTCCATGAGTTCGACTCTCGGCCGTTGCACCCTGATCCGACACGACGATCCCCAATCACGCTGGAGGGCTTCACTTCCACCCTCTCTCGCCACGAGTACGAAGCCGCGGTTAGGCGGGCACTGGACTACATCAAGGCCGGGGACATCTACCAGGTCAACCTGTCTCAGCGGTTGTCCGCGCCGTGCGACGAGGACCCCTTTGACGTCTACCTCCGCCTGAGGCAGGTTTCACCCGCTCCTTTCGCCGCATTTCTCCGCCGGCCGGACTTCGCCGTCCTTTCGTCGTCGCCAGAGCGATTCCTGCACTACAGTCCGCCCGGACGGCGCATCGAAACTCGCCCCATCAAAGGGACCCGCCCTCGCGGATCTGATACCGAGAATGATCGACTGCTGGCTGCGGAGCTCCTGGACAGCGCCAAGGACCGCGCCGAAAACGTGATGATCGTCGATCTTCTGCGGAATGACCTGGGCCGAGTCGCCGCCATTGGCTCCGTGAATGTCGAGGGCTTGTGCGAGCTTGAGTCGTTCGCTGGCGTGCACCACCTTGTTTCCACGATTGAGGCACAGCTGGGGCAGGGCCGAGACGTCGTTGACCTCCTGCGTGCCGCGTTCCCCGGCGGGTCGATCACAGGTGCGCCCAAGATTAGGGCGATGGAAATCATCGATGAGTTGGAGCCGGTGGAACGCGGCATCTACACAGGTGCGATCGGGTATATCAAATTCGACGGCGAGATGGATCTGAACGTCGCGATCCGCACGATGCTCATCAAGAACGATATTGCGTCGTTCTCCGTGGGTGGAGGCATCGTGGCCGACTCGGATCCGGCGCTGGAGTACGAAGAGACGATGCACAAGGCATCCGGGATGATCCAGGCTCTGGTCCCGCCGGCGTGACGCTTGTCTATCTCAACGGCGATTTCGTCGAGCAGGACGACGCACGTATTCCCGCTGAGAGCGCAGGCGTCCTTTTCGGCCGTGGCGTGTACGAGACTTTCCGCGCACGCCGGGGCTGCGTTTTTCTCCTTGACCGCCACGTTGCGCGCCTTCGTGAGGGTGCGGAGGTGGTAGGCGTCGATGTTCCAGACGAAGTCGCCAGTCTCGCCGATATCGTCCGCGACCTCACAGTCCGGTCGGGGATCAAGGACGCACGAATCAGGCTGACACTGGCGGGCGGCACAACGGGTGAGCCACCATCGATGCTGCTCCAGGCACGGCCTGCGACTGACTACCCGGAGTCCCTGTACGCGCACGGCATGACAGCCGTGGTGTCGGAGGTCCGGCGGAACGAAACTTCGCCGCTGAGCCGCGTTAAGTCGACCAACCCCCTCGACAGCATTATGTCGCGTGAGGCAGCCATCGCGGCAGGCTTCGATACCGGACTGCTCCTTAACACGCAGGGCGATGTAGCGGAGGCGAGCACAGCGAACGTGTTCATCGTGCGAGGTGGAGCAATCCTAACGCCACCGGTCGAGGACGGCGCGCTCCCGGGTGTGACTCGGTCGTTCGTGTTGGAAGAGGCATCAGAGACGACCCTGACCCTGGACGATGTGCTGTCTGCGGACGAAGCGTTTCTGACCGGCGCGGTGATGGGCGTGATGCCGTTGGTCCGCATTGGGGATCGGGCGATTGCTGGGGGCTCGCCCGGCCCAGTCAGCATAGAAACGCGCACGAAGTATGAGCGTCTTTCTCATGAGCTATGAAAATGGGAGCGCGCTTCCGTGTCATGGGTTTGGCCGTGGCCACCGCTGTTGTCTTCGGCTGCCAGGGTGCAGTCCTGGACGAGAGCCTAACTGACCTCAACATCGGCGAGTGTGTTCGGGATACCCCCGACGAAGAGGTGGAAGAACTAGAGCGCGTCGACTGCACGGACGCGGTAGCGGTTCGAGTTGTCGAGAGGTTCGACATCGAAGGGTACAGCGACTTCCCAGGGGACGAAACAGTAGACGAGATTGCGATCGAGCAGTGCCCGCCCGAGGCCCTCGTCTGGCTCGTGCCAACGGAGGAGACCTGGGAGCAGCTAGACGACCGCCTGGTCATCTGCTTCGAGTAAGACCGTAGACGAGGCCCGTACCCCATCGTTGAGGCAGGAAACCCGCCCCAACGGTCTCGTGTTTCGCTCTTCACTATTCACTCCTCATTATTCGCCTTAAACTTGACCGTACATGACAACAACAGAACAACAGCTCGGCGCTCCCCTGCTGGAGAAGGTCTCCGTGTATCTGCCGGAGAAGGGCCAGAAGCTCGTGCGGCAGGCGCTCGACTTCGCGATCGAGTCCCACGATGGGCAACTTCGTAAGAACGGCGACCCCGTCATCTCGCATCCTCTCGCTGCCGCCGCCACGGTTGCCGACTTGCAGCTCGACGCCTCGGCTATAGCCGGAGCGCTCCTCCATGACGTGCAAGAGGACTGCGGCGTCAGCAATGCGGAGATCTCTAAGCGCTTCGGGTCCGAGGTCGCCGTGATGGTTGAGGGCGTCACCAAGCTCGGCATCATCTCCGGGCAGGCGGCGGACGCCGAGGCCGTCGACAAGCAGATGCAGGCCGAGAACCTGCGCAAGATGTTCCTGGCGATGGCGCAGGACCTGCGGGTCGTCATCATCAAACTGGCGGACCGGCTCCACAACATGAAGACACTCTGGGCTCTATCCCGGGAGGACCAGCTCCGCATCGCCCGCGAGACGATGGAAATCTACGCGCCGCTTGCCGCTCGTCTTGGCATCTGGGAGATCAAGTGGCAGCTTGAAGACCTGTCGTTCCGCTACCTGCAGCCCGAAGAGTATAAGCGGCTGGCGGAGATGCTCGAGGTCAAGCGCAAGGTCCGGGAGCAGTATGTGAACGAGGTGTGCAAGGTCTTGCGCTCGGAACTGGAGAAGCAGGGTGTGAAGGCCGAGGTCTACGGCCGCGCCAAGCACATCTACTCCATTTACAAGAAGGCCGAGAAGTACGCCAATGAGCGCCGAGATATGGATGAGATCTACGACTTGCTCGCGGTTCGCATCCTCGTCGATGACGTCACCGACTGCTACTCTGCGCTGGGCGTCGTTCATGGGATGTGGCGGCCGCTGCCGGGCACGTTCGATGACTATATCGCCAACCCCAAGGAGAGCATGTACCAGTCGTTGCACACGACGGTGATGGCGCTAAACACGCAGCCGCTCGAGGTCCAGATCCGCACCTACGAGATGCACCGCTCGTCCGAGTTCGGGATCGCTGCTCACTGGCGGTATAAGGAAGGCACGAAGCGCGACGAGTTGTACGAGGAGCGGCTGGCCTGGCTCCGTCAGCTTCTCGACTGGCAGCGCGAAATGTCCCAGGCGGAGGAGTTAATCGAGGCCGTCAAGACTGACATCTTCCAGGACCAGGTCTTTATCTTTACGCCGAAGGGCGAGATCAAGGACATGCCCGCCGGCAGCACCCCGCTCGACTTCGCCTACCGCATCCACACTGACCTCGGCCACATGTGCGTCGGCGCCAAGGTGAACGGCCGCCTCGTCTCGCTCAACTACCAGATCAAGAACGGCGAAGTCGTGGAGATCGTCACCAGCAAGTCGTCGAAAGGCCCCTCGCGGGACTGGATGAACCCGCATCTCGGCTATCTGCGCACAACTCACGCCCGGGAGAAGGTGCGGCAATGGTTCAAAAAGCAGCAGCGCGCCGAGAACATCGCCAAGGGGAAGGAAGCCGTTGAGCGCGAATTGGCGCGGCTTGGCACAGACGTTCCGGAGATGCAGAAGGACATCCTTCGCATCTTCAAATTCGAGGAGATGGAGGACTTCTACCTCCGCGTCGGTTATGGCGAAATCAGCACGCAGCAGATCGGCAACAAGCTCGCTCATCTCATCGAGGAGTCGGACGACGTCCTCGAGTTCAAGACCCCACAGGCCGCCCAGACCGTCTCCGGCATCCGCGTCCTCGGCACCGGCGACCTCCTGACCAAGCTCGCCAGGTGCTGCAACCCCGTCCCTGGCGATCAGATCATGGGCTACGTCACCCGCGGTGAGGGCGTCTCCATCCACCGCGCGGACTGCTTGAACATCCTCCGCGAGGATGAGCCCGAGCGCCTGGTCGCCGTCGAATGGGGCCAGCGAGGCCAGATGTACCCGGTCGCTGTCCACATTGACGCCTGGGACCGAGTCGGCCTCCTCCGCGACATCGCGACGATGGTGGCGGAAGAGCGCGTGAACATGGTCGGTGTCCACACCCAGGAAGCCGACGACAGCCACATCACGATCTACGTGACCCTTGAGACCACGGGCATCGAGCAGCTAAGCCGCCTCCTCAACAGGCTGGAGGGGATCCGCGGTGTTCTGTCGGTCTCTCGGCGCCTACAGGGAACGCGGAAAAGCGCCTAGCGCCCCTCCTTGACCACCGAACGCCGCGACCGGCTGAACTGGCACAAGCAGTACGACGACCCCGAGTCGAATATTGCTCTGCGCCTTATGCTATCGTCGTGTTCGGTCGCCTTAACGAAAACTTCCTGAATTACGCACCGGCCAGGTTCACTGGGTACGCCGAAACTAACGAGCATGGGTAAGCAATCACTCAAGAAACCCATCATCGACGCGACGCCAGCGCGCAAAGGTATGGTCTGGGTACCCGGTGGCGCGTTTGCGATGGGATCGAACGACCACTATCCCGAAGAGGCGCCGGTGCGCGATGTGACCGTCGAAGGCTTCTGGATAGACGAGCACCCTGTCACCAACCTCGAATTCACACGCTTCGTGAAGGACACGGGCCACGTCACGTTCGCCGAACGAACTCCGGACCCAGAACAGTACCCTGGCGCGCTCCCGGAGATGCTATTCGCGGGGTCAATCGTGTTCAAGAAGTCGGCAGGGCCTGTAGATCTGCAGAACCCGTACAACTGGTGGGAGTGGAGGAAAGGGGCCGACTGGCGTCATCCCGAGGGACCGGGCAGTTCGCTGCACGGCCGCGAGCGCCATCCTGTCGTGCACGTGACTTTCTCCGACGCCGAGGCATATGCGACCTGGGCAGGCAAAGAACTGGCGACAGAAGCAGAGTGGGAGTTCGCGGCCCGCGGAGGACACGGTGGTGCGGAGTTCGCCTGGGGAGACGACTACATGCCCGACGGAAAGGCGATGGCCAACACCTGGCAGGGCGAATTCCCGTACGAAAACCTCCTCGTCGATGGCTACGAGGGCACGTCGCCGGTGGGCTCTTTCCCGCCAAACAGCTATGGGTTGCTGGACATGATCGGAAACGTCTGGGAATGGACGACCAACTGGTACACGGCGGAACACAAGACGGCGTCAGCATGCTGCGGCGCCGACCCGCGCGCCGAGAGCGTTGAGCCGGGGGACCCGTCAGGGATACCACGGAGGGTGATGAAGGGCGGTTCGCACCTGTGCGCGCCGAACTACTGCCGCCGCTACCGGCCGGCAGCGCGCATGGCCCAAACGATCGACACGTCAACCTGTCACCTGGGCTTCCGCTGTATCGTCCGGTCCCTGGGCAAGAACCACTTACCGCGATAACCGATTGGAACGCGATATCGTTTAAGGAAACGTATGGGTAAGTGGTCCGCGCTCGCTGTCCTCTCCGCCGCACAGTTCTTGATGGTGCTCGACCAGGCCGTCATGAACGTCTCGATCTCTCAGCTCGTCGAGGACTTCGACACGACGGTGACGACGATCCAGGGGGTGATCACGTTCTACGCCCTGGTGATGGCGGCGCTGATGATGACCGGCGGGAAGCTGGGCGACATCTACGGGCGCCGGCGAGTGTTCATGGTGGGTCACGTTGTCTACGGGGTCGGCTCGTTCCTGACGGCGATCTCCTGGAGCGTGCCCTCGCTACTCCTGGGCTGGTCGATCCTCGAGGGGATCGGGGCGGCGATGGTGCTGCCGGCATTGGCGGCGCTCGGGGCCAGCAATTACGAGGGCAAGGACCGGGCGCTGTTCTACGGAGTGCTCGGAGGGGTGGCCGGCGCGGGGATTGCCGTGGGGCCAATCGTGGGCGGCGCCGCGACGGAGTACCTTTCGTGGCGCGTGGTGTTCGCAGGCGAAGTGGTGCTGGTGATCGCCATCCTTATCGGGACGTGGTTCGCGGTCAAGGAGGCTGAGATCGATGAGAAGCCACCGCAACTGGATGTCGTCGGCGCAGTCTTGTCGAGCGTTGGTATGGCCACGCTGGTCTTCGGCATTCTGCAGGCGAGCACGTGGGGCTGGATCTTCCCGAAGGACTCGCCCGTCGAGCCGTTCGGGTTTTCACTGGCGCCCTTTGTGGTGTTGGCGGGAGCCGGGCTACTGCTCGCCTTCCGGGCGTGGCAGATGTACCGCGAGGCGAAGGGCCGCGATCCGCTGATACACATGCGTCTGTTCGAGATCGTCCCGGTGCGCAGCGCAACAGTCACGTTCGTCCTGCAGAACCTCATCCTCATGGGCGTCTTCTTCACGATCCCTCTCTATCTCCAGATCGTACAGGGCATGAACGCCTTCGAGACCGGCGTCAGGATGCTTCCCATATCGATCACTCTGGTGATTGCCTCCGTCGTCGGATCGAGGTTGGCGGCGCGGGTCGCTCCACGCGTGATCGTCAGGATCGGGCTGCTCGTCCTGACTGCGTCGTGTGTCTTCCTCGCCGCAACAGTCGAGGCGGACCTCGACACAGCGCAGTTCGCACTGGGCTCGGCGATGCTCGGTATCGGGATGGGGCTCGTGGCCTCGCAGCTCGGAAACGTGATGCAGTCATGCGTCCTGGACACGGACCGCAGCGAATCTGGCGCCCTCCAGTACACAGCACAGCAGCTAGGG
>Ga0208685_1000184_pt1 | contig 23807 bp, 21 predicted proteins | sample EasRivMeERMLT890_FD_187533 | JGI IMG/M metagenome (GOLD analysis project Ga0208685, IMG submission 187533) | Soil microbial communities from meander-bound floodplain in the East River, Colorado, USA - East River MetaG ERMLT890 (SPAdes) (version 2) | ecosystem: Environmental > Terrestrial > Soil...
GCCAGTGGGGCGCCGCTCGATAAAGACCGCATTGAGCGGCTGCCCGGCCCCGATCTTGGCGCGGATGATGTGGCGGCCGCGGGGCGTGCAGAAACTACCATTCAGTTCCCCTACCCCGTTCTTCGCCGACGAAATCCGGTAACGTTTTAAAATATTTCCATTATCATCTACTAGATCAAGTAGTTGTAAATTTATATTAATGTTGATTCTAGACATCGGAACCGGCCCGGCGGCGTGTTGAAAAGAAATCTTGCAGCAACTTGGCGGCCTCCCCGGCCAGTACCCCGCCCGCCACGGTCGCGTGGAAATTAAGACGGTTCTCCACGAACAGATCCACGACGCTGCCGCAGGCACCGGACTTGGGATCGGCGGCTCCATAGACCACGCGGCTGATGCGGGCGTTCATGATCGCCCCCGCGCACATGGCGCACGGCTCCAGCGTGACATATAGGATGCAATCCGCCAGCCGGTAGTTGCCGACGCGCTCCGCCGCGTCCCGCAAGGCCATTACTTCGGCATGAGCGGTGGGATCCCGACTCGCTATCGGTCGGTTGTGTCCGCGCCCCACTACCGCGCCGTCCTTCACTACGATTGCGCCGACCGGCACCTCTCCCGCTGCCGCCGCCTCGCGGGCGAGCGACAGCGCCTCGCGCATGAACACTTCGTCACTCATTCCCATTCAATGGTTGCAGGCGGCTTGCTCGAGATGTCGTAGGCAACGCGGTTGATGCCGCGCACTTCGTTGATGATGCGGTTCGATACCTTTGCCAGCAGCTCGTGCGGTAGCGGCGCCCAGTGCGCGGTCATGAAATCGGTGGTCTGGACAGCACGCAGGGCCACCACGTACTCGTAGGTGCGCCCGTCGCCCATGACCCCCACCGACTTGACCGGGATGAACACCGCGAACGCCTGCGCCGTCCTGTCGTACCAGCCGGCGGCGCGCAGTTCGTCGATGAAGATCGCGTCGGCTCGCCGCAGCAGGTCCGCGTACTCGGCCTTCACCTCGCCCAAGATGCGCACCCCCAGGCCGGGGCCCGGGAACGGATGGCGGAACACCATGTCGTGCGGCAAGCCGAGGGCGATGCCGAGCTCGCGCACCTCGTCCTTGAAGAGCTCCCGCAGCGGCTCAAGCAATTTCAGGTGCAGCGTGTCGGGCAGCCCGCCGACGTTGTGGTGGGACTTGATGCTGTGCGCCTTATTGGTCTTTGCGCCGGCCGACTCGATCACGTCGGGATATATGGTGCCCTGCGCCAGCCACTTCACTTGCGGCAGCCGCGCCGCCTCGCGCTGGAACACCTCGATGAACTCGCGACCGATGATCTTGCGCTTCTCCTCCGGGTCAGTCACGCCCTTTAGATGCTTCAGAAACTGCTCGCGCGCGTCCACGTGAACGACCTTCACGCCGAGATTGCCCGCGAAGGTCTTCATTACCTGTTCCGCTTCGTTGAGCCTGAGCAGGCCGTGATCCACGAACACGCAGGTGAGCTGCTTGCCGATCGCGCGGTGGATGAGCGCCGCGGCCACCGATGAATCGACGCCTCCGGAGAGTCCGAGCACTACCTCGTCCTTGCCGATTTCCGACCGGATACGCTTCACGGCCTCCTCGACGAAATCCGGCATGCGCCAATCGCCGGACAATCCGCAGATATCCCGGACGAAGCGCTCGAGGATCGCATTGCCTTGCAGCGTATGGGTCACTTCCGGGTGAAATTGCACTCCATAGAACTTGCGGCCCTCCTCCGCCATGCCGGCGATCGGGCAGGCATCGGTGGAAGCCATCAGCTTGAAGCCCGGCGGCAACTCGACCACTTTGTCACCGTGGCTCATCCACACCTTGAGCAATCCGTGCCCTTCTGCGGTGCGGATATCCTCGATACCGTCCAGCAGCCTGGTGTGCCCGCGCGCGCGCACCTCGGCATAACCGAACTCGCGCACCTTGCCGGCTTCGACCTTGCCGCCGAGCTGTTGCGCCATGGTCTGCATCCCGTAGCAGATGCCCAGCACCGGCACGCCGAGATCAAACACGACGCGCGGCGCCTTGCCCGCGGCTGCGTCGTACGCGGAGAGATGGCTGCCGGAAAGGATGATGCCGCGCGGGTTGAACGCGTGGATGAACTTCTCGTCTGCGTCGTAGGGATGGATCTCGCAGTAGACGTGGGCTTCGCGCACGCGGCGCGCGATCAGCTGCGTGTATTGCGCTCCAAAATCGAGGATGAGGATCTTTTCGTGCTGCATTTACCGGTAAACAGTGAACAGTGAACGGTAAAACGGAACACTCCCGCGTGTCGCAACAAACGTCCTACCGTTCACTGTTCACCGATCTCCGTTCACTCCGCTCTGTAGTTGGGCGCTTCCTTGATGACCTGCACGTCATGGACGTGGGATTCGCGTACGCCCGCGGTCGTGATTTCAACGAACTCCGCCTTGTCGCGGACTTCGTCGATGGTGGCGCAGCCGAGATAGCCCATGCTCGAGCTCAGTCCGCCCATCAACTGATGCACCAGCGGCGCAAGCTGGCCCTTGTACGGCACCCTGCCCTCGACTCCTTCGGGTACCAGCTTGTCGGTGTCGGGCTCGTCGTCCTGAAAATAACGGTCGGCCGCCCCCTGCTGCATCGCCGACAGAGATCCCATGCCGCGATAGGATTTGTAGGAACGCCCCTGGAACAACTCGGTCTCGCCCGGCGACTCCTCGGTGCCGGCGAACAGGCCGCCGATCATTACCGCGTGGGCGCCGGCGGCAATCGCCTTGGCAATATCACCCGAGTAGCGGATTCCGCCGTCGGCGATCAGCGGCACGTCGGTCTTGGCCAGCCCCTTCAGCACGTTGGCGATGGCGCTGATCTGCGGCACGCCGATGCCGGCCACGATCCGCGTCGTGCAGATCGAGCCCGGGCCGATACCCACTTTGACGCCGTCCGCGCCGTTGTCCACCAGCGCCTTGGCGGCGGCGGCCGTGGCGATATTCCCACCGATCACCTGCGTCTTGGGAAACTTGCGCTTGACCCACTTCACGCGGTTCAGAACGTTCTGGGAGTGGCCATGGGCGGTGTCCACCACAATCACGTCCACCCCCGCATCAATCAGCGCTTCAGCGCGCTCCTCGGTGCCCTCGCCGACGCCGATTGCAGCACCCACCCGCAAGCGACCGAGGCTGTCCTTGCACGCATCGGGATGCTCGGTGGATTTGAGTATGTCCTTTACCGTGATCAGGCCGCGCAACTCGAAATTCTTGTTCACCACCAGCACCCGCTCGAGACGGTGTTTGTGCATGAGCGCCAGCGCCTCTTCGCGCTTCGCTCCTTCGCGCACCGTGATCAGCCGCTGGCGCGGCGTCATGATGTTCTTGATCGGCTGGTCGAGCTTGGTTTCAAATCGCAGGTCGCGATTGGTGACGATACCTACTACCCTGCCCGAGCCGTTGATCACCGGCAACCCGGAGATCTTGTGTTGCCGGGTAAGCTGCAGGACATCACTCACCTTCATGTCGGGCGTGATCGTGATCGGGTCTTTCACGATACCGCTTTCGAAGCGCTTGACCTTGGTCACTTCCGCCGCCTGCGCCTTGGGCGGCATGTTCTTGTGAACGATGCCGATGCCGCCTTCCTGGGCAAGCGCGATCGCGAGTCGGGCCTCGGTCACGGTATCCATCGCGGCCGAGACCAGGGGAATGTTGAGGGTGATGCCGCGGGTGAGCTTGCTCTTGAGGCTGGCTTCGCGCGGAAGGACTGACGAGTGGGCGGGAATCAGCAGAACGTCGTCGAAGGTGAGGGCTTTCTGCACCACACGCATGTTTTCCACCCTTCGCAAAAACCGTATTATACGCATGCGCTCGTCAACCGTAAACGAATTGACGCGTTAATTGATTGACCGTGCAGGACAAATTCGATATGTTGGGCTCGCGCCGCGGACCGTGTTAGCGCTGCGCCATGAATCGGGAGGAGATCCGGTGAAATCCGCCATTGCGCTATTGATGATGCTTGCGCCCTTTGCGGCCCACGGCCAGCTTCTGAAGTGCGTCGGCAAGGACGGCAGGGTCGAGTACGCCTCTCAGTGCCCGGCCGATAGCAAGGAAATTCCGACCGGCATCAGGAACGTGCCATCGGCGTCGCCGTCGGCGTCGTCGCCGGCGACGCAGAAATCGATAGCCGAGCGCGAAGCGGACTTCAAGAAGCGCCAGATAGAGGGCGCCGAGGCGCGCCAGAAGGAAGAAAAGAAGGCAGCCGAGGACCAGGAGCGGCGGGCCGCCTGCGATCAGGCGCGCACGTATCTCAAGAGCCTGCAGATAGGCAATCGCATTGCCCGCGTTGATCCGAAGACCGGAGAACGCGTCTTCCTGGAAGACCCCGACCGGCCGGCTGAAGTGGCCAGGGCACAGCGCGCCGTCGACGGCAACTGCAAGTGACGGCCGCCCCGTTTTCGGCCGCCTTCCCTGTGTGGACGGAGATCCGGAAACTACCGGCGTCCCCCGGATGCCCGCCTGCGCGGGAATGAAATATCCTGAAGTTACTCAGTCGCGTAGCTGCCGCCGCGGCCTCCTCTGCGCGCGCTCGCGCCGGGCCTGCCTGGGGTTCGCGATGAGCGGGCGATAGATTTCCACCCGGTCACCGTCTCGCAGCGGAGTTCCGCTCGACACCACTCTGCCGAAAACTCCCAGCCTGGTCCGCGCGAGGTCGACTTCCGGATGGCGTTGCAGGATGCCCGATCGTTCTACCGCCACTCGTGCGGTAGTCCCTGGTTCAACCTCGAGCGTGAGCAGAACCTGCCTGTCGCGCAGCGCGTAGACGACTTCGACCCGTAGCATCCGCTCAGTCAACGTCAGCCCGCCCACTGTTCACCGCTCACTGCTCACCGACTTGCTGCCGTAAACCTGTTCCGCCCGTTTCACGAACGCTTCCACCAGCGTGCTGGCGATGTGGTGGAATACCGGGCCGATGAGCCGGTCCAGCAGCCGGCCTGCGAATTCGTAGTGGAGCCTGAAATCGATCTTGCAGCCACGGCCCGCGAGGTCCGTGAAGAGCCAGCTTCCATTCAGTTTGCTGAACGGCCCCTCGACCAGCCGGATTTGCATTGTCACGGGCTCGCGCTTGACATTTTCGGTGGTGAAACTGCGCCGGATGCCACGGTAGTTGATCAGTAGTGTCGCCCGCGTCGTATCCGAATCGCGGTGAGCCAGCGTCGCGCCTCCGCACCACGGCAGGAACTTGGGGTAGTCCTCAACCGTGTCAACCAGCGAAAACATCTGCCTGGGTGTGAATTCGACGAGGACGGTGTGGCTGATTTCAGGCACTCGCTTTACGCACCATGCAGCGCAGCTCCGGAAATCCGCGGGGAACCGCGGCGAGCCGCTGGTAGAATAGGCCTGCCCTCGATCTTTTTCCCGCCATGAGCATCGTACAGAATCGCAAGGCCTCCCACGATTACTTCATCGAGCGGCGCATCGAGGCAGGGATCGCCCTCGAGGGCTGGGAGGTCAAGTCGATACGGGCCGGTCGCGTGCAGCTCAAGGAGGCGTACGTAATCGTCAGCAATGGCGAGCTCTTTCTCATTGGATCCCACATCAGCCCGCTACTCGCGGCATCCTCGCACCTCAACCCCGACCCCGTGCGCACGCGCAAGCTGCTGCTGCACGCCGGGGAGATCAACCAGCTGATCGGCAGCGTAGAGCGCGCGGGCTACACGCTGGTTCCCCTGGACCTGCATTTCAAGAAGGGACTAATCAAGCTCGAGATCGGCCTCGCCAAGGGCAAGAAGCAGCATGACAAGCGTGAGGCGCAAAAAGACCGGGAGTGGCGCAGGGAGCAGCAGCGGCTGCTGAAGGCAACCCGCTGACGGTCACGCCGCTCTACCGGCCCTGCCGAGGATACCGCGCAGTGCGTCCTGCAGGTCCGCGGGCATCACCACGATCTTGCTGTTGCCCGAGGTGCCAAGCTTGTCGAGCGCCTGGATGTATTTTTCCCCGAGCAGAAACAGCATGGGCCCGTCGCGGTCGCCCACCGCGGCCGTGACCTTCTGAATCGCCTGCGCCGAAGATTCGGCCAGCGTAACCTGGGCCACGGCGTCCCGCTTGGCGCTCTCGAGCCGGCCTTCGGCCTCGAGGATCATCGCCTGTTTCGCGCCTTCCGCCTTGGTCACCACCGCTTTCCGCTCCCGCTCGGCAGCGGCCTGCAATTCCATCGACTTCACCATCGACTCGGAAGGCTTGATGTCCTGGATCTCGACCGATTTTATGGTGAGCCCCCAATCGACCGCTTCGTCAGCGATGCTCTCTTTCAGCCGCAGTTTTATCTTCTCGCGCGACGACAACGCCTGGTCCAGTTCCATTTCCCCGGTAATCGAGCGCAGCGTGGTCTGCACCAGGTTCCTGATCGCCTCGGCGAAATCGACGATGCCGTAAACGGCCTTGATCGGATCGGTCACCTTGATGAAGGCAATCGCGTTGGTGATGATCACCGCGTTGTCCTTGGTGATCACCTCCTGCTCGGGAACATCGAGAATGATGTCCTTGGTCACGACCTTGTAGGCGACCTTGTCGATGTAGGGAATGATGATGGTAAGTCCCGGCGTCAGCGTCGCATTGAACTTGCCGAGTCGCTCGACAATCCACTCCTCCCCCTGCGGGACGATCCTGACCCCCTTCCAAACGGTGACGATGGCAAATATCAGTATCGCGATGACGACGATTTCGAATCCCATTGCGCCCTCCTAGGCCCGGCCAACCTTCAGTACGTTGCCCTCGATCTCGAGCACCCTGACGCGTTCTCCAACCTTGATTTCCGCGTCGGCGATCGCTTCCCAGAGATCGTCCCCGAGTAGCGGCTTCTGAAAACGGACCTGGCCCCTGCCGTACGGACGGATTTCCCGGGTGACGAGACCAATTTCGCCGATCACCTCTCCCCTCGACGTGCCGGCGCTGGTCTTGTGCATGCCGGGCTTGAACACCCTGAACCACAAGCCAATGAAGGCCACGGAGCAGGTAATCCATAACAAGACCTGCCAGGCGAAGGAAAGCGACGGGAATGCAGCCAGCGCGATGCCGACGACGATCGCACCAACGCCGAACCAGACCAGGAAGAACGTCGGCACGGCAAGTTCGAGCAGCACGAGCACGATGCCCAGCACCACCCAATGCCACCACAGGAATTGCAATTCGCCCACCGCGCCTCCCACCGGAAACCGGAACGATTAGAGCACGATTAGCCCGTGGCGGTAAAACAACGGAAGGAAATGGGGTGGCTGATGGGACTCGAACCCACAACACCTGGAATCACAATCCAGTACTCTACCTTTGAGCTACAGCCACCATTGCAACGGCAGTGAGATGTGTTGAGTTTAGAGTGTTCAGTTGTTCGAAGTTCGCTCGTATTCAACTCAATTCTTGCCACTTGGCACTCAAATACTCGCCCCAATGGGCGGATTTGGCGCGCCCGGCGGGAATCGAACCCACAACCCCCGGCTTAGAAGGCCGGTGCTCTGTCCGTTGAGCTACGGGCGCCGTTTCCTAGTCTGCCGCACCCGGCCATAAGCCGCAAAAACCGGGCAGGAAGAGCACGCCGGGCCGCACCTCGGGCGCGGCGTAATATACTCTCGGAACCCCCTGATGGTCAATGGAAAATCGGCCTTTTTCCGTCTCCGAATCTTAACTTGCGGGGCACTCCGATTTCATATATAAAGTCGCTTTTTTCGAGCGATAGCATTCATGACTACTGAGCTCCACAAGCAGTTCCCGCCCTACAAGCCGAAGGGGAAAGAGGACTACATGAACCCGCGCCAGCTCGCTCACTTCCGCAAGATGCTGGAAGAAATGAAGCGGGACCTGTCGCAGGACATCGATCGCACAGTGCACACGATGCAGGACGAGGCGACCATCTTCGCCGACCCCAACGATCGCGCGAGCCAGGAATCGGACATGTCACTGGAGTTGCGCAACCGCGACCGCGAGCGCAAGCTCATCAAGAAGATCGATGAGACCATCGCGCGCATCGACGCCGGTGAATATGGTTACTGCGAATCTTGCGGAGTGGAAATCGGACTGAAACGGCTCGAGGCGCGGCCGACGGCCACCCTCTGCATCGACTGCAAGACGCTGGACGAACTGCGCGAACGCCAGGTGGCCAAATAACGGTAAGCGGTAAGTGGAAAAAAAGGGCGGCCAGCGGCCGCCCTTCTTACTGTACTAGCAATACGCTAACGTGAAGAATTCGCAGTCAGAACTAACCGCTCACTGCTTACTGTTCACCGCTTACCGCTTACTGACTATTGCGCGGTCTGGACGGCCTTGGCCTCAGCGGCTACGGCTTTCATGGACAAACGCAGCCTGCCCTTGTCGTCGGCTTCCAGCACCTTGACGCGCACCTGCTGGCCCTCCTTGAGGTGGTCCGCTACCGCGTTGACGCGTTCGTTGGCGATCTGCGAGATGTGCAGCAGGCCGTCTTTGCCCGGGAGCACGCTCACGATTGCCCCGAAGTCGAGCAGTTTCAGCACCGTGCCGTCGTAGATGCGGCCGACTTCCACGTCGGCAGTGATGTCCTCGATGCGCTTCTTCGCCAGCTCCCCGGCCTCCGGGGATACGCACGCGATGGTGACGGTGCCGTCGTCCTGGATGTCGATGGTCGTGCCGGTCTCCTCCGTCAGCGCGCGGATCACCGCGCCGCCCTTGCCGATTACGTCGCGGATTTTCTCCGGCTTGATCTTGATCGTGATCATCCGTGGCGCCCACATGGAAAGCTCGGCGCGCGGTGACTCCAGGGACTGTTTCATCCTTTCCAGGATATGCAGGCGGCCTTCACGGGCCTGGACCAGAGCCGCGTGCATGATCTCCTTGGTAATGCCCTCGATCTTGATATCCATCTGCAGCGCAGTAATGCCCGCCTCGGTGCCGGCAACCTTGAAATCCATGTCGCCCAGGTGATCTTCGTCGCCCAGTATGTCGGACAGCACCGCGAAACGGTTGCCTTCCTTGATCAGCCCCATGGCTATGCCCGCCACGTGCGCTTTCAGTGGAACGCCGGCGTCCATCAGCGCCAGGCAGCCGCCGCACACACTCGCCATCGAACTCGATCCGTTGGACTCAGTAATCTCGGAGACCACCCGTAGCGAGTAAGCAAACGCATCCGGAGCGGGAAGCATCGCGAGCAGCGCGCGCTTGGCCAGCCGCCCATGCCCGATCTCGCGGCGCTTGGGCGAACCCACCCGCCCGGTCTCTCCCGTGGCATACGGCGGCATGTTGTAGTGCATCATGAAACGATCGTGGTATTCGCCCTGTAGCGCATCGACGCGCTGCTCGTCGCGCGAGGTGCCGAGCGTGGCCGTGACCAGCGCCTGGGTCTCGCCGCGGGTAAACAGGGCCGAGCCATGCGCGCGCGGCAGCAGGCCGGTGCGAATCGAGATCGGACGCACCGTGCGGGTGTTGCGGCCGTCGATACGCGGCTCGCCGCTCAGGATTTGCCCGCGCACGATCTTCGATTCCAGCGCAAAGCAGATTTCCTTTACCGCATTGGCTTCCGGCCCGCCTTCCGTGCCGACGCCGAGCTCGGCAAAGACGCGTTTCCAGATATCATCTATTTTTTCGGATCGGGCCTGTTTCTGTTTCAGCTGGAAGGCAGAGCGCAGATCGCTCTCCGCCGTCTGAGTGATGCGCGAGCTCAACGTTTCATCCTTGGCCGGCGGCGTCCAATCCCATGCGGGTGCGCCCGCTTCGTCGACAAGCTCCTTGATTACCTGTATCACCTGCTGCATCTGTTGATGGCCGAAAACGACTGCGCCGAGCATCACGTCCTCGGGCAGTTCCTTTGCCTCCGATTCCACCATCAGCACAGCCTGCTCCGTGCCGGCCACCACCAGATCGAGCTGCGTGGTCTGCAGTTCAGTTGCAGTCGGGTTGAGCACGTACTGCCCGTTGAGATAGCCCACGCGCGCTGCTCCGATGGGGCCGCTGAAAGGGATCCCGGAAAGAGCGAGCGCCGCCGATGCGCCAATCATCGCCGGGATGTCGGAGTCGATCTCGTTGTTGGACGACAGCACCGTGGCGACCAGCTGCACTTCGTTATAAAAACCGTCCGGGAACAGCGGCCGGATCGGGCGATCGATCAGCCGGCAGGTGAGAATTTCCTTCTCCGACGGTCGCCCTTCGCGCCTGAAAAAGCCGCCGGGAATCTTGCCTGCGGCATAGGTGCGCTCCTGATAGTCCACAGTCAGCGGCAGAAAATCCTTCCCCGCCTGGGCCTGCCTCGCGCCAACCACGGTGACCAGCACCATGGTGTCTTCCATGTTGATCAGTACCGCGCCCGACGCCTGGCGTGCAATTTCACCGGTTTCGATTACCAGCCGGTGCCGGCCCCATATCAGCGATTTCTTGATGTGGTTCAAAGTAATGTCCCTTTAGAAATGAAAAAAGACCGCGCGCGCGGTCTCAGGTGAATTGACGGAAAGCGCCAGCGCGCAAGGCGCGGTACCGGAACGGTCGCTGGCAATGGCACCCATGAGGGTGTCTTACTTGCGCAAACCGAGACGGTCGATTACCTGGCGGTACTTGTCGGCGTCCACCTGCTTGAGATAATCGAGCAGCTTGCGCCGGCGGCTCACCATGCGCAGCAACCCGCGCCGCGAATGGTGGTCCTTGACGTGCGTCTTGAAATGCTCCGTGAGATCGGTGATGCGCGCCGTCAGCAACGCGATCTGGACCTCAGGGGATCCGGTATCGTCTTTGGCGCGCTGGTATTCCTTCACCAGATCCGCCTTTTGGTTGGTAGTGACCGCCATCGTTTTCTCCGCTATCCCTCGCGCCCATTCCAGATGTCTTGTCAGAGGCGCGCCATTTTACCCCCTAACCCACGGTTTCTCAACAAATACCCGTCCCGGAAACGGAAAGGTCCCGGGGTTGCGCCCGCAGTCGCCGCGGCACAATGTGCCCGAGGGACGTGACCTCGACCACCCCCAGAAATTCGCGATTCGGCCCATAAATACGCGCCAAGCCGGCCAAGGCGGCCCCAGCGCGCTCCAAGGATTGCCCACGGATCAGGCGCAGGGTCTCGGCAGCGTCGAGATCCAGCCGCGGCAGACCGGCAACCAACTCGTCGGCCGGCAGTAGCAGCGTATCGCGCTCTGCAGGCGGTAGCCGCTCCATGTGCTCGAATGTGACTGCACCAGCCGACAGGGTAAATCTGCCGACTCCCTCCCTTCTCAAACCAGCGAGGCAGGCACCGCAGCCCAGGGCGTTTCCAATGTCCTCGGCCAGCACGCGCACGTAGGTGCCCTTGCTGCACCTCACGTCAAGCTGCAGGTGGTCACCCTCGATCTTCTCCAGGGTCAGGCTGTGGATCGTGATGCTGCGCGGCGCGCGCGGAACTTCCCGCCCCGCGCGTGCCAGCTTGTAGAGCGGTTGCCCGCCCTGCTTGATGGCGCTGTACATGGGTGGGATCTGCTGGATGGGACCGCGGAAGCGGCTGAGCGCTGCCTCTACGTCATCCCCGCTTACTGAGGCTGAAACGCGTTTGATGATCTTGCCTTCCAGGTCTCCGGTGGTGGTGGTAACGCCGAGCCGAACCGAGGCAAGATACCGCTTGTCCGCGCCCAGCAGCAAGTGGGAATACTTGGTCGCTTCGCCAAGGCAGATCGGCAACAACCCGGTCGCCATGGGATCGAGCGTCCCAGAATGTCCGCCTTTCGCCGCAAGGAACAGCCGGCGCACTTTCTGCAGCGCCGTGTTCGAACTGATGCCGGCCGGCTTGTCCAGCAGCAACACCCCGTCCACGGCGCGCCATGGCACGCGCATGACGCTCATTTCTTCCTTTTCTTGCGGCTGTGGGCGGCGTCCTGCGCGACGGCGGCATCGATCAACTGCGAGATGCGCATGCCGCGCGCGACCGATTCGTCATACTTGAACTGCAACTGCGGCACTATGCGCAGTTTCATGCGATGAGCCAGTTGGCTGCGCAGGAATCCGGCCGCGTGCTGCAAGCCAGCCGTGGCATCGTCGATGCCCGCCTGATCGCCCAGAGAAGTGAAATAGACCCTGGCGTGGGACTGATCCGTGCTGACCTCGACGTCGACGATGGTAATCATGCCGACGCGCGGATCCTTGAGTTCCAGCCGGATGATGTCGGACAGCTCCCGTTGCACCTGCTCTGCGATGCGCCGGCTGCGGGGGAAATCTCTTGGCATCTGCCAAATCCAGGATTGAGGATTGAGCAATTAGGATTGAGCGAATCGGATCTTGCATTACTCGATCCTCAATCCTTGATCCTCAATCCTAGAGGGTTCTTGCCACCTCGACTACTTCGTAGGCTTCGATCTGGTCGCCCACCTTGATATCGTCGAAGCTCTTGAGGGAAAGACCGCACGGGAAAGACCGCACTCGAAACCGGCCTTGACCTCGCGCGCGTCATCCTTGAAGCGCTTGAGCGACTCGAGTTCGCCATCGTGTATCACCACGTTGTCCCGCAACAAACGCACCTTGGCATTGCGGCGTATCAGGCCTTCCGACACGTAGCAGCCGGCAATGGTGCCGACCTTGGAGATCTTGAAAGTCTGGCGCACTTCGACCAGCCCGAGAATGTTCTCCTTCTTCTCCGGCGCCAGCATGCCGGTCAGCGCCGCCTTGACGACATCGACGGCATCGTAAATCACGTCGTAGTAGCGAATATCGATGCCGCTGCTTTCGGCGAGCTTGCGCGCCGCGGCATCGGCGCGCGTATTGAAACCGATGATCACCGCCTTCGAGGCCAGCGCCAGGTTGACGTCGGACTCCGTGATGCCGCCCACGGCAGCATGCACGATATTGACCTTGACCTCGTCGGTCGAAAGCTTGGTCAGGGCATGCGCCAGGCCTTCGTACGAGCCTTGCACGTCGGATTTGACGATGAGCGAAAGGATCTTGGCCTGGCCTTCCCCCATCTGCTCGAAAATGTTTTCGAGCTTCGCCGATTGCTGCTTGGCAAGCTTCACGTCGCGGTATTTTCCCTGACGGAACAGGGCGATCTCGCGCGCCTTGCGCTCATCCCCCAGCGCCAGCACTTCCGAACCGGCGGCCGGCACATCCGACAGCCCGAGAATCTCCACCGGGATCGACGGCCCCGCTGATTCGATGGTAGCGCCGACTTCGTCCACCAGGGCCCGCACGCGCCCGAATACCGCACCGGCGAGCACAACATCGCCGCGCTTGAGCGTTCCTGACTGTACCAGCACCGTCGCGATCGGCCCGCGCCCCTTGTCGAGACGCGATTCGATCACGATGCCCCTTGCCGGGGCGTCCCTCGGTGCCTTCAGTTCCAGCACCTCGGCTTGCAGTAGCAGCCGGTCGAGCAGGTTGTCGATGCCTTTACCGGTCTTGGCGGATACCTCGACGAACATGGTGTCGCCGCCCCACTCTTCCGGCACCACTTCCCTCGCAGCCAGGTCCTGTTTGACGCGGTCCGGATTCGCCTCCGGCTTATCGATCTTGTTGAGCGCGACCAGCAGCGACACCTTTGCCGCCTTGGCATGGTGAATGGCCTCGATGGTTTGCGGCATGACGCCATCGTCGGCGGCAACCACCAGTACCACGATGTCGGTAACCTTGGCGCCGCGCGCACGCATGGCGGTGAATGCCTCGTGGCCAGGCGTGTCGAGGAAAGTGACCATGCCCCTGGGCGTATTCACGTGATACGCGCCGATGTGCTGAGTGATACCGCCTGCCTCGCCGCTGGCAACTTTGGTCCGCCGAATGGCATCGAGCAATGATGTCTTGCCATGGTCCACGTGCCCCATGACGGTGACCACCGGCGCGCGCGGTTCCAGCTTGATCTCGGCGGGAGTCCCCTGGCTCTGCTCGGCCAGGAATGCGTCGGGGTCGTCGAGCTTGGCGCGTTTGGCGACGTGCCCCATTTCCTCCACCAATATCATTGCAGTGTCCTGGTCGAGCACCTGGTTGATGGTCGCCATGTTACCGAGCTTCATCAGCGCCTTGATCACTTCGGCGGCTTTCACCGACATCTTGTGCGCGAGGTCGGCAACGGTGATCGTTTCCGGCACCATGATGTCCCGCACCAACGGCTCGCTGGGTACGGAGAATGCGCGCTGCGCCTCTCCTTCTTCCGCGTGGCCCGCATGTCCAGGCCGCGCCTTGCGCGCGCGCCAGCCCAGCCCGCCGGTCGCGTCGCCGCGCGTCTTGATGCTGCGTCGCTTGACCGTTTCGTCCTTCCACACCACTTCCTTGGCCGGCTGCTTCTTGGCTTTCTTTTCCGCCTTTTGCGCTTTTTCCTCGGGCTTGACCGTCGGTTTGTGCAGCGTGCCCTCGACCGGCGGCTGCGCCGCCGCCTGCGCCTCCGTAGGGGGCTGTGCTTCCTCCGCCGCTTTCGCCTCCGCTACCGCCTCCGTGGACTCCTTCTTGCGGCGCTTCATTTCGGCATCTTCGGCCTGCCTAGCGGCAAGTTCGGCCTGCCGCTTGGCATCGGCCACCCGCAACGCAATTTGCTCGGCATCGAGAACCGGCTTCGGCGGCTCGGCCGGCGTTTCCGGCTCGGGCGCCTCGCGCTTCACCAGCACCCGCTTCTTGCGCACCTCGATCTGTATGGTGCGCGACTTTCCAGTGCTGTCCGACTTCTTGATTTCGGTGGTCTGACGGCGCGTCAGGGTGATTTTCTGCTTCGCCTCGGCCGCGCCGTGCGCCTTGCGCAAATGCTCGAGCAGCTGCGTCTTGTCCTTCTCCGTGAGCGCGGTGTCCTCGGACAGGGCCTTGTCCACGCCCGCGGCCTGCAATTGCTCGATGAGGAGCGTCGTTGGCAGGCCCAGTTGCTGGGCGAATTGGGTAACGTTTATTTGCGCCATCGGTTTACCCGTGTCAGGAGTTGGCTTCCGCGAACCACGGCGCGCGCGCCGCCATGATGAGTTGCTTGGCGCGCTCGCCGTCAAGGCTCGTCAATTCCACCAGGTCGTCGCTTGCAAAATCGGCAAGCGCCTCCTGGGTGCCCACGCCTTTCGCGGCCAGCAGGCGGGCGGTGTCATTGTCCATTCCTTCGACCTTCATCAGGTCCTCGATGTCATGCTCGACCTGCTCCTCGCTCACGATCGCCTGGGTCAGCAGCGCGTTGCGGGCGCGGCTGCGCAGTTCATTGATGGTGGCCTCGTCAAAGGATTCGATCTCCTGCATTTCCGTGATCGGGACGTAGGCGACCTCTTCCAGGGTGTTGAAGCCTTCCTCCACCAGAATGCCGGCGACCTCCTCGTCGACGTCGAGCTTTTCCATGAACATGTTCTTCACGCGCGCCGCCTCTTCCTCGCTCTTCTTCTGGGATTCCTCTTTCGTCATGATGTTGAGTTCCCAGCCGGTGAGCTCGCTTGCCAGCCGCACGTTCTGCCCGCTGCGGCCGATCGCCTGGGCGAGGTTTTCCTCGTCCACAACGATCTCCATGCGGTGCGCTTCCTCGTCCACCTTGATCTTGCTGACTTCTGCCGGCGCCAGCGCGTTGACCACGAACTGCGCCGGGTCCTCGGCCCACAGGATGATGTCCACGCGCTCGCCGGCGAGCTCCGAGGTCACCGCCTGCACGCGCGAGCCGCGCATGCCGACGCAGGTTCCGATCGGGTCTATGCGCCGGTCCTTGGACAGGACTGCGATCTTCGCCCGCGAGCCGGGATCACGCGCTGCCGCCTTGATCTCGAGCAAGCCGTCCTCGAGCTCCGGCACTTCGAGCTCGAACAGCTTGACCAGGAATTCAGGCGCGGTACGCGACAGAATCAACTGCGGACCGCGGCTGGCGCGATCGGTCTTCCACACGTAGGCGCGCACGCGGTCTCCCACGCGCAGGTTCTCCTTCGGGATCATCTGGTCCCGGGGCAGCATGGCCTCCAGCCGCCCCGATTCGATGATGCCGTTGCCACGCTCCATGCGTTTGATCACGCCGGTGACGAGAGGCTCCTTGCGGGCCAGGAAATCGTTGAGGATCTGCTCGCGCTCCGCCTCGCGGATCTTCTGCAGGATCACCTGCTTCGCCGTCTGCGCGCCAATGCGCCCGACTTCCAGCCCGCCCAGCGGTTTCTCGATGTACTCGCCTGCCTGGATATCGGGGTTCTGCTTTTTCGCTTCGGCCAGCGGAACCTGGCGCGCCGGCTCCTCGATGGGGTCCCCGTCGTTGATCACCTGCCAGCGGCGGAAAAACGAAAACTCGCCCGTGGTGCGGTCGACCGACGCGCGCACGTCCACGTCTTCCTGAAAACGCTTCTTGGTGGCGGACGCGAGCGCGAGTTCGAGCGCGCCGAACACGATTTCCTTATCGACGTTCTTTTCGCGCCCCAGGGCGTCCACCAGCAGCAAAATTTCCCGGCTCATTCCCGCTCTCCTGAGCTATATATTCGGCACCAGACGCGCCGTTTCTACGTTACCGAGCTCGAGCGACAGCACTTTGCCGTCGACCTCGAGCTGCAGGCGGCCGGCGCCGGCTTCGCGCACCACGCCGACGAAGTTACGCTGCCCGTCGACGGCCACCCGCATCTTCACGCGCGCCCGCTGTCCCGCGAAACGCACGAAATCCCGTTCCTCCTTCAGCAACCGGTCCAGCCCCGGCGACGAAACTTCCAGCCGATCGTAGCGCACGTTTTCAACGTCCAGCACCCGGCTCACCTGGTGGCTGACCGCGGCACAGTCTTCAACATTGATGCCGCCCGCCTTGTCGATGTAAATACGCAACAATCGACCGCTGCCAGGCCGTTCCACCGCAACCAGTTCGTAGCCCATGCCAGCCACGGTTGTTTCCAGTAACCCGTTCAAATCCATGGCAAATCCGCCCCACAAACAAAAAATGGGCGGACCGCCCATCTCTGTTTTCCCCTGAACTGGGGGCATGAAGTGTAACAAAAATTCCGCCCAAATCCAATAGTTTATGGACGTTGGCCACGGTTTGGGCTGAACTTATTTCAACGCGCACGCTATGGCAGTGGTTCACGTAGCGAACTCCCCCGCTCATCCTTGCCCCAGCTTTGATACTGTATATAATTACAGTATCGAGCCATGGACGAACTGACCCCCCGCCAGGAACAAATCCTGCGCCTGATCAGCGAGCAGGTCGCCAACCGGGGCCTGCCGCCGACGCGGGCCGAGATTTGCCGCGCCATGGGCTTCCGCTCCCCCAATGCCGCCGAAGAACACCTGCGGGCGCTGGAGCGCAAAGGCGCCATCGAGATGCTGGCGGGCGCCTCCCGCGGTATCCGGCTGAAGCAGCAACCGGGCATACCGGTGGTGGGCCGGGTTGCCGCCGGCAGCCCCATCCTCGCCGAACAGCATATCGAGGACCGCTACCGCATCGATCCCGCCCTGTTCAAGCCTCACGCCGACTATCTGCTGCGGGTGCGCGGCGCGAGCATGCGGGATGCGGGGATACTCGACGGCGATCTGCTGGCAGTGCATAGCACCAGGCACTTCCGCTCCGGTCAGATCGTGGTGGCGCGGCTCCACGACGAAGTCACGGTCAAGCGCATCCGCCAGCGCCGGCATCTGATCGAGCTGCGACCGGAGAACCCTGCCTTCGAAGCCATCGTGGTGGACACGCGCCATCAGCCGCTCGCCATCGAAGGTGTCGTCGTCGGCACCCTGCGCTTCGGCAGACCCTGAAGGCAAAGCCGGATGCAGCCCCTCGAAGCCGTCCTCAATCATCCCGCCATCTGGCGGGGAAACGATTGCGCGCGGGTGGCGATCCCCAGCATCTCTACCGGCTTCCCCGAGCTGGACGCGGCGCTGCCGGGAGGCGGCTGGCCGGCAGCCGCACTGACCGAGATTTACGCCGAACGCCCGGGTATCGGCGAATTGCAGCTCCTCATGCCCGCCGCCGCGCGTCTCACCCGGGTTGGGCGCTGGATCGTGCTGATCGCGCCGCCGCATATCCCCTATGCCCCGGCATTTGTCGCACACGGACTGAGGCTCCCCCGCCTGGTCCTGGTGCGCACTTCCAGTGCCGAGGAAAGCTTCTGGGCATGCGAACAGGCATTGCGCCACCAGGGCTGCGGCGCGGTTCTCGCATGGATCGATCGCGCGCCCGAGCGCGCGCTGAAGCGCCTGCAACTGGCGGCCGAAGCCGGCAGCGCGGCCGCCCTGTTGTTTCGTTCGGCCCGCGTCATCCCGGCCTCGCCTGCCGCGCTGCGGCTACATGTGGGACGTCTGCAAAACCGGACCGTGGTGCGCGTCCTCAAACGCCGCGGCAGCGATCTGGCGACGCCCATCGTGCTCGATTTGCCGAACTCGCCTGCCACGCCCGCCGGCGCACGCCGTGCGAACCATAATGTCCGTCTGCTGGAAACGGCGCCGTGAAGCCCGTCCGGACCGCAAACCGTCATGCTGTGGCTCGCGCTTCGTTTTCCTCTACTCCCCCTCGAGATCTTCACGCGCGGGTCGGCAATGTCGGGTCCCCTCGCCGTCGTCGCCTCTTCCGCGGCTAACGCCGCGATCGTTGCCTGCAACCAGGAAGCACGCCGGCACGGCATTGCCGCCGGCATGCCGGTTGCAGCGGCGCAGGCGCTTGCCTCCGGCCTTCGGGTCTTCACGCGCGATGTGACTGCGGAACGCGCCGCGCTGGAACGCGTGGCCGCATGGTCGTTTCAATTCACTCCGACCGTCAGCATCGCTGCCTCGATTGAGGTGTTGCTCGAAGTCGCAGGATCACTCAGCCTCTTCGGCGGTCTCAATCGCCTGTGGATGGATGTCGAGCAGCAAGCCGCCGCGATGGGCTACACGACTTTCATCGCCGGCGCCCCTACGCCTCTCGCCGCCCAGTTGTTCGCGCGCGCCGGCCTTTCGCCAAGGATTCGCCATTACGACGCGTTGCGTCTGAGCCTCGAACAGCTGCCGGTGGGCGTACTCGAACTATCCCCGACTTCGAGCGACGTGTTGCAGGACATCGGCATCGACACCCTCGGGAAATGTCTCGAGTTGCCGCGAAACGGACTGGCACGGCGGACCGGGAAAGAACTGCTCGACCAGCTTGATCGCGCGCTGGGACGCGCTCCGGACCCGCGTCCAGCCTTCACCCCGCCCGGAAATTTCAAAGCGGCGCTGCCTCTGCCCGCGCCGGTGACAAGGGCCGAAGTGCTGTTATTTGCAGCCCGTCGCCTGATTACCGAGCTGTGTGGGCTGCTCGCCGCGACCGGGAAAGGCGTGCAACGCCTGGAATTTTCTCTCTCGCATGAAGACGGCGACGATACCCGGTTTGCACTGGATCTCATGGCGGCGAGCCGGGATCCCGCGCACCTGGTGAACGTGCTGCGGGAGCGCCTGGAACGCCTGGCGCTGCCCAGCCCGGTGACTGTGCTGGCCTTGCAGAGCGAGATGCTGCTGCCGCTCACCTCCAGCAGCCTGTCGTTCCTGCCGGACGACCGGGAACAGGTCACAAGCTTCGTCAAGCTCGTCGAGCGCCTGCGCGCGCGGCTGGGCCGGAGCTCGGTGCAGGGTTTCGATACCATCGCCGACCATCGGCCGGAATGCGCCTGGAGCGCGGGCGAGCCGGGACGGGAGAGTGTCACGCCGATGAAATGGCCGCCATCGGCGCGCCCGCTCTGGCTGCTCGATCCGCCCCGCCCCCTGCCTGAAATCGCGGAAATACCGCAGTACGAAGGCCCCCTGACGCTCATGACCAGACCTGAATGCATCGAGTCGGGCTGGTGGAACGGCAAGGATGTCCAGCGCGAATATTTCGTCGCCTGCAATCCGGCACAGTCCCTGCTGTGGATCTACCGTGAAAGCCGCAGGAACGGCGGCTGGTACCTGCACGGCTTCTTCTCCTGAATTCCATGCAGCCGCCCTCCCTTGCCTACGCGGAGCTGCATTGCCTTTCCAACTTCAGCTTCCTGCGCGGCGCTTCCCATCCCGAAGAACTGGTCGAACGCGCGCACCGGCTGGGGTACCACGCGCTGGCGATCACCGATGAATGCTCCGTCGCCGGCGTCGTACGCGCTCACGAGGCCGCCCGGGAACTCCACATCCAGCTCATCGTCGGCAGCGAAATCCGGATCGAAGACGGCCCCACGCTCGTGCTGTTGGCCGCCAATCGAGAGGGCTACGGCAACCTCTGCGCCCTGATCACGCGTGGACGGACACGCGGAGACAAAGGCAGCTATCGCCTGACGCGCGACGATTTGAGCGGGGGATTGCCGGGCTGCCTCGCGCTGCTGGTGCCGGGGACAGAGCCGGATCATGGCGAGGCGCGTTTTGTTGCTGAACGTTTTCCCCGCCGGGCATGGATTGCGGCCGGGCTGTTTTGCGGGCCGAACGACAAAGCGCGGCTGGCGCGGTTATACGAACTGGGTAAAAGCTCGGGCTTGCCGCTGGTTGCGGCTGGCGACGTGCATATGCATGTTCGCTCGCGCCGCCCCCTGCAGGATGTCCTGACGGCCATCCGCCTCGGCGTCCCGGTCCAGCAGGCAGGATATGCGCTCCACCCCAACGCCGAGCGGCATCTGCGCCCCCCGCTGCGGCTGGCGCGGCTTTATCCGCCGGAATTCCTTGCCGAATCGCTGGAGATCGCCGCGCGCTGCCATTTTTCGCTCGATAGCCTGCGCTACGAATACCCCGATGAAGTCGTTCCGGCAGGACACACGCCGGCGACCTATCTGCGGGAGCTGACCGAGAAAGGATTGGCCCGCCATTTTCCGCAGGGCGTGATGGAAAAAATCCGCAATCAGGTCGAGAAGGAACTCGCGCTTATCCAGGAACTGGAATACGAGCCTTTCTTCCTGACGGTCTACGACATCGTGGAGTTTGCGAAAAGCCAGGGCATTCTGTGCCAGGGCCGCGGCTCCGCAGCCAACTCGATGGTGTGCTACGCCCTCGGCATCACTGCAGTCGGACCAGAGCGCCTGGATATGCTGTTCGAGCGCTTCATTTCACGGGAAAGAAAGGAGCCGCCCGATATCGACGTCGACTTCGAGCACCAGCGGCGGGAGGAAGTCATCCAGTACATTTACCGGAAGTACGGGCGTGACCGCGCCGCGATCGCCGCCACCCTCATCACTTACCGGCGGCGCAGCGCCGTGCGCGACGTCGGCAAGGCTCTGGGTCTGGGCCCTGCGCAGCTGGACCGCCTGGCCAAGTCGCTGGCATGGTGGGATCACCCCGACACTCTGCGGGAGCGCTTGGGCGAATCCGGATTCGACCCCGACAGCAGGGAAATCCGGCAACTCATCGACCTGGTCCGCGACCTCATCGGGTTTCCGCGCCACCTGTCGCAGCATGTCGGTGGCTTCGTCATCTCGCGCGGCCTGCTGTCGCGTCTGGTGCCGATCGAGAACGCCGCCATGCCCGAGCGCAGCATCATCCAGTGGAACAAGGACGATCTCGAGTCGCTGAAACTGATCAAGGTCGACGTGCTCGCGCTCGGCATGCTGTCGGCGATCCGGCGCGCGCTCGAATTAGTGGACGGTTCCCGTCCGGCCTCATCCGTAATGCAGGAGATCCTCGACAAGAAGGAAGACCCGGCGGTATTCGAGATGATCCAGAAAGCCGACACCATCGGTGTATTCCAGATCGAATCGCGGGCTCAGATGTCCATGCTGCCGCGGCTGAAGCCCGCGAACTTTTACGACCTCGTCATCGAGGTCGCCATCGTGCGCCCGGGCCCGATCCAGGGAGATATGGTCCATCCCTACCTGCAGCGCAGGATGGATCCGGCCAAGGTTGTCTACGAAAAGGATGAATTGAAGAATGTTCTTGGACGCACTCTGGGCGTTCCTATTTTCCAGGAACAGGTCATGCACCTCGCCATGGTGGCCGCCGGCTTCACGGCGGACGACGCGGACGGGCTCAGGCGCTCCATGGCCGCATGGCGGCGCAAAGGTGACATGGAAAAGTACGAGGGCAAGCTCAGGAAGGGGATGGAGGAGAAAGGGTACTCCCGGACCTTCATAGCAAGAATATGCAATCAGATTCAAGGGTTTGGCGATTACGGCTTTCCCGAATCCCATGCCGCCAGTTTTGCCCTGCTGGCCTATGTTTCCTCCTGGCTCAAGCATTACGAGCCAGCCGCTTTTCTGGCAGCCCTGCTCAACAGCCAGCCCATGGGCTTCTATCGTCCCTCGGCATTGGTGCAGGACGCCCGCCGCCATGGCGTCGAAGTGCGCCCGGTGGATGCGACGGTGAGCGAATGGGAATCCACGCTCGAACGTAACGGCGGCGGCCAACCCGCCGTGCGGCTTGGATTCTCCCTGGTCAAAGGGGCGTCCGCGGACAGCGTAAAACGCATTTCTGCGGCGCGCGCGGAGCGCCCCTTTGACAGTGTCGACGATCTTGCCCGGCGCGCCGGACTGACGCACCGCGATCTGCGCGGCATGGCGGAGGCAGGCGCCCTGGAAACTCTCGCCGGACACCGGCGGAATGCCCACTGGCTGGCGGCCGGCGAAAAACCATCGGGCATCCTGCAAGACGCCCCCATCAACGAGCCGTTGCCTTGCCTTCCCGCTCCCTCGGAAGGGACAGATCTGGTGGCGGATTACGCCAGTCTGGGCCTGACGCTGGGGCGGCACCCGCTGGCGCTGCTGCGGCAGCGCCTGCATCACATGCGCCTTGCCACGGCAGCCGATATCCGGCAACTGCCCTCCGGAAAAACAGCGCGCACGGCCGGCATCGTCACCGGGCGACAGCGGCCGCAAACAGCCAAAGGCACAACCTTCGTCACTCTGGAGGACGAAACCGGCTACGTGAACGTCGTGGTGTGGAGCAATCTCGCGGAGCGGCAGCGACGTGAATTGCTCGGCGCGAGCCTGCTCGGCGTGGAAGGCGTCATGCAGAAGGAAGGCATGGTGGTTCACCTGGTAGCGCGGAGGCTGATCGACTACTCGCGACTGCTCGGAAAGCTAAAAACGGAGTCACGAGACTTTCATTGATTCCTTTTCCGCTGCGCAGTTTTCGAGGTCTGACGATGTCCTGATTTTGACTTTGCCAGCTGACGCGTGGTTCCCTGACGATGTCCTACTTTGGCTCCGGCCGCCGCTATGCGGCTTAACATTGTCCGCATCAAATGGATGCGGACAAGTTAGCCTGCGCCGCAACGAGCCGACCGAAATGTTACGCGCTACCGCGCGAATGAAAGAATGTCGGCTCGTTGTCGTACCGAAAGTAGGACATCTCCACAGGCACACCTACAGAAACGAAAAAGCCCGACCTCATCGAGGCCGGGCTCTTCCGTTTCATGGGTGCCTGACGATGTCCTACTTTCGCACGGAATACACCGTACTATCATCGGCGCTGAAGCGTTTCACGGCCCTGTTCGGAATGGGAAGGGGTGGGTCCACCTCGCTATGGTCGTCAGACGTAGCTTGTTGAGCGCCAAACATTCAGCCTGCGGCCTGCAGCCGGCGCTCGTAATCGAAAGAAGTAAAGTAAGGCGATTGTATCTGGCAAATCCTGGTTCACCCGAGCCGTCACCGGCAGCAAAACGCTGTCAGCAAACGCCCACGGTTATAGGATCAAGCCGCACGGGCAATTAGTACCGGTTAGCTCAAAGGATTACTCCTCTTACACACCCGGCCTATCAACGCGGTGGTCTTCCGCGACCCTTTAGGGGGATCAAGTCCCCGGGAAGTCTAATCTCAAGGCGAGTTTCCCGCTTAGATGCTTTCAGCGGTTATCTCTTCCGCACATAGCTACCCGGCGATGCCACTGGCGTGACAACCGGTACACCAGAGGTGCGTCCACTCCGGTCCTCTCGTACTAGGAGCAGCCCCCTTCAAACTTCCAACGCCCACTGCAGATAGGGACCAAACTGTCTCACGACGTTTTGAACCCAGCTCACGTACCACTTTAAATGGCGAACAGCCATACCCTTGGGACCGGCTTCAGCCCCAGGATGTGAT
>Ga0208685_1000185_pt1 | contig 23571 bp, 18 predicted proteins | sample EasRivMeERMLT890_FD_187533 | JGI IMG/M metagenome (GOLD analysis project Ga0208685, IMG submission 187533) | Soil microbial communities from meander-bound floodplain in the East River, Colorado, USA - East River MetaG ERMLT890 (SPAdes) (version 2) | ecosystem: Environmental > Terrestrial > Soil...
TGATCATGGCGGCGAGGTAACCAGCTCCGAAGCCGTTGTCGATGTTGACGACGCCGACGCCGGCGGCACAAGCGTTGAGCATCGCGAGCAATGGAGCGAGCCCCTGGAAGGAGGCGCCGTATCCGATGCTGGTCGGGACGGCGACAACGGGGGCGCTGACAAGACCTGCAACGACGCTGGGGAGCGCGCCCTCCATTCCGGCGACTACGACTATGGCGTTGGCGGCCTGGAGGCGGTCCGTCTTGTCGAGAAGACGGTGGATTCCAGCGACGCCGACGTCGTGCATCACATCGACTGCTGAGCCCATAAGTTCAGCGGTAACGCGAGCCTCATCGGCGACCGGCAGGTCCGCCGTTCCAGCGCAGCAGACAACGACGCCAGGATGTTTTGGCGCGGGAGTGCGCTCCAGCGTGATGGCGCGGGCCGAGGCGTGGTAGGTGGCGTCGGGAAGACGCTGGCGGACCAGGGAGTAAGCCTCGGGGTCGGCGCGGGTGATGAGGACGGTGTCAGTGTGCCCGGCGAGCCTCTGGGCGATGGAGGCGATCTGCTCGGGTGTCTTCCCCTCGCCGAAGATGACCTCCGGGAAGCCGGTACGGAGGGCGCGGTGATGGTCTATCTCGGCGAAACCAAGATCCTCGTACGGGAGCTGACGCAGGCGGGCGAGGGCTTCGTCGATGGACAACGCTCCGGACTCGACGGATTGGAGCATTTCGCGGAGGCGGGATTCGTCCATGGGTGGAGCCGTTCGATTGTAGCACCGGGTCCCGATTGACTAGAGCGTGAAGTAGAGGAGGAAGAAGGTGCCAGCGGCGATCCGATAGATGATGAACGGGAGGAAGGAGTGGGTCTGGATAATTTTCATCAGGATGGCAATGCTGAGCCAGCCGATGACAGCGGACGTGACGAAGCCAGCGATGATGATGTCGAGGTTGTCGTCGAGGACACCGTCGCTGATCGCCTCGCCGAGAGTGAGCAGGGCGGCCCCGCCGATGGCCGGGGTGGAGAGAAGGAAGGAGAAGCGGGCGGCAGATGTTCGGTCCAGACCGCGGACGAGCGCCGCTGAGATCGTAATTCCGGATCGGGAGATGCCCGGGATAAGAGCGATGGCTTGCGCACTGCCGATGGCGAGCGCGTCGGACGTCTTAGCCTCGTGCATCGAGCGCGTGCCGCGCCCGATCCGTTCGGCGGCCAGCAGGACGAACGCGAACACGATAAGCATGATGGAGGCGACGATGGGCGACCGGACCTCGTCCTCGATCCAGTCCTGGAGGAGGAACCCGGCGATGGCGATGGGAATCGAGCCAGCGATCACGAGACCGAGGACGTGCGCATCGGCGGCCCGACCAATTCTGTTATCGGCCGTTGCGGGATCATCGCTCCGAACCCCTCGGTGGCCTGCCATCCAGGCGAGCCCGCTTCGGGCCATGTTGAGCCAGTCGCGCGCGAAGTAGATGAGAACAGCGGCGGTCGTGCCGAGGTGGAGGGCGACGTCGAAGGTAAGCTCGTCGGTGAACTCCCAGCCGAAGAGTTCGCGGGCAATGATGAGGTGGCCGGAAGAAGAGATGGGGAGAAACTCGGTCAATCCCTGGATGATGCCGAGGACGATAGCCCGGAGAATGTCTTCCATTTACGGCTGGTGGCTAGCATATCTGGCCACCACGGGCTGGGTCACGCCGCGTCGGAGTTGTGCCAGAGAGAGGCGACATGTAGAAGAATATTGCTTGTCATGCAGTTATCCACACTGTATATTTCTCGGAAAGATAGTAGGGGAGGGATAAGGTGCCAGGAGAGACGGGATTCCCGAAGTGCCAGAAGTGCGACCTGGGGGATTTGGTTCCACTTTCGGATTTCGGCAGCCAGGGAGCATCGATTCATTTCAAGGCGTGGGCGTGCACGAATCCGGACTGCGGCTTCAACATCAAGATCCGCAACGGCGATCTATACGTGGACGAACCGATCAGCAGCGGGGCGATGCACACACCCAGGATGCGCGCGTAAAGCGGCGCAAGCACTCACGAAACAGCTACGGCCGATTTTCAGCGAATAAGGCGTAGCCGGATATTCGCGCGATGCGTTCTACCTAGCGTAGTGTCAACACGCTCATCGTTACCTCTCATCGCATCACCCTCTCAGCGCGGTTAGACTTTGTCACGTATGGCAAAGGCTCCGACTCTTCAGCGTCAGCCTCTGAGCGCGCCTGTACACCCTCTCGACTTCATCGGCTGCCTGATCAATTTCTGGAAGCGGCGCGACCTCCTGTGGCACATGACGATCCGCCACCTGCGTGGGCAGTACAAGCAGTCCGTGCTGGGGTACGCGTGGGCATTTCTCAATCCGCTAAGCATGCTCATCATCCTGAGCTTTGTCTTCTCGACGATCGTGAGGGTGCCGAGCGGCGACACGCCCTATCCCCTGTTCTTCTTCACGGGACTGATCCCGTGGCTCTTCTTTGCCAGTGCCCTTACCTCCGGGACTGACAGCGTGGTGAACGCTTCCAGCCTGGTAACCAAGGTCTACTTTCCGCGCGAAGTACTGCCGACGGCGGCAGTCTTGACGAAGATCGTGGACTTCTTATTCGGCCTGATCATCCTGGCTATGCTGATGGCTTACTACGGCGAAGCGCCGGGATTGACAGCGCTATGGTTCCCCTTGCTGTTCACGATCCAGGTCATTTTCACAATTGGGCTCACATTCCCCCTGGCGGCGCTGAACCTGTACTTCCACGATGTGCGCTTCCTGGTGGGTGTGGCGCTGACTCTCTGGTTTTATCTGACTCCCGTGGTATATCCAATCGACATCGTTCCGGATAAGTACCTCTGGCTGTTCGAGATCAACCCGCTATCGCTGTTCATAAACGCCTACCGGCGTGTGCTGCTGGAAGGCGAGGCGCCAGACTTCGAAAAAGTGCTGGCCGGGGCCGCGATCGCGCTGGTGACGTTCGTGGTGGGTTATTTCCTGTTCAAGCGAATGGAAAAGGGATTTGCAGACAGCATTTGAGGCGCCGGCCGGCGCGCCCGAGATCGAGTTCCGGAACGTCACGAAGAGCTTCACGCTGACAGAAGGGCGTACCTTGAGGGAGTTCTTTCAAGGGGTTCTACGCGGAAAGGCCTTCGGAGAAGAATTTCATGCGCTCCGTGATGTCTCGTTCTCGATCGACCGAGGAGAAACGGTTGGTATCGTGGGGAGGAACGGGAGCGGGAAAAGCACCGCGCTGAAGCTGATAGCCGGAGTGTCGGCTCCCACCAGCGGCACGGTGTTGATCTCCGGCCGCGTATCACCTCTGATCGAATTGGGTGCCGGGTTCCATCCCGACCTTACGGGGCGTGAAAACGTACACTTGAACGCCTCGATCCTGGGGATGAGCGCGGCAGAAACAGACGAGCAGTTCGACGCGATCGTGGAGTTCGCGGAGCTGGAGGAGTTCATTGACACGCCCGTGAAGCGCTATTCCTCTGGAATGTACATGCGCCTGGGGTTTGCAGTGGCAGTGCACAGTTCGCCGGACATCCTCCTCGTCGATGAGGTGCTGGCCGTGGGCGACACGTTCTTCCAGGAGAAATGCATGGCGAAGATGCACGAGTTCCAAACCCAGGGCGTGACGATCGTCGTCGTCGCTCACAACACGGCGACCATAACCGACTTCTGCGACCGAGCGATCTGGCTGGAGCACGGGCGCATGGAGGCGATAGGACCCTCGCGAGACGTGATGGAACAATACACCCACATGCTTCCGCACCTTGTGGAGGTCGCCTAGCCCGCGGGCTCGCTCATGCAGACCGAAAGCGGAACAGATGTGCCCGCGGAACCCCCCGTAGCCGAATCGAAGCGACGGATTTACCGGACCATACTGCTCTACCTGCTGGCATTCGTTTTCCTAGCAATCGTTGTGTGGCGCTCTGAATTTTGGAATGCCGAGGATACGCTGGATGACGTCTCGCCTACCGCGTTGGCAGGTGTGCTACTGATGTGCGCCTTACCGATAGTCCCCCTGGCTCTGAGGAGCCGAGAATTGCTGCGGGCCCTCGGGCACCGGATCTCGGCCGTCTCGCTGGCACCCGTTTCGTTCTACGGGAACACCGCCAGCTTTCTGACGCCTGCTTCGAGTGGTGAATTGTTGCGGCCAACTCTCCTCGAGCGGGCATTCAATGTTCCTTTACCCGAGGGAGCGGGGGTTGTCGTGTACGAGCGTCTCTCCTCGTTCTTTGTCTTCGTCCTGGCTGGGACAATGGCATTCACGTGGACGGGCGTGGTCCCAGTGCCTATGGCGGCGGTGCTCATACCGGTGTTTGCCCTGATGTCGGTGACTCCGCCGCTGCTCTTCAAAGCCTCGCACGAACAATTTCCGTTGGACAAACCAGCGCAACTGCTGCCCGGATGGTTTCGTCGGCGAATGGGGTCTGTTGAGCAGGCTGGTACTTCGGTGAAGCGGTTGCTCAAGTCGAACAGGCTCAGTTTTACGTTCGCGGCCACGAGCTGGGTTGTGTTCGTCCTCATGATTCTCCAGTTCTGGTTGCTCGTAGAGGGCCTGGGTGAGGAGATTACGCCAGCCGAGGCCGGAGTAGTCGTGGTCTTCGCAAACCTCGCGGGGGTGTTGTCGGCGTTGCCTCTGGGGCTCGGGGCAATGGACGTGACGATGATCGCTCTATTGCGGGCCTACGATGTGGATACGGATGCGGCACTGGGTGTCGTGGTGCTAACAAGGTGCCTGATCTACCTCCCCACGGGAGTACTGGGGCTCCTGGCTTACTTGATCGCACTGCGGCAGCGGCCGCCCGGGGCTGCCCGAAACGGTGAACGCAAGGAAGTTCCCCCGGCGATGGCGCCGAACCCGGACGCCCGTGTATAGGGAGCATTCGATCGCGGTGATCGTGCCCGCCTACAACGAGGGGCGACTCATCGAAGCGACCCTGCGCGACGTTCCTGACTTCGTGGACTCGGTCGTGGTGATTGACGACGCGAGCGTCGACGAGACCGTGGAGAAGGCGCGGAAGTTCGCGAACGGCGATGGGCGAGTGCTAGTGATGGTGCAAGAGCATAACCAGGGCAAAGGCGCGGCGGTCGTACGGGGATTCGAGCAAGTTGTTGCTGAGGGTCGGGATATCGCGGTGTTGATGGACGGCGACAATCAGATGCCGGCAGAGTACGTGACGTCGCTGCTTGATCCGATCATCGATGACGAGCTGGACGCGACGAAGGGAAACCGTTTCATCGCTGATCCAAAGGCGCTTTCGACGATGCCCCGCTACAGGATGATAGGGAATGTGCTGTTGACGATGATGACAAAGCTGGCCTCTGGTTACTGGAGCATCTTCGATTCGCAGAATGGCTACTGGGCGCTGCGGACGAAAACGGTGGAACGGCTAGAGCTATCGCGGTTGGCCAAGCGGTACGACCTGGAGAACAGTTTGCTTATCAACCTGAACATCATCGGCGGGAAATTGAGGGACGTTGCGATTCCCGCGAGGTACGGGCAGGAGGAATCGAAGATCCGCATCTGGAGGGTGACGCCAAGAATAGTCGCGACCCTGTTGGGCGGGATGAGCCAGCGCGTGTACTACCGCTACGTCCTGTTCAACTTTCACCCTGTAGCTCTGTTTTTGTTCGCCGGACTGCCGCTGCTGGCATGGGGGCTTGTATTCGGCCTTTTCGTGGCAATCACCTCTGCCGGAGAGGATGCCGCAACCACGGGGACCGTGATGCTGGCGGTGCTGCCGTTCCTCATGGGCTTCCAGTTGCTCCTGGCAGCGCTCGTGCTCGACATCATGAGCGAACCAAAGTAGATCTGTGGCGGCCAATCCCGGCTTGCGAGCGAGCGTTATAGTTCTCGGCTACAACGGGCTCCGGTACATGGACGATTGCCTCTCGTCTGCGTTCGACCAGGATCTGCCCGAGGACGAGTACGAGGTCGTATACGCGGACAACGCATCCACTGACGGAGCGGCAGCCTACGTGAGAGATAATTTCCCCAGGGTGCGGATCGTGCAGTTCGATCGCAATTGGGGATTCGCAGCCGGGAACAACCGTGCTGTCCTGAAGACGTCGGGCGAGTGGATCGTCTTTTTGAACCAGGACACGGTTTGCGCGCGATCCTGGCTGCGAGAGTTGCTGGCAGCGGTGGAGTCTTCGCCGGAAATTATGGCCGGCCATGCCAATGTCATTCACCCGTGGTATACGGACTTTAGTGGGCTTGCGTCGAGGGCGAAATCGGCGAACGCCTACACGCCGGTCCTGGCGCGATGGGGCTACCTGCGCTACCGGAACCTCGGGGAGCTAGCGGTTCCGGTCGACGTTACGATCCTGTCCGGAGCAGCGCTTGCCCTCAGACGCTCTGCAATCCAGGACCTTACTTACGTGTTCGATGAAGATTTCTGGGCTTACGCAGAAGACTGGGACCTGGGGTTTCGCTTGCTGTCGCTTGGCCACCGGTGCGTACTGGCGCCGCGGGCCACGGTCTACCACCTGTATACGGCCAAGACCGGGCTGAAATGGGCGAACTGGATAGGAACCATGCGCAACCTGCGAAACCGCTACATCGCCTTCTACAAGGTGTCGACAGAAAGAGAGTTCGCTGCGCTGGGTGCGTTGCTCACGATGGGGTCGCCCTGGAACGCGTTCGAGTTTGGGCTGAAATTACACGAGAAAATATTCTTCGCGGCGGTGCTGGTGCCGACGACCGTTGTCGCGGCAGGTGCGGCGATGGTGGCCATTGGCAGGTTCTCTGGCAAGCGGAGGGAGATCCTGAGCCGGCGTTCGGGCGAAGCGCGCAGTATTCTTTCCCGTATCTGGCGCGGCTGATTTTCGGCATGGGCCGACCCCTGAAATAACTCTCACCGACTTCTATCCCGGCAGGGTATAAACCGGCATTCGGCGCCTGTAACATAAGCCGGTCAAGCACGGTCTCTGGGTACGAATGAAGCTAAGTCCAGCCTCGGGAGTTGCCGGAGTCTGTGCGGAGGTAGGATTGTCGAAGAAGTGGCTCGCCCCCGCTCTTTTGCTCGTGGTGTTCGCGGTCGCCGTGCTCGGCTCCGGGAACCCTGAGTCCGCGCGCGCTCATCACCTGTGCCCGAATACGGGCAGCCCTTTGGGTCCGTACAGTTTTGAGACGTACGAGGAGCCGCGCGTGACCTACGGTCGCACTTTCGACCTTGCTGGACGCAACATGCTCCTACCGGAACTCCCGGGATTCGCACTGCCCGCCCTGGAAACAGGGCCACGATCCAACGGGTCCGGTCAGCTCCAGACTGGTTACATCCCACCGGTCTTGCTGAAGGCTGTCGCCTGGATCGAAGCGAGCTGGGCGCAGGCTGACTATTCCGTACCGTACGGTGCGAAGGGTCCGGGTTTGGTGTCCCATGACTGTGGGTACGGCCTGATGCAGGTGACCACCGGGATGCAGAATGTCACTGCCGTCCCGTCGGTCGATCAAGCGATGATCGGCGGTCACTATGCGTTCAACATCGCGAGAGGGGCGCAGATACTGGCGAGCAAGTGGAATGCGGCGCCAGAATACCGGCCGATCGTCGGTTCCCGAGATCCCGCAATCCTTGAAGACTGGTATTTCGCCATCTGGGGCTATAACGGGTTCTCGTCCAAGAATCACCCGCTGAACCCGATGTACCCGGCGAACAGGGCCCCATACAGCTGCGGCCCGACTAACGACGGATTCGGGCACAATCGAACGCACTACCCCTACCAGGAGCTGGTATATGGCTGCATCGCCAGGCCACCAATCGTGAACGGGGTACCCCTGTGGCCGCCTCAGCCTGTGAACCCGGCGAATCCGACGCACTTTGCGTTCGCGCACGCGTTCACTGATCCTGCCTGGGGTATGTGCTCGGCACAGCTTCAGTGCGCACCCATGGATATTCCCACCTCGGTTCCAAACTTCAGGGATAATAGTCCGTTGACCGCCAGCCGCAGCGATGTCATAGGCAATCCCGTCGCAGTGGTATCGGCCGCCAACATGCGGCTGACGATCGCGCCTCCGGCCGCCTCAGCGTCAACGACGCTGGCAATCGGCAACGTCGGATCGGGGATTCTTTCATGGCGAATCACGAGCAGCGCGCCGTGGCTCCAGGTCTCTCGCCACCAGGGAGTTACCAAGAATGGCACCGCGCCATCCGGGGTGACGATCGCCGCGCTTGCGGGGGGGTTGCCGTTCGGAACTCACACGGCGTCCCTGGTGCTCGAATCGCCGGGGAGTGGAAATAGCCGCATCACCATACCCGTGACCGTTGACAACCTGTCAGACGGTGGTCTCTTCCGCGGATCTGCTCCCGCGGTCTACCTCGTTACGGGTGGACTGCGCCGCCACGTTCCAGATCCGGTGACCTTCGACGCCCTCGGGCTCGAGTGGGCGGATTTACGAGTTGTTCCAGACCCGATCCTGAACCAGCTACCGACAGGCACGCCAATGCTGAAGGCAACCGGAGATGGAATGCTGGTAAAGGGACCGGGTCCAGAGGTGTACGTCATGCAAGGTGGACACAGGCACCATGTGGCAACCTGGGCTGCCTTCGTGTCGTGTGGCTATGGTCAGGACGCCGTCAAGCACCTTGAGGGAGCCACCATAAACGCCATACCGCTCGGCCCTCCCGAAACAGGTGCTCCGTGCCCGCGTCCATCGTTCCCTGATGGGACTCTGCTGCATGGTGCAGGCCACCGGGTGTACGTCATGGTGCAGGGGGTGAAGCGTCATGTTCCGGACGCTCTCACCATGGATGTCCGCCGGATGCGGGAGGGAGACATCAACCACGTGGCCGAGTCCACCCTGGCTCTCGTCGAGCAGGGATCACCCTTGTTGAGTGCGCGGACAACAGGAACCCTGCTCAAGGGGACTGGACCGATGGTCTACGTCATGGATGGCGGGGCCAAACGCCACATTTCCAGTCCGGACGTGATGACGGCTTGCGGATATTCCTGGGAGGCGATCCAGTTGGCAAGCGATCCAGCGTTGGGTGCAGTCGCGTCAGGCCCGCCGCTGGCATCGGCGCCTTGCGCGAAGTTCAGCCCGGCCGATGGGTCCACGCTGACCGGGAATGTGCCGCACGTTTACCTGATAAAGGGTGGGTTGAAGCGGCACGTCCCGAATCCGGCCACGTTCGCGGTGTTAGCGATGAAGCCAGCGAACCTCGATCGAGTTCACGATTCGCTGCTCGCCCAGATTCCGCCCGGAGCCCCACTCACGAGCGTTCTCCATGACGGCCAACTTGTCAGAGGGTCCGCGAACATCATCTATGTGATGCAGAATGGGTTGCGAAGACATGTGTCCTCACCGTCCGTGATGGCGTCCTGCAACTACAATTGGCAAGCAATAGTCACCCTGCCGAACGATCTGATCGCGTCGATCCCCCCGGGCGCTCCTGTCACTGGAGCACCCTGCCCGCGAGTCGTCTTCCCACAGGGGACACTCCTCCAGGGTAGCGCTCCTGCCGCCTTCGTAGCTGATGGCCAGGTCAGGCGTCATGTCACGTCCCCGGCAACATTCGTAGCCTGCGGCTACAAGTGGGGCAACGTGGACAAGATACCTGACGCCGTGCTCACGTCGATGGCAGTCGGTTCCGGCGTCGTATCCCCCCCATGTCCGTAGAGAGACGCTGAGACGCTAACTCAGCTCAGCCGGCGTCGACATGGCGGATCCCGGGCGAGTCAGGGCCGTACTTCTCTGACCGCGAGCGCAGGTTTGTATAGCCCGTATACGTGAGGAGGGCCACGGCCGTCAAAAGGCACATGAGCCCCACCCATTGCCAGATCGCCGGCCAGAGCCGAAGGGTAGCGCGACTGAGGTCAGGATGCTGCGGCGGGTACAGTTGGTCGAACCGCTGTGTCTTTGCATCCTCAACAAGGCAGTAAAGTCGCATCACAGGATCGCCCGCGACTCCGGGGGCGGTGATGAAGGAATCGTTCCTGTTGGGCGAGTACGAGACGTTGCCGCCGGGAATAACGGTTATCGGTCCTGTTATCGGTTCGGGCAGAGTGTAGATTTCCACCGCACCGCTCCTTCCGAGGTAGGGCGCGTCCCACCTTGCCTGGGTGGCGTCAGAGGTTACGCCCAGGGTGGGTGGCGGGGCACTCTGATACGTGATCCCCAGCGCCTGCGCGGGACAGGGCGCCTCGACGTTGATCTGGTCGACCACGGTGTATCCCTCATTGACCGGTTGGTCGATGACCGGTGCAATGTTCTCCTCGAGGATGCCGGACGCGTAGGCTTTATCGATGTAGTTGGTCGTTAGCCTTTGCTCCGACATAAGGGCCAGTCCTGTCAGCACCAGGAACGCGACGAGACCAATCCTTCGCCCGAATGCAGTCACCAAGCCAGCGGAGATTGCGATGGCGACGAGACCGAGGCTGACATAGAAATGTCTACCGACGCCGGACCCCTGGCCATCGAAGAGGATGTACGTCGCGGCGATGATAAACACAACTGCGATGGGGTACGCCAACCCCAACCAGACAAGCCTCACAGTTCTTTCTCGATCTCGTTTCCAGATGGAAACTGCCAGGCCCGCCAGTAGTGCCAACACGGCTCCCCATTGCAGGACTCTCACGTAGGCGGAGTGGGTGCCCAGGTTGTACATCTGGAAGTCCCAAAAACTGGCGCGAGCGTTGTGGATGTGTACCTTGAGGCCATCGAAGGACCACGGGATATCGGGCAGGGATGTCCCTGTAATATCGTTCACCTGCTCGCTCGCGGTGATGGAGCCATATACGTGGAGGTTCCAGGCGAAGTAAGGCGCGAGCACGGCCAATGCCATGGCACCGTAGACCAAGCCCCAGCGAACGACTGTCGCGAATGACTCCCGGCCGGATACAAGTAGCCCCAGCAGGACAAGGCCGGTGTATATGGCAAGGGGAGCCGTCGTCATCTTGGTAAGCAACGCCAGGCCGAGCAGCGCTCCGCCCACAACGGCCTGGTTCGTTTCAAGTCCACGGAAGGCGGCCGCGACCGGGATCATTGCAGCGATGCAAACGGGTATCACAAGGGCGTCGTTGCTGACTGATGCGACATTGGAATTAAACCCCTGGATCAGCACCAGCAGCCCCGGCGCCATTAACCAGATGTATGGCTCGTCCGGGAAAAGGCGTTTCGCGAGTAGCCAGAGCAGTGGCACAGCGAGAAGCGAAATTGCGACAGAACCGATGCGTACGGCAAAGATGGACGTAGTTTCGCCGAATGGGTTCGAGAGCCAATAAACTGGAGTGAGCATGGCATAGTAGGTCGGACCCTGTACGCCGCCCCCCTCGTAGGACTCACCAAACGCTCCCCACGGGAAGTCCTCAGTAGGCAGGTAATAGTTCGACTGATACGGCTGAGTGGGGGACGCCTTCGCGACTTCCAGTATGTTGAGGCTTAGTTTGTCTTCACCAACCACAGGCATTCCGTGGCCCCTGGCGAGTGACTCCACGTACGCGTAGTGCTGTGCCTCGTCAACCGGATTCCAAACCTCGGTCGTGAAAGCCCAATACACGCCTCGGACGAGGCCCACGAGTAAGAACAGGCAGAGCAGGACAGTATGAGTCTTGTTAGGTAACCAGCGCGAGTTTCTAAGTATTATCGTGGCTCCGGCCGATGGAGAGTCCGAGCGGCATGGATGTCCGAACAATCGATGCTGTCTGATTTTGTGTCAAACATTCGATTGTTAGAACGCTTAATACCTCTCAACCGCTCTTCAGTACTACGTGCAGAACGTGTCCGAAATTGTTGGGACTGAACGGCGCGTACTCATTCAGAGCTTGAGAGTGTATGGCATCTCAAGGTCCAGGTGGGGGTTGTAATAGGGATCGCTATACGAGCGGTCCTTCAGCCATCGGCGTTCAAACAACGCTGAGTTCTCGGAGGGGCTGAAGGTGCCGCGCGTGGCACTTTCGTGATGGTAGAGGGTGGCAAAGGGTGTGTAGACAACGTGGTATCCAGCCTCAAGCGCCCGAAGGCAGAAGTCCACGTCGTTGTACGCTACCGCCATCTCCTCATCGAAGCCGCCGATGGCGTCGAAGACTTCGCGGCGGACCATCATGCAGGCGGCGGTGACGGCTGACACGTTGCGAACCACGCGGCCGAAGCCGAAGTAGTGAGTAGCGTCCACGTTTGCGGCGGGGCCAGCCATACCGATGACGATCCCGTGGTGCTGAGCACTGCCATCCGGGAACACGAGATTGGCGCCGACGGGGCCCACCTCCGGTTTTTGAGCTTCCTCGAGCATTGCTTCGATCCAGTCCTCGGTGATTACTTCTGTGTCGTTGTTGAGGAAGAGAATGTACTCACCATCGGTCCTGGCGGCCCCAAGGTTGACGAGGCGTGAGAAATTGAACGGTTCAGGGTGGGGCACAACGTTACCTTTGAAGTCTTCAAGGAAGCGTAGCGTGGACGGCTCCACGCTACCGTTGTCGATGATCGTTATTTCGTAGTTCTTGAAGGTAGATTTCTGCTCGATGCTTGATATGCACCGCGCCAGTAAATCCGCGCGGTCGCGCGTGGGGATAACTATAGAAACCTTGACCGAAGGAGCAAGCTTGTAGCGAACGCGATAGCTGCCAGTAAAGAGCCCATGCATCGTGTGAGCATCCCTGCCGCGGCGCTTCATTGCGTCGTCAATGGCGCGCCTCGCGGCCTCGTATGCATATGGCTTTGCATCGATTGAGGCAGCGGCGGAGCCGGGAACCATGCGCCAGGTGTATATGGGCTTTCTGACGTGTCCTATGGCTCGCGCTTTTTCCGAGGCGCGGAGGGCAAGGTCGTAATCCTGGCTGCCGTCGTAGCCGGTCCGAAACCCGCCAATCTGGTCGAGAAGCGTCTTGCGGTAAACGGCGAAATGGGTGACGTAGTTCATCGAGAGGAACGTTTCGGGGGACCAATCGGGCTTGAAGAAGGGATCGATCAGTCTGCCGTCTTCGCTAAGCTTGTCCTCGTCGCTGTACATGAAATCAATCTCGGGATTTTCGTTGATGAGCTTGACCACCTCGTACATGGCGTCGGGCTTCAAGATGTCATCGTGATCGAGCAGTCCGACGAAATCGCCTGTAGCCAGAGCCAGAGCTTTGTTGGAGGCGCCGCCGATCCCGAGATTCTTTTCAAGGAGCGTCACCTTGATCCGTGGGTCTTCAGCGGCGTAGTGCTGGAGCAGGTCCCTCACGCCTGGCTTGGTCGAGCAATCGTCGGCGAGGCATAGTTCCCAGTTCTCGTACAGCTGACCGCGAACCGAATCGATGGCGTCACGCAGCCATGAAAGCTCCGGGTTGTAGACCGGAGTAACAACACTTATAAGCGGCTGGACGGTGAATGCCTGGCAGGCCGTTTTGATTGCCTGCATACTCGCCGGGTTGAGGGCATGCTTCCGAAGCCACTTCCCATACTGATCGGCGATGTCCTCGATGACGGCTGATCTTTGCCCGGCGGAAAGGCGCTTGAGCATCGCTGGCCAGGAGCGGACCCGCGTCGACCTGCGGACAGCCCACGCCGGGCCTTCTCGGCGAATTCCGGCAACAGCCGCCTTCGGCACATGGACGGCGACGCGCCGTTTGCTTCCCGGCGGAGCTACCCAATCGACGACACGGCGGGCGCGTTGTACCACGCGATAGCCCATGCTGCCGGTAATGCTCCGGATCTGCGACTCCAGGAGATGCACGTACTCGGTCTGCTCACCGAGATAGGTCTCAAGGCGACCCATGTTCCGTTCAGCGGTCAGCGCCCTCTCCTGCGCCTCGTTGACATCTGACCTGGCAATGGCAAGTGCCTGCCGGGTATTAGAAAGTTCATCCTGGGCATCGGCAAACATTCCTCGATAACCGCGGCGAGGTCCGAGCGGCCCGTCTGCGACGCGTGCGTCCATAAGGCCCTGGAGCCGCCGGCTCCATTCGTTAACCGTGGCCTTCCAATCGTTATCGCCGGGGTCGCGGTCATGGACCACGGCCTGGAACTCGACCTCGCGTTGTAGTGCGTCGGCAAACCACTGTTTGGCCGTCAGGCCAACGTGAGAACCGAGGAGCAAGGCCACGTCCGCCACCGTTTTACCGGCCCATCGGTCGGGAGGAGTCAGCTTCGTCAGGTGGTGGGCGAGCCAGATGACACCCCGCTGCAGGACTTCCTCTGTCCGGTCCCCCTCGCGAAACCATTCCTGATCAATGGCGTGAGGCGCTCCAGAGCGATCGACGATTATGTTGCCGGGGACGAGGTCGAGGGGTATTGCACCCGGAGCGCTGTTTGCTTCGACGAGTTCCGACCAGCGGGCCAACCACTCTTGCAAAGCGGCATCGTCCGCATTCGCGAGGAGTTCCAGAAGAGGTGTCCCGCCTATGAACTGAGCAGATTCCTCGACTCGAAGGGCAATGCCAAACGGCGCCGCTTCCTGACTCGGCCCGCGCATCAGTGCGCGCTGGAAAGATGTGCCATCCGCCTCCCGCACCACACGCGTCTCGGTCGCGAAGCACGACCGCCGGCCGGTCGTGTAGAAGGCCGCCAATTGGCCGGACTCCCAGATCTCGGCCGGGGTGTTACCGTCCGGCGAGGCGACGACCACGAACGAGTTACTGAAGTGCTTGCCAGTGCCGGATTGAACTAGAGAGCGCCACAGTGATTCTTCGTTTACGCCTGGTTCGCGCAGTTCAGTCCAGTCCGGGCTGGGGAAATAGGGAATCCTCCACGCAAGAGATCGCTCAGCCTCGAGATCGAAGATGTCCTCCTGGAAGATCACCCTGGACAACTTGTAGTCCGGAAAGGCGTGATAGAAGTGCGCGTCCAATCCTGCCTCACTGAGAAGCTGCTCGAGTTCGTTCCGGGAAAACGTCCGGGCCGGACCGCCCGAGGGATAGCCCTCGAGACCATCGAATGGCCTGTCACTGTGATCTTCAGGCGCCCCTGCCATGTACTTCACGCCAAGACGATTCTCAATGGCGATGATGATCCGCCCCCCGGGCAACAGTCTTCTAGAGAGCGCGGCAAGGAATTCGAGCCGGGAGTCATTGGACAGTGCTCCCAGGCCGATGTACTCGAGCACTCCGATGACAGTGATTACGTCGTATGCCGGCTCGTCAGGAACAGTATCGAGATCACCGATGAAGACTTCGACATTGCCCAGATCACGGGTCCTGGCCCGGGCTACTGCCGCCCGTGAGGGCACTGGCTCCAGGACGTCGACTTCGGCACATGTTTCGCCAAGGTACCTGGCAATGGCGCCGCACCCGCCACCGACATCGAGGACACGCATGCCCTTGCCGAGAGCAAACGGCCTCAGAAAATTCGCCCGCGATTTCGACAGGTGGTAGCGCTCAGGCCAGGTCTCCGCGAAGTGGTCCAGCTCGTCACTCATGGATGAGATGTCGGCCGCGGACCGTACGGCTTGAAGGACGCTTTCTTCTGCCCCATCCTCGTAGGTGACGATGGAATGCGTTATGACGCGGCAACCGTCCCGCTCCTCAAAGTCGACTTCCCGAAGTGGTGTGGAAGCCTTCGTCTCTTGTACTGTCAAACGAACTCCTGTTGAACCGCGCTTCTGTCGGGATTATACCCATCTTGACCGGTGCTTATGGTTGCCCCCGATCGTCCCCTCGCGTTACTCTCTGTTGCAAGCAGACCGCCTAGTTTGCCGACATTTCATGACAGCCGACCCCAGCGTCTCAATCGTACTGCTTAACTGGAACGGCCTCTCTGACACCCGCGAATGTCTGGAGAGCCTTCAGCACATAAACTACCCCAACTTCCGGGTTGTACTTGTTGATAACGGCTCAACCAGCGATGAGGCGGAGGTACTTTCCGCCGAATTCAGGGACTTTATTGACCTTGTAGAGTTGCAGGACAACCGCGGCTTCGCGGGGGGCGCAAACGTCGGTATAACGAAGGCCCTCGAAAGCAAGCCGGATTACGTTCTGCTACTGAACAACGACACCATCGTCGAACCCGACTTTCTAACGGCGCTGGTCCGTGCCGCCCGGGAGATCCCTGACCTGGCGGCGCTTTGCCCCAAGACGCTGTTTTACGGGGAGCCTCGGCGGATCTACTCCACCGGCGGCTCGGTGAGCCTGTGGCGTGGCCTGGCCACACAGGTTGGGCGTGGGGAGATCGATAAGGGGCAGCACGACGAGATCGCGGAGCGCGACTACGCGGACGGCGTCTGCATGCTAATCCCGGCGAAGGCGATCGAGGCGTTGGGACTCCTCGACGAGCAGTACTTCGCGTACTGGGAGGAGACAGACTGGTGCGTGCGGGCAAGGGCGAAGGGGCTGCACTGCTACTACATCCCGCAGGCCCGCATCTGGCACAAGGCAGACCGGTCCCGCGCCCCTGACGCTCGCTTTCACTACCTTTACCGGCGGAACGCGCTGCTGTTCGTGCGCAAGCGCGGGACAGGGCTGCACCTGGTGACTGCCCTCGTTATGCACGTGTTCGTGTACGGGCCGAGCTATTTCCTGCGGCACCCAACGCGGATAGCGCGCGCTGCGGCGGAATTCAAGGCGCTTTTCTGGCACGCACGTAACCAGGCGGAGGAAAGGCCGTTACTCTAACCGTATGACGACGACAGCTACGGTTACTGGCAAGAAAACGGGGGCTGGAGCGCCCACCGGCGGGCGAGAAGGCCCAATCAAGGGCCTCGTTCTCAGCGGTGGCAAGGGCAGCCGACTTCGCCCGTTCACTTACACCAACGCCAAGCAATTGGTGCCGATCGCGAACAAGCCAGTGCTGTTCTACGCGATAGAACAACTCGTGGAGAGTGGAGTGACCGACATCGGGATCATCGTCGGCGACACGGGCGATCAGGTCCGCGCTGCCGTCGGAGACGGAAGCCAGTTCGGGGCGAAGGTAACGTTCGTCCAGCAGGACGTGCCGGGCGGTCTCGCTCATGCCGTTGCCACGGCAGGAGACTTCCTGGGAGATTCCCGCTTTGTGCTGTACCTGGGTGACAACTTCGTAATGGGCGGCATTAAGTCGTACGTGGAGAAGTTCCAGGACACACCTAATTCATCGCAAATACTCCTCCACCCCGTGGATGAGCCGGAATCGTTTGGCATCGCCGAGATGGCGGAGGGCAGAGTGGAGCGGATCGTCGAGAAGCCCAAGAATCCTGCCTCTAATCTCGCCGTCATCGGCATCTACCTGTTCGATCCCGCCGTGCACGAAGTCATCTCCACCCTCAAACCCTCAGCGCGGGGCGAGTTGGAGATTACCGACGCGATCCAGGGCCTCATCGACCGAGGGCACCGTGTCGACGCCGAGATCATGGACAGGTACTGGATCGATACGGGGAAAATGGATGACATGCTCAACGCGAACCGCATGGTTCTGAGCACGATCGAGAGCCGGTGCGAGGGCGAAGTGGACGAGAAGTCGCGGGTCTACGACCCGGTGATTGTCGGGCAAGGCGCGCGAGTAGTGAACAGCGTTCTGAGAGGTCCCATCATCATCGGCGCAGGGACGGAAGTAATTGACTCGTATATCGGGCCAAACACGGCGATCGACGCGCGCTGCCGCATCAAGGGCTGCCGCGTTGAGGATAGTCTGATCATGGAGGACAGCCGGATCGAGGACATGCACTGGCCGGTGGTGAAAAGCATGATTGGTCGCTCCGTGGAGTTGCAGGGTGGGCAAAACGCCGGCGGTAGCTACAGTTTGACCCTGGGCGACCACAGCCGTATCGAGATGCCGGACGGATAGGAGCGAGAATGAGCACATACCTGATTACAGGCGGTTGCGGCTTCATCGGGAGCAACTTCATCCTGCGATTGCTACGAGAGCATCCGGGCGCCAAAGTCATCAACCTGGACAAGCTGACTTACGCCGGCAACCAGGATAACCTGCGCGAAATCGAGTCCGATGAAGGCTACAGGTTCGTGCAGGGTGACGTCTGCGATCCCGACCTGACCAGCGAACTGGCGGCAAAGGCGGATTACATCGTCCACTTCGCCGCGGAGAGCCACGTGGACCGGTCGCTCATGGAATCTGGCGACTTCATCCGCAGCGAGGTGCTGGGGACCCTCGTGATGCTCGAAGCGGCGCGCGGCAACCCGAATCTCAAGAAGTTCCTGCACATCTCGACTGACGAGGTCTACGGCGACGTGCCGGACGGCCAGTTCTCGGTCGAAACAGACATTCTTCACCCTCGGAGCCCCTACGCCGCGAGCAAGGCGGGGGCGGAGATGCAGGTCATCGCTTACGTCGAGACTTACGGACTACCCGTGGTCACAGCCCGGCCCGCCAACAACGTGGGGCCGAGGCAGCACGTGGAGAAGTTCGTGCCATTGTGCACGACGAACGCCCTGCAGGACCTGCCGCTGCCGCTCTACGGCGACGGCAAGCAGCAGCGCGACTGGCTCTTCGTGGAGGACAACGTTGAGGCGCTCGACCTTCTTCTGCACCAGGGCGAGCCCGGCGAAATGTACAACGTCGGCGCGAAGAATCACCGCTTCAACATCGACGTGGCCGAGACGATCCTCGACATCGTCGGTCGGCCGAAGAGCTTGATCCGGTTCGTGATGGACCGAGCCGGGCACGACCGGCGCTACGGCGTCGACTACAGCAAGATCGGGAAGCTGGGCTGGGCACCCCGTCACGACTTCCAGCAGGGGGTCGAGAAGGCGGTGCGCTGGTACCAGGAAAACCAGTGGTGGTGGGAGAAGGTGCGAGGGACGGATTTCCAGGAGTACTACGACAAACAGTACGGTGAACGGCTGGCGACAGCGACGCCCTATGCAGGAGCGCGTGAATGATCGAAGGGGTAACGATAAAGCAACTTAAGCCAAACGCGGACGAACGCGGGTTCCTGATGGAACTGATTCGTGCGGACGACGAGATCTTCTCGAAGTTCGGGCAGTGCTACGTATCGATGAACTACCCGGGGATCGTGCGGGCCTGGCACTACCATCAGAAGCAGGAGGACTACTTCGTGGTGGTGAAGGGGATGTGCAAGGTGGGGTTGTACGACATCCGCGAGGGATCGGCGACGAAGGGCGAGGCACAGGCTCTCTACCTCGGTGAAAACAACCCGATTATGGTACGCATCCCGATCGGTGTCGCCCACGGATACCGGACCGTTGGCGTGGAGCCATCGCTGCTGATCAACTTCCCGACCGAGACCTACAATCCCAATGAGCCGGACGAGTTCCGGATGCCGTGGGACGATCCGAGCATTCCCTTCAACTGGGACGTCGAATTCAAGTAACCGCCGCCCTGTCCGGGCACTAAAACGACCATGCGAATACTGATTACAGGCGCGAACGGTCAACTTGGGCTCGCCATGCAACGTGCCCTCGACGACGAGGAGGCGATCCCACTTTCGCATGTGGATCTCGACATCACCGATGAGGAAGCCGTGACGCTCGTCGTTAACATGAACAGACCGGACGTCGTCATCAACTGCGCAGCGTGGACGGACACCGCGGGCTGCGAGAAGGATCCCGAACGAGCGCGGCGCGCGAACGGGGAGGGGCCGGGGTTCATTGCGTCTGCTTGCGCCGAGGTTGGGGCGACGCTCGTCCACATCAGCAGCAACGAGGTGTTCGATGGCGACAAGGGTATCGCCTATCTCGAGCTAGACCCGGTGAACCCTGTCAACGAGTACGGGCGGTCGAAGCTGCTGGGCGAGCACACCGTGGCGGCGAACCTCGCGGAGCACCAGATCGTTCGCACGAGCTGGCTTTACGGCCCGGGACGCGTCAGCTTCCCCGAGAAGATACTCGAGCGGGCAAAGGCGGATGGGAGCCTTAAGGTCGTGACCGACGAGATCGCGACGCCGACCTGGACCATTGATCTTGCGGGCGCCATTGGGCAGCTCATCAAGCACAAGGAATACGGCATATTCCACCTGGCGAACGACGGCAGTTGCTCTCGTCACGAGTGGGCGCATGCCATCGTGGAGGAGTGCGGGCTGGATGTCCCGGTGGATGAGACGGAGCAGGGCGCACTCGATATGCCGTTCCGCAAGCCGGTGGACTCGACGCTGGCGAATACCCGGGCAGCAGAACTCGGCATTCGTATGAGGCCATGGCGCGAGGCGCTGGCGGATCACTTGCGTGAGACGGGAGCCGTGCCCCAGGGAGCGCGTCGATGAGTTCGCGCAAGAAGAATGACGATGGCATGCAGTTGTCCGCTGCGGCGCCGGAAGCACCGAGCGTCAACGCTGACCGCGAGGTCCGTTCGGTCAGGAAGGCGTTGTACGGTGGCACGGGCTACGATAGTACCGACGAGGCGCCGCGCATCCCTGCGGCCACCGTTAGCACCATGCCCAAATCCCGCAAGCTCGCAGACGAATTCCCGGACCTGCCCGATAACGTCGAAGTTGGACCTTCGTCTGACGCCAAACGCTTACTGGACGTGGCTGTTTCAGGGCTGTTGATCAGCAGCCTCTGGCCGGTCTTCGCGTTGGCAGCGGCGCTGATCAAGCTGGAGTCCCCCGGGCCGGTGCTCATCAAGCAGGACCGGATCGGACTGAACGGGCGCGGGTTCCGGTTCCTGAAGTTCCGGACGATGCACCACGATCGTAAGGGCAGCGACATCGCCGAGCGGTTGCCGACAGGGGACCTGACGAAGCGCCTGTTGAGTCCGCGCGGACGGCCTCAGCACGCCACTGCGATCGGCTGGACCTTGCGCAAGACGACGGTGGACGAACTGCCGCAGTTGCTCAACGTCCTCAAGGGCGACATGAGCCTGGTCGGTCCGCGGCCGGACATGCCGGAGATCGTGGCAGCCTGGCCCGAGAAGTTCCGGCAACGCCACAAAGTGAAGCCAGGGATGACCGGGCTGGCGCAGGTAAATGGCCGCTCCGACTTAACCCACTACGAGAAGGTGCGTTACGACTTACAGTACGTGCAGCGTCACCCGTTGTCGCTGGACCTCAGCATCTTGATGAAAACGGTGAAACTTGTCGTCAGCAAAGAGGGGGCGCGCTAGCACCACGACGCGGGGGTCACGCAGCCGGCGAGTGGACGCCATGGGGTTGCGGATCCTGTTCCTGGCATCCCAGTTTCCGTTTCCGGCGGACAGCGGCGCGACCATAAAGTCACTCAGCATCGTCGAGCACCTGCGCCGGAGGCGGCACGAGGTGCGGTTGATCGCGCTTACGTCAGCGCCGTTGACGCGCGAGCAGGAGAAGTGGTCGGTCCGGTTGGGGGGCGCCCGGACGGTCCAGCACAGCAGTCCGCGCAACGCCTGGACGTTGATCCGGAGCTACCTCGCGCGAGTGCCGTTGAGTATCGAGCGCACTCGCAACGCCGAGATGACGACGCTCGTCGAGGCGGAGGTGGAGGATTTTCGCCCGGACGTCGTTCTGGCCGACGGGTGGCTGATGGCGCAGTACGTCCCGGACGGCTTTGGCGGTAGGAAGCTGCTGCACGAACACAACGCCGAGCACGAGCTGTGGGATAGGCAGGCCGAACTGGAGGGCGGACTCCGGCGCCTGTTGGCCCGACGCGAGGCGGGCCGGGTCAGGCGATACGAGGCGGGGTTGCTACGCCGCTTCGACACGACGTTCGTGGTGTCACCGGACGACAGGCGGGCGCTGGGGAAGATCGGCGGCGACCTCAACAGGATCAAGGTGCTTCCGAACATCCCGGACGCTACGCTGCTGGAGGAGCCGGCGCCTTCGTTCAAGCTGACAGAACCGGTTGTGCTGTACTTCGGCACCCTAAGCTGGCAGCCCAACATCGAGGGGTTGCAGCGGTACCTGTCTTTCGGACACAAGCAGATCGTCAAACGCGCGCCTGCCTCCATCCTGCTTGTCGCCGGCAAGGGCGCTTCCCCTGAACTGGTGCGGCGCATGGAGCAGACATCGAACGTCGAGTTCCTCGGGGAGGTTGAAGAGGCGGAGGAGCTTTACAAGCGGGCGCGGGTTGCGGTTGACTCGTCGCGTTCCGGAGGCGGGACACGGCTCAAGATCCTGAATGCGCTGGCGAGGGGCATCCCCGTAGTCGCCAGCTCAGAGGCGGCGCGCGGACTGGACATTGTCCCCGGCGAGCACTTGATAGTGGCCCGCAATGAGCACGCCCTCATCGACGGTGTGACCAGCCTGCTGCAGGACGAGGAGCGCTGGCGGGTCCTCAGCCAGAACGGGCGCGCCTTGATCAGGGCGAAATACGTGCCCGAGACTGCATTCGAGGCGCTGGACCAAACGCTGGCGCGAATATCGAAGGCCCAGTCGTGAAGCCCCCCGCTCGTGCTGCTCCGCTCGTGGTGAGGGAGCTCGAACCATGAGCGGCGGTGCGAGCTCCGTCGACGTCCTCGGCGTGCGCTTCCACGCGTTGTCCCGTGAGGCCGCTGCTGAAGCGGTGGTGGAGCTAGCGCGTTCCGGCGGGCAGCATTACGTCGTGAAGCCCTATTCGGAGTTCATGCCCCCTGCGCATGAAGACGAGAAACTCCGCGACGTGCTCAATGGCGCGTCTATTTGCCTCGCGGACGGGACCGGCATTCTTTGGGCGGCGCACTACCTGTCGGGGCGCGGGGGTGGGATTGGTGCGTTGCTGGCGTTCCCGGCATCGCTGTTGGCGCTGGTGACGAACAGCCCAGCGCTGAGGAAACCACTGCCGCAAGCCATGCGAGGCGTTGACTTCACGTGGACCATGCTGGAGGCGCTGGCCCAGTCGGGGTTGTCCGTGTTCTTGCTCGGTGGGACCGTTGAGGAAGTGGAGGGGGCGAGGGACCGAATCCGCGAGCGGCTGCCCGCACTGCACATTCGCGGGGTGCATCCGGGCCACTTCAACGTCACTGGCAAGGAGAACGAACGTGTCCTCGAAGCCGTCAACGTAGTTTCGCCGGATGTTCTGCTGGTCGGAATGGGGTTTCCACGCCAGGAGCGCTGGATTGCAGCCAACCTGGCGTCGCTCAGCCCAAGGGTGGCAGTGGCCGAGGGCGGGTCGTTCTCATTCATCTCGGGAGCCACGCCGCGAGCCCCGGACTGGATGCGGAGGTCTGGGATGGAGTGGCTGTACCGGCTGGGGCGTCAACCGGGCCGCGTAAAGCGGCAGCTGGCGATTCCCCGGTTTGTGTGGCTGGTCCTCAGGGAGCGGATGACTCGCCGGGCGTAGGCGAACCGTCGCGACGGCGGATTCGCGCGATCAGCGAGACATAGTAGTCACGGTCGGAGGGGCGCCAGATTAGGGCTTCACCGGCGGACTGCCCGGAGACCTGGCAGTACCAGTAGGTGGTGGCGATGAGAGCGCAGATGTAAGCGATGGACGATGCGATGGCGGCGCCTTCCACCTCGAGGATGGGGATGAGGGCCAGGTCGAGGGCGACGGTGACCCCCAGGGCGATAAACGTGGCGTAGGTGTTGTAGATGATCTTGCCGCGGCTGAACAGGTAGCTCCCCAGCACTCTCGTGGCGCTGGCAGCCACTATCCCGGGCATGAGCAGAACCAGGGGGAGAAAGGCCTCAGGATAGAACGCATCGCCGAACAGCAGCTGGATTGCCAGCGGCGAAACAGCGACGACGGCGACGGAAGCAAGGATGCTGATCAAGAGGGTATTTCGGGAGACGATCGGCGTCACGGTCTGAGCGTCCTCATCTTCCATGGCTGTGAGGCGAGGCAAGAGCACCAGAGCGACCGCGGACGAAATCCACCACACGCTCTCCGCCTGCCCCACCGCTAGACCTG
>Ga0208685_1000186_pt1 | contig 23557 bp, 31 predicted proteins | sample EasRivMeERMLT890_FD_187533 | JGI IMG/M metagenome (GOLD analysis project Ga0208685, IMG submission 187533) | Soil microbial communities from meander-bound floodplain in the East River, Colorado, USA - East River MetaG ERMLT890 (SPAdes) (version 2) | ecosystem: Environmental > Terrestrial > Soil...
ACATGGAGCGCGCCGGCATCGACATCATTACCGACGGCGAGATGCGCCGGGAAAGCTACTCGAACCGCTTCGCCACCACGCTCGAGGGCATCGATATCGAGCGTCCCGGCAGCACCATCAACCGCAGCGGCGTGGCGATTCCGGTCCCGCGCGTCGCCGGACCGATACGCCGGCGCACGCCGGTCGAAGTGCGCGATGTGGAGTTTCTGAGAAAGAACACTTCGCGGCGGATCAAGATTACCCTGCCCGGCCCCTTCACCATGGCGCAGCAGGCGCAGGACGACTACTACAAGGACGAGGAAGCGCTCGCGCTCGCTTTCGCCGCAGCGGTGAACGAAGAGCTGCGCGACCTCAAGGCGGCCGGCGCCGACGTGGTGCAGCTCGACGAGCCGTGGATGCAGGCGCGGCCCGACCGCGCCGCGCGCTACGGCGTGAAGGCGATCAACCGCGCGCTGCAGGGAATTCCGGGAACCACCGTGGTGCACGTCTGCTTCGGCTACGCCGCGGCGGTGAAGGACAAGCCGACCGGCTATTCGGTGCTGCCGCAGCTCGAGGCGCTCACCGCGTCGCAGGTCTCGATCGAGGCCGCGCAGCCCAAGCTCGACCTGGGAGTGCTGAAAACCCTTGGGAGCAAGACCCTGATGGTGGGCATGATCGACCTCGGCACCGAGAGGATCGAAACCCCGCAGGAAGTCGCCGCCCGCATCCGCGCGGCGCTCAAGCACGTGCCGGCAGAGCGCCTCGTGCTCGCGCCGGACTGCGGCATGAAGTACCTCACGCGCGAAGCGGCCTTCGGCAAGCTCAAAGCGCTCGCCGAAGGCGCCGCGATCGTCCGGAAAGAGATTTCCTAGCCGCCGCTTTTCTGCTGGAAGTCCTTGCGCTGCTCGGGCTGCTTAGGATCGACCTGGCCCTGCACCGGGTTCGCGCCTTCCTTCTTCTCTGCGGCGCTCGGCGTGCCGGCATTTGCCGGCGTCGACGGGATATTGGCTTGCGGAGCAGACGCTCCGGCGCCCGATTGCGGCGGGGTCGGCGGAGTCTGGTTTGCGCGCTGGTCCGGGGTGCGATCGCAACCCGCCAGCGCGAGGGCGATTGCGAGGGTGACAAGGGTGGTTTTCATGGCCGCCCATCCTGCAAAGCCTATGCCCGGCTAGAAGCCGCGTCCGGCGCCACGACGCCAGTAGCCCGAAAAGCTCATCCGTATGCTTCATAAGTGAGAGAAAAGCGTTCGGCCCGGGGTCGGCACTTTGGCGCGCAGGATGCAGCCGCTTCCCGAGTCGGTGATGTAGATCTCGTTGCCCTTGTACGCGACGTTGGTGACCATGTCGCTCCTGCAGCTCGCCACCCGGTACAGCGCCTCGCCGCGGTGGCTGAAGATCCACACCGCGCCGAAATCGATATGCGCCACGGCCAGGCCGCCGGATTCGTCCATCGCCATGCCGTCGGGTCCGCGCCCGCCGGAGAGGTGCAGGAACACTCCCAGTCGCACGACCTTGCCGTCGGGCGTAAGCGGCAGGCGCCAGACGGCATTTGCCCTGGTCACTGCGACGTAGATCATCCGCCCGTCCACGACCAGTCCATTCGGGCTCGGAAGACAATTGGCGAGCTGCTCGAGCTTGCCGTCCGCGGAGTAGCGGTAAACGCAGCCCGTCGGATCGGCGAGGTCGGTCACGCCCTGGTCGGTGAAGTAGAGGTTTCCCTCGGGATCGAACATCAGGTCGTTCACGCCCTTGAACGCCTGCTGGTGATAGCGCGACACCACCGGCACCAGCTTGCCCTGCTTCAGGTACAGGATGCCGTTCTTGTGGTCGGCGATGAAGAGCCGGCCGTCCTTGTGCATGGCGAGCCCGTTCGGCTCGCCGTCGTACTCGATCACCAGCTCGAATTCACCCTTTGGATGGACCTTGAAGATCCGGCCCCACGCGAGGTCCACCACGTACAGATTGCCGGCGCGGTCGAATACCGGGCCTTCGAGGAACGAGCCCATCGGGGTGGCGCTCTTGCCCGCGGCGAGGCGCTCGGGCGGCGAGCCGCTCTTGCGCATCTTCTCCGGCAGCTCGGCGAACACCTCGGTCTGGATGATCTCGGGGCTCATTCGACCTCGGGGTTCGCCAACGACCTTTGCGGATTCAGAACGCGCCGCCGCTGCGCACGAATTTCTGCACGCGGCGGCCGAATCCCACCTCGGAGGTGTACAGGTTGCCGTCGCGGTCGATGGCGATGTTGTGGATCCACTTGAACTCGCCCGCCATGCGCCCGGTGCGGCCGAATGCGCCCACGGTCTGCCCGTCGGAGCGGCGCACGATGTAGATGCGGCCGTTCGCGCCGTCGGCGACGTACAGGTATTTCTGCGCCGGGTCGTGCGACAGCACCATGTCCCACGTCGAGCCGTTGGCGAGCGTCTGCACCTCGACGCGGATCTCCTGGCGAAACTCGCCCGTGCGGCTGAACACCTGGATGCGGTTGTTCTGCCGGTCGCAGACGTACACCATGCCGTCGTTCGACACGCGCACGCAATGCACCGGGTTGCCGAAGCTCTTCGAAAGCGGCTGCGCGGGGTCGTAGGGCGGCAGCTTGTCGTCGGTCGGGGTGGCCGTGCCGTACGCTCCCCAGTGCCGCTTGTAGGCGCCGGTCTTCGCGTCGAACACCACGAGGCGGCGGTTGCCGTAGCCGTCGGCGACGAAGAGCTCGTCGCCGGAAGTCACCATGTGCGCCGGGCGCCCGAGCTGCGCGCGGCTGTTGCTGCCCTCGGATTTGCCGGGGCGCCCGATCTGCATCAGGAACTTGCCCTCGGGCGTGAACTTCAGGATCTGGTGATCCTCGTTTCCGTTTCCGGCGAGCCAGACGTTCCCCTCGGAATCGATGTGGATGCCGTGCTCGGTTTTCGGCCAGTCGAAGCCGGCACCGCTCGGCGTCCAGCCGCGCACATAGTTTCCGGCGGCGTCGAACTCGATCACCGACGCGGCCGACTTGCAGCAGCGGTGCGTGTACGGCCGGTTCTCCTTGGCATTCCACTCGTCCGGCAGGAGCGTCGCCGGGCGATGAACGATCCAGACGTGGCCGTTACTCGGGTTGACGGCGATCCCGGCGACTTGGCCAAGCACGAGCTGCACGCCGTTCTCTTCGGCCAGCGGCCTCGGCCAGTTGGGGTCGGCCCGGAATGCGGGAAGCTCGCCGCCGCCCGGCGGGGTCTGGGCACAGGCGGCGAGAAAAAGGACAGCCGATGCGATGCGGACATGGATGTTCATGCGCCTCCTCCCAGAGTGATCCTCATTATAGGCACGGCGCTTGCATCGCCCGGCCATGGCTCGGCTCCTGACTTTGCTGCTTTGCGGCCTGGCCGCCGCCTCGATCGACGCTCGCGCCGCGAACGACGACGACGGCTTCGTCTGGATCGACGCCAACACCCGAATCAAGGTGCTCAAGCCGGTCAGCGCCGCCGCAGGCGAAAGCAAGGCCCCCGAAGAACCGAAAAAAGAGAAGAAAGCAGAAAAGCGCAAGAAGTAGGCTAGCATCGCGGCGGCATGAAGGTCACCGCCGTCGATACCTGCGTCCTGACCCTCCCCACGCCGAAGCCGATGGCGCTGCAGTATCCGCAGCACAGGCTCGTCGTCGCCCAGATCAGCACCGACCAGGGGGTCCGCGGCCTCGGCTACAGCCTGGTGTTCGGCGGCGGCGGCGCCGAAGCCGTGCACGCCTACCTGGAAGCGCGGCTCAAGCCCGCGCTCATCGGCGAGGACCCGCTCTACGTCGAATACCTGTGGGAAAAGATGTTCCGCGTGGACATGGGAATGAAAAAGCAGGGCGTGGCGGCGTACGCGCTCGCGGCGCTCGACATCGGCCTCTGGGACATCGTCGGCAAGGCGCTCGGCAAGCCGCTCTACAAGGTATGGGGCGCGATGCGCCACCGCATCCCGTGCTACGGCAGCGGCGGCTGGGCGAAGTACAGCGTCGACGACCTGGTGCGCGAAGCCGAGAAGTTCGCGGGCTTCGGCTGCAAGTACTACAAGATGAAGATCCACGACCCCGATCCGAAAGCGAACCGCGTGCGGGTCGAGGCAGTGAAGCGCGCGCTCGGGCCGAACGTGCGCCTGATGGTCGACGTCAACCAGCGCCTCGACGTCCTCGGCAACGTACGCCAGGCCGCCGAGCTTGAGCACCTCGACCTCGTCTGGTACGAGGAGCCGGTGCTGGCGGACGACATCGCGTCCTGCGCCGAGGTGTCGCAGAGAATCCGCATTCCGGTCGCGACCGGAGAGAACAACTTCACCCGCTATGAATTCCGCGAGCTGCTCGAGCGCAGGGCGGCGAGGTACCTCATGCCCGACGTGTGCCGCGCCAACGGCTTCAGCGAAACGCTGAAGATCGGCCATCTCGCCGCCGCGCACGGTGCGCTGGTCTCACCGCACGTGGTGCACGAGATTTCGCTGCACGTCGTGGGCGCGCTCGCCAACGGCTTCCTGGTCGAGTTCATGGAGTGGGCGCCGCCCGACCTGTTCGAGGAGCAGCCCGAGTGCAAGGGCGGGCGCTTCCGCATCCCGGACCGCCCCGGCCACGGCATGTCGCTCGCGCGCGGCGCGATCGACAAGTACCGCCGCTAGCGGCCCGCCGCGCCGCGCACGGCCTTGCCCTCGTTGGCGCTGCCGCCGGCCGCCGACTGCGCCGCCCTGCCTTCGTTCGCGGCCGCCCGGTCGGTCGCCGCACGATCGCAAGCGGCCAGGACGGCAAGCGCAAAGGCCAGTATGCAGAACGGTCTCATGGCATGCCGCTCGCAGCAATTTCGGGGCCATGCGAGTCTTGACACAAGCTTACGCCGGGCGCGAAAGACGTTCCGTAGCATCTCTCTCGATGCCGTTCGCGCTTTATTACGCCAGCTCGCCGCCGCCCAAGAGTCTCGACCGCGAGACGCTGCAACGCCTCGTTCCCGTCCACTTCAGCACCGAGCAGGATGCCTGCCACGCCGCGGCACTCGTGCTGCGCGGCGGTCAGCATGTCTGGCTGATCGAGGGGCCGGATGTGCGCATGACCGCAGCGGAGATCGCGGAGAAGTGCCGGCCCACGCTGGAAATGTTCAAGCGGGCGCCCCACCGCAGGCCTGACGGAGAAAACCGCTAGAGCGTCACGCGCACTTCAGCCGAGGCTCGTAGCCGCTCGCGCGCGCCGCCATCACGCAGGGCCTTAATTGCAGGCAGGGGAAACGCGACGTCGGCCTAGCCAGACAGAAAGATGCGCTCATTTCGCCACTTGCGTGAGCGCGGCGATCGCGAGGCCGGCGAGCCCGCCCACCAGCGTGCCGTTGATCCGGATGTACTGCAGGTCGGGGCCGATGTGGCGCTCGAGCTCTTCCACCAGCTTCTCTTCCTGCCAGCCGTTGATCTGGTCCTCGACGAAGCGCCCGATCTTCGCGCGGTGCTCTTCGACCAGCGGCGGGATCGCGGTGAGGATCTGCTCGTCGATCCACTGCCGGATCTCGCGGTCGGCCTCGAGCCGTGCGCCGAACGCGCGCACCATCGCGGCGATGCGCCCGTGCGCCACGGACTTTCCTGCCCCCAGGTCCGCGCTCAACCAGGCGCGAAAGTCCTGCCACAGGCTACCGATGTAGCTTCCCAGCGCGGGGCTCGCCAGCAGCTCGTCGCGGATCGCGGCCACACGCTTGCGCAGCGACTCGTCGGTCTTCAGCCGGCCGATGAATTCCGCGACGAAGTCGTCGAAGCGCCTGCGCAGCTCGTGGTCGCGGTCCTGCCTGACCTCGTGCACCTTGGCGATCGCGAGCTCGGCGATCTTGAGCGCGGCGCGCTCGTCGAGGTCGAGCTGCAGCCAGTCGCTGATCCGCTTCAGGAGCGGCGCGCTCTTCGCCACCTCCGCGGCGATGAAGCGCCGCGTCTCTTCCTTCGCCAGCAGGTCGTCGAGGCCCCGGAGCGCGGCGTCGAGCAGCGCGTGGTGGCGCTTGTTCTCGGTCAGCACGTCGAGCACCTGGGCCGCCGCAGCGGCGAAGTCCACGTTCTTCGACATGCCGATGATGTTCTGGTGCAGGAAGCGGCGCACGCGCTCGTCGTCGACGGCGGTGAGCGCGTACGCGACGAAGCGCGTCGCATAGCCTGCGACCGTGTCCACGTTGTCGGCCTTGAGGAGCCACTGGCAGAGCGTGTGCGCCGGCCGGAACTCGGCGATGCGCTGCACGACCGCGGCCGAAGACAGGAAGTTCTGCTGGATGAAGTCCGACAGCCCGCGGGCGATGCGATCCTTGTTGCGCGGGATGATCGCGGTGTGCGGGATGGGCAGGTTGAGCGGGCGGCGGAACAACGCCACCACCGCGAACCAGTCGGCGAGCGCGCCGACCATCGCGGCCTCGCTGAAGGCGGCCAGGTAGTAGTAGTCGAGCTTCTCCGAGACGACATAGACCAGCGCGGCGAGCACCAGCAACCCGGTGGCGATCCATTTCATGCGCATGAGGACACTCTCCCTGCCGGAAAGGGTAAGCTCGTTCGATGACTTTCACCAAGCTCGTGCTGTACACCGATCGCGATGGCCGCGCGAAATGGCGCGAGGAGGCGATCGCGCTGCCCGAGGGCACGCCGCAGGCGATGCTGTCCCGGGTGTTTCCTTCAGCGGGCTACCAGCTGCGCCACAGCCCGGTCGGCTTCCGCAGCCAATGGCACTGCACGCCGCAGCCGCAATGGGTGTTCATTCTCGCCGGCGAAATGGAGATCGGCCTGCAGGACGGAAGCTCGCGCGTGTTCAAAGCCGGAGAGCACTTCTTCTCCGCCGATACGCTGCCCGCGGGAGCGGCCTTCGACGCCAAGGTGCACGGCCACTGGAGCGCGCAGCGCGGCGCGAGCCCGCTCGTCACGCTGTTCGTCAAGGCGCCCTAGCATTCCGGTCTTGCATGACGTGCCTGCGCAATGACCGTTTGAGGCAAGCGCAGGGGAAGGCGCATAGTGCCTTCCATGATTTCACTCTTGAAAAGATGGAGCGCCGCCTGGGCGGCGGCGCGCGCGCGGACTGAGTTGCACGCCCTCAGCGACCGCACGCTGAAGGACATCGGCCTCAGCCGAGGCCAGATCGACTCGCTGTTTCGCTAGAACAGGTCGCGGCGGCCGATGCCGCCAATGCGACCGCCTCGGCTTCGCATGCCCAGGAGCAGCGAAACGATGAATGCGATGGCGAAGAGCACCAGCAGCACCTTGGCGATGCCCGCGGCGCTGGATGCGATGCCGCCGAAGCCGAAGAACGCGGCGACGAGCGCGAGGATGAAGAAACCGATGGCCCAGCTCAGCATGACTGCCTCCGCAAATTAACGGTGGCAGCTATGCAGCAATCTGCGTTCCCGTCCCGGGTAGTCTGATCGGGCTGTCGTCGACCTCGTCGGCGAGCTCCACCTGGCCCGCCGCTTCCTCGACTTCTTCGCCCGCTGCTTCGCCGTCGATCAGCGCCTTGCCGCCGCCGGAACGCACGCCGAGGAGCTGCTGCTCCTCCTTACTGATGGGATTGAGCGGGCCGAGCCAGCTGAGGAATGGGGCGAGAAGCTCTGCGCGCCCGGCGGCGTTCGTGCCGGCGAAGGTGCTGCCGCTCTGGCTGCGCGAAACGCGATCGGGAATCAGGGAGATGACGCGTAGTACGGCTGTTTTTTCCATTTCTGGCTCCTCTTGGCTGTTCCGAACCTGGCGCAAGGGTAGCCACCGCGCGCCCGTCTGACTAGCGTCATTTGTCGCAACTACAAGAATTGAAACGCTACGCGCTGTCGCCGGACAACGTCGGTAATTTTCCCGGCATCAGCCGCCGCGGCGGCTTTTCGCCTATGAAATGTACGGCCGGATAAGGTCCGAGCAGCTCGACCGTGGAATCCGACACACGCAGCGAGGCGCCCTCGGGCAGCCCGATGACCGGCACCTTCGGATTGACGCGTGCGAACTCCGCGAGGCGCTCGTCGCGCGTCTCGCCGTGATGGCCGGGCAGCGCGACGCTGAGGTAGTGCGGGTTGATCTGGAAGCCGACCAGCCCGAGCGCGTCGAGCGAGCCCGGGTCCACGATCGGCATATCGTTGGTGGTCTTGATCGTCGGGCACGCCAGGTTCGCCCCCGCGCTCCAGCCGAGATAGCGCATGCCGGCTTTGACCCTTTCCTGGATGAGCGGAAGGAAGCCCCGCCGCCGGCACTCCCGGAGGAGCTGGAAGGTATTCCCGCCGCCGACGACGATGAGCTCGGCTCGCCTGAGATCGTCGACGGAATCAACGAACTCGACGCGCAAGTCTGCCGCTGCGAGCGCCTCGCCTACCCTGGAGCAGTATTCGTCCCACGGCAGCGAAACCGCCGCATAGGGTACGAAGTGCGCCGCGCGGATCCCGCCCGCGAAAGCCCTAATGGCGGCAAGGTAGTCGGTCAGATAGCCCGCCGGCGTGCGCGAGCTGCTTAAGAGAAGGAGCTCCATGCCGATGGTGCTCACATTCGGGAGCGTATCTTGCTCCGAGCTTCCGTCATGACCGCATTTCGACTATTCATTGCCGGATTTGCCCTCACCCTTTCGGGCGCCGCGCTCGGCCAAAGCGGCGAGCGTGGGTCGATTCCGCCCGGACAGAGCCGGGACGGCGCAGCGCCGAGCGACGGCGCGATCAAGGGCGGCACGATCCTGCCGGGCGAGACCGGCGGGATGCCCGACAAGCGCTGCGAGGAGCTCTCGGGGACGCTGCGCGAGGAATGCCTCAAGCAGGAACGCGAAGCCGCCTCCGGCGAGACGCGGCGGCCTGGCGAGCGGCCTAGCGCGCTCCCGCGGGAACGGGATCCGCGCCGCCCCTGATCATCTCGGAGAGCCAGCTCACCAGCAATTCGATGTAGGCGCGCTCCCACCGCTCCTGCGAGAGCGCGTGATCCGCGCCCTCGATCACCCGGTAGGTCAGCGAGTGCGCGTTGGCGAGCGCCGCGATGTAGTTGGCGACCACGGGGTGCGGAACTATCTCGTCGCGCGCGGACTCGACCACCAGCGCGTCGCCGAGGAACTGGGCGCAAGCGCCGAGGGCGCGGTTCTGCTCGGCGCGCAGCGAGCGCCGGCGGTAGGCGGCGACTTCCCGGTCGACGCGCAACTTGCGCTTGGGCATCTCCCAGTGGTCGTCGGTGTAGAGCGCCGGCGCCCGCAGCGCGATCAGGTGCACCGGCCGCATATAGGTCAGCAGCGCCCCCAGATAGGCACCGTAGCTCGAGCCGACGAGCGCGATGCAGGACTTCCGCACCCTCTGCTGGCCGGCGAGGACGTCGTAGGCGGCCATCACGTCGCGCATGTTGTCCTCGCGCGTGAGGGTCTCGCGCTGCGCCTCGGACTCGCCGTGCCCGCGCAGGTCGAAGGTCAGGCAGACGCAACCGAGCGCCGCCGCGAGGGCGTGCGCTTCGTCGAGGTAGCAGACCGGGCTCCCGTCCCAGCCGTGCACGAGGAGCACGCCCGGCGACTCGTCTCTGCGCACGGTCGGCGCGACCAGGGTGCCTTCGATGCGCTGGCGGTCGACCGCGATATCGACCGCCTCAGCGCGCACCCACGGGGGGGACGACGAGCCCATTTGCTTATGCGCAGCAAGGGGCGAGCCGGAACGGCGCTTGCTAGTTCCAATGCGCCATTCCAAACGGAGGATTGCCATGACCCGAATTACCCCTATCGCACTCGTCGCCCTCGCCGCCGCCTTGGGCGCCTGCGGCACCCCGCCCCAATCGGCGCAGCCCAACATCGTCACCAACGTCCACCCCTACAAGGCCGGGAACGGCGTGGTGCAGGCGGTCATGCCCGTGCCCGTTCTGCCCAACGCCGGCACCTCAGCCGCGGGGCTGCAGCGCCTCGAGATCAAGATGGACAACGGAGCGGTTCAGTACGTCGACACTCCAAGCCGCGAGTTCAGCCGCGGCACGCGCGTCAGCCTCAGCGAGGACCACGTAATCAGGCGGATGTAGAAATTCGGGGACGGAGCCCTAATTCCGATAGCTCCGCGTTGCCGGAATTAGGGCTCCGTCCCCGAACTTACGCGCGGCACCAGTCCCGGATCAGGGACTCGTAGATGGCCACCGACTGGCGAATGCGCTCCTGGCTCACGTATTCGTCGGTCTGGTGCGCCATGGCGGCCTCGCCCGGCCCGAGCACCACCGTCGGCGCGCCGGCGTAGACCTTCAGCAGGTTCGCCGCGTCGGTCATGTACGGCGCAGTGCGCGCCGCGGGCGTCTCGCTCAGGTACGGCTTGCAGAGCTCGAACACGCGCTGGATCCATTCCTGCTCCGGCGCGGTCCACACGGGCTTCAGGTTCGAAAACACCTCGAGCTCGGCCTCGGGAATCGAGGCCCTGATCCTTTTCAGCAGGGCTTCGTGGTCCATGCCGGGCACGGTGCGGATGTCGACGCCGATGGCTGCGGCGTCGGGCACCGCGTTCACCGTGTTTCCGCCTTCGATCGTGCCGACGTTCAGCGTCGGCTTGCCCATCACCGGATGTTCCGGCGTCGCGAAGTCGAATCCCTCCAGGCTTGCGAGCGCCTTGCCCGCCTTGTAGATCGCGTTCACGCCGAGCTCGGGCATCGAGCCGTGCGCCGACACCCCTTTGAACCTAGCGTGGAACTTGACCGAGCCCTTGTGGCCGACGAGCGGATAGTTCGACGTCGGCTCGCCCACGATCATGGCGCCGGCCTTGCCCAGGAGCTGCGTGCGCGCGAGCTGCGCCGAGCCGACGCAGCCGCCCTCCTCGGCGGCGGTCAGGACGACGACGATTCCCGGCGTGCCGTTCAGGCTTCTTGAACAACTTCTTGCCGCAAGGAGAATCGCGGCCACGCCGGCCTTCATATCCGACGCGCCGCGGCCGAAGAGGCGATCGCCGTCGGTGTCGCCGTTGAAGGGGTCCCGGGTCCACGCCCGCGCACCGAGCGGCACGACGTCGAGGTGCCCGGTCAGGCAGAGCGGCGCTTTCCTGTCGTTCCCGCCGGCCCGCGCCACGACGCTGGTTCGGCCTTCCTGGTATTCGAAGTACTCGACGGAAAAACCCCATTCCTGCAGCATCGCGCCGGCATAGCGCGCGCAGTCGCGCTCGCGCCCCGGCGGGTTGACGGTGTCGAAGCGAAGCAGCGACTTGGTCAGGGAAACGGCGTCCTGGGTCGTCATGCAAACGATGATAGACGGTTCAGCGGTAAGCTAGGCAATCTCAATCAACGGAGGGTTCATGGCCAAAGCCTACTGGGTAGTCTGCTATCGCGCGATCAGGAATCAGGACAAGCTCGCCGCCTACGCGAAGCTCGCCGGGCCGGCGATCCAGGCCGCCGGCGGCCGCTTCCTCGTGCGCGGCACGCCGTCGAAGACCTACGAAGGCGGACTGAACCAGCGCACCGTCGTCACCGAGTTCGAGAGCCTCGCGAAGGCGATCGCCGCGCACGACAGCCCGGGCTACCAGGAAGCGCTGCGCGCGCTCGGCGACGCGGCCGATCGTGACCTGCGCATCGTCGAAGGCGTTTCCTGAGCATGGCCGAGCCTCGGATGGTCGACCCGCACGACCCGGTGATGACCGGGGAGAACTCGTTCGTGCGGCTTTCCAATGACGGCGGCACCACGATCCCCGAGCGCGTCAGTCACTGGCGCGTGCTGTGGTCGCCCGCGGGGCAGGGCCATGCGGTTTTTTTGGAAAGCAGTCTGTTGGGTTCCAAACCCAGGATCTACGCAGACAACGCGGGCGTCGCGCGCTATCTCCAGCGCACGATCGAAGTGCTGCTGCACAAGCCGTTCGCCGACGAGTCGCTGCCGATCGTGGACGCGAAGTTCGAGCGCAGCGGCAATTCGCTCAGCACCGTCGAAGAGCGCGTGGTGTCGTCCAAGGACGAGATCATCCTCACGTGGTGGGATTTCATGGCGCCCTTCGTGCTCACCATGCCGCCGGGGATGATGAACCGCCCGCTCGGCGTCTACAGCACCTTCATCCCCGCGCGCGGCGCGCAGCTCTCGGTCAACGGCCAGGCCGCCCCGGGCAAGGTGTTTCCGCAGGAGCGCGGCGGCCGGCAGTCCTCGAGCTGCGTGCTGGCTTGGTCGGAAACCTGGACCCGGCCCAAGGGCTGACATTCTTGGTCAGCCCCTGACCCGCCGCGGCACGAGGGGTATCCCCAAATGTGCACTTTGTCGCTTTTTCGGCCAGTATTGAGGCTGGGGAGAGCGGCCGGCGGTTGGCATGCCGCTTGCAGCAAGCTGCGGGCTACAAAGAAAAAAGTCGGAAGGCAGGGCTTCCATGGGGAACCGCAACAGCAGCAAGCAGGCGGGGTTCACGCTGATCGAAGTGATGGTGGTGACCGCGGTCATCGGCATTCTCGCGTCCATTCTCATGCCGCAGGTGCGCAGCTACACGGCGCGCACCAAGGTTTCCGAAGCCATCCTCGCGCTCACGAATTGCCGCAACATCATCCACGAGGTCTACCTTTCCGGCTCGGACATCCCGGGCGCGGACAACTGGGGCTGCGAGGTCGAGCGGCCGTCGCGCTTCGTGGAGCGCATCAGGACCACCGATGAAGGCCTCATCCGGCTCACGCTCGGCAACGAGATCGGCGACCTGCGCCTCGCCATCCACGACATCACGCTCGCGCCGCTCAACGGCGCGGGCCAGCTCATGCGCGAAGACGACCTCGGCACCCCGGTCAGAAGGTGGCGTTGCGGGGCTTCGGTGGACGGCACCGACGTCAAGGCGGAGTTCCTTCCCTCCACCTGCCGGGGCTAAAGCCTCGCGCGTAGGCTGACGATGGCGGTTCTTCGCATCGCCAAGATGGGCAATCCCATCCTGCTGCAGAAGGCCGCGCAAGTCGTCGATCCCACCGCGCCCGAGATCCGGCGCCTCGCCGCCGACATGCAGGACACGATCGAGGACATCGGCGCGAGCGGCCTCGCCGCGCCGCAGGTGTTCGTGGGCAAGCGCGTCGTGGTCTACCGCATCATCGCGGCGCGCATCCCGCCCGGCTCGGGGCTCCAGCCGCGTCCCTGGACGGTGATGGTGAATCCCGTGATCGCGCCCAAGAGCGAAGCGAAGACGCCGGTATGGGAGCGCTGTCTCTCGGTGCCGGGGCTGCACGGCAAGGTGCCGCGCTCCATGCACGTCCAGATCACCTATGAAGACCTCGACGGCCGGGCCCATAGCCACGAGGCCACCAGCTCATGGGCCGCGCTGCTGCAGCACGAGTGCGACCACCTCGACGGCATCGTGTATCCGATGCGCATGACCGACCTTTCGCTGCTCGCCTACAACGACGAGCCCGGGCCCCTGGCCAGAGAAATTTCCAAGGGCGAAAAGAACATCGATCCGCTGTTCATCGACCTGGTCGAGCGCTGGCCGGGACGCGCGCGCTGGTTCTAGAAAAAGGGGTCAGGACCCTTTTCGCCGAAAAGGGTCCTGACCCCTTTTTCGGTTACTGCTTCGGGATGTTGGCGTCCCGCACCACGCGGGTCCATTTCTCGGTCTCGGCGCGGATGAAGGCGGCGAACTCCTCCGGCGTGGTGGGCGAAGCGTCGATCGTGCTTTCGGCCAGCCGCGCTTTCATCTCCGGCAGGTTCAGGGTCTTCAGCAGTGTGGCGTGCAGCTTGGCGAGGATGGGCTTCGGCACCGACGACTGCGCGCACACGCCGTACCACACCGTGACCTCGAACCCGGCATAGCCGGACTCGGCGACGGTCGGCACGTCCGGAAGCTGCGGGCTGCGCGAGAGCGTGCTCACCGCGAGTGCGCGCGTCTTCCCGCCCTTGATGGCGGCGAGCTGCTCCGGAAGGTTTCCAAACATGCCGGTGACCTGCCCGCCCATCACGTCGGCCAGCGCTGGCGCGCCGCCCTTGTACGGCACATGGATCATGTCGAGCCCGGTGGTCAGCTTGAAAAGCTCCATGGTCATCTGCGGCGAGGTGCCGTAGCCAGGCGAGGCGTAGTTGTACTTTCCCGGGCTGGCTCTTACGTAGTCGATGAATTCCTTGAGCGTGCGCGCCGGCACCGAGGGGTGCACCACCAGCACGTTGGGCGTCTTGCCGATGAGCGAGATCGGCGCGAAATCCTTGACGTGGTCGTACGGCAGCTTGTGGTACAGCGCCGGGCTGACGCCGTGCGAGGCGACCTGGCAGGTGAGCAGCGTATAACCGTCGCCAGCGGCTTTCGCCGCAGCGTCCGCGCCCACCGTGCCGCCGGCGCCGGCGCGGTTCTCGACCACGATCGGCTGGCCGAGGAACTCGCTCCATTTCGCGCCGACGATGCGCGTCACGATGTCGACCCCGCCCCCGGGCGGGAACGGCACGATCTGCCTGATCGGCCGGCTCGGATAATCCGTTTCTTGAGCAACGGCTGCGGCAACCAGGACCAGCTGTGCGACGAGCAGCAGGACTTTCATGGTTCCCCCTCCGGAGACGGCCTGCCTGCCATGGTACGCCGGAGGGCGGATAATGGGCGCTTCCCGGAGGACCCCATGGCAAACCGCGAGCAGCGCAGCAACCGCGAGAAGAAGAAACCCAAGCAGCCCAACAAGCCGTCGCCGACGCCCGGGACGCCGCAACCCTGGAAGAAATAACGCACGAGCGCTCGGGCCACCGCGGCGCGTTCGTCTGGATGCGCGACGGCGAGCGCCTCGCGGCGATGAGCTACACCGTCGCCGGCACGCGGGTGATCATCGACCACACCGACGTGGACGAGCGGCTGCGCGGCACCGGCGCCGGCAAGAAGCTGGTCGCGGCAGCGGTGGAATGGGCGCGCAAGGAGAACGCGCGCCTGATGCCGCTCTGCCCGTTCGCCAAGTCAGTGTTCGACAAGACGCCCGAGTACTCGGACGTGATCGCCAGGTAGGAAACTAAGCAGGGTCCTTGAATCCCACGTCCCAGTGGGAGCCGTCGCAGAACGGCTTGTTCTTCGACGCACCGCAGCGGCACAGCGTGTAATGCTCGGGAGAGGCGCCGGCGCCTAGCTTCACTCCTACGAGCTCGATGCTGCCGGTCACCGCGTACGGACCGTGGTCGGTCACCGTCACCATCGGCGCCCGCCGCGGCGGCTCTGCCTTCACGCCGTCGATGGCGTAGCTGAGCGCGCCCGAAGGACATTTCCGGATCGTCGCGATGACCCGGTCGACCTCCGCCCCGTCGGGATCGATCCAGGGCGTGTCGTGGTGGCGAAACACGGATTTCAGCTCGTCGGTGCAGAACGCCGCGTGCGCGCAGATCGCGCGATTGTCGAAGATCGTGATGCGCTTGCCGGCGTAGGCGTTTCTCCTGTTCTTGGCCGGGTCGGCGGTGTTGTCGTCCCGGAAGCCATTCTTGCCGTGCGTGCCGTCACAGAACGGCTTGTTGCTCGAGCCGCCGCAGCGGCACAACGCGACGCTTGGCGCCGCCGGCCAGGTCTTCCCGGAGGCACGGCGCACGCCCGATCCATCGGCGAGCAGATACGGACCGCTCGGCGCGCAGGTGATCTTCGGCGCGGCCACTTCAGTCGACCTTGATCTTCGCCTCCTGCACCACCTTGCGCCATTTCTCGAGGTCGTCGCGGATCACCGCGGCGAATTGCGCGGGCGTGTTGGGCACGGGCTCGTAGCCGAGGTTGCGGATCGCGTCCTGCACGCTCTTGTCCTCGAGCGCGCCGACGAGCGCGCGGCTCATGGCGGTAGTGATTTCCGGCGGCAGCTTCGCCGGCCCGACGAGGCCGAACCAGATCAGCGCCTCGAAGCCGGGAAATCCGAGCTCGGCCACGGTGGGCACGTCGGGGATCGCGGGCACGCGCGCCGGCGTGGTGACCGCGAGGCCCTTGATCTTCCCGGATTTCACGTGCGGCACCGCGGTCGCCATCGAGGAGAAGAGCACCGGCACGTGGCCGCCGAGGAGGTCAGTCATCGCCGGCCCGCCGCCCTTGTAGGCGATGTGCACCATCTGCACTTGCGTGGCGATCTGCAGCAGCTCCGCCGCCATGTGCCCGGCGCCGGCGACGCCCGAGGTGCCGTAGCTCAGCTTCCCAGGCTGGGCTTTCGCGAGCTTGAGCAGCTCGTCGAGCGAGCTCGCGGGTACCGAAGGGTGCGCGACGATCGCGGTGCCGCCGGCGCAGATCAGGCCGATCGGCGTGAAGCTGGTGAGCGGATCGTAGGGAAGCTTCTGCACGTTCGGCACGATGGTCGCCGGGCCGGCATCGATGAGGTGCAGCGTGTAGCCGTCCGGCGCCGCGCCCGCCACGGCGATGGCGCCGGCAGTGGCGCCCGCGCCGGGACGGTATTCGATGATCAACGGCTGCTTCAGCATGGGCTCCATCTTGGCGATCAGCGGCCGCGCCATGGCGTCGGTCGCGCCGCCGGTGGGATAGCCGAGGATCAGCTTGATCGGCTTGGCGGGCCAGGATTGCGCGAATGCGGTCATGGAAACTGCAATGCCGCAGGCTAGGACGGCGGTTTGCAATGCACGAATCATTTGACCTCCTCCCGGTACCAATCAAGTATCTGCTCTCCGGTCCAGAAAAGCACGTCTTTGCGCTTCCGGATGTCTTCGAGCGCGCGGCGATAGTACTTGGCGCGGTGCGGCGCGCCCATGATGTAGGGATGCACGACGAGCGCCATCACGCGCGCAGAGTCGCGCGAGTCGGCGTAGATCTGCTCGAACTGATCGATTGCGCGCTGGTAGTACTGGCCGGCCTCGTGGTGCTGGATCAGCATCATCGCGACGTCGTTGCATTCCTGGGTGTACGGAATATTGACGATCGGCTTCGAGCGCGTCTTGAGCACCACCGGCTGGTCGTCGAGCACCCAGTCGGCTACGTACTCGTAACCCGCCTCCACCAGGAGGTCGGGCGTGTCCCAGGTCTCGGTGAGCCCTGGCCCCAGCCAGCCCCGAGGGCGCTTGCCCGTGAAGGCGCGGATAGCCTCGGTTGTTCTTGCGATGTCTTCGCGCTCGTTCTCGACCTTCTGCATGTTGCGCTGCGTATAGCCGTGACCCATGAACTCCCAGCCGCGCTCGAGCGCCGCCCGCGAGATCGGCTCGTACGCCCGCACCGCGGTGCCGTTGATCGCCAGCGCAGCCTTGATGCTCAAGGAATCCAGGATTTCGGTAAACCGCCAGAAACCGACGCGGTTGCCGTATTCGTGCCACGCCCAGTTCGGGATGTCGGGCATCGGCGAGCCGCCCGCGGGCGGCGTGAGCACGGTGCGCGGCATCGCCTGGTCGATGTCCCATTCCTCGACGTTGACGATGGTCCAGACCACCATGCGCGCGCCGCCGGGAAGGCGCAAAGGCTTGCGCTGGGTGATGGGCGAGTAGCCGATGCGCTCGAGCGGTTTCATACACGGGAATGTAGCGACAAACCGAAATCAGGGACAGACCACGTTTTCAGCTTGCGATTTCCGCTACTCTCTCGGCCGAGGAGGGGGACTTGGACGCGAAGTTCTGGCTGATCCAGACCTTCAACGGCGTGTCGTACGGCGCGCTGCTGTTCCTGCTCGCAAGCGGCCTGACGCTCATCTTCGGCGTCATGCGGATCGTCAACCTTTCGCACGGCGCGTATTTCCTGCTCGGCGGCTACGTCGCGCTCACGGTCATGAAGTACACCGGCTCGTGGCTGCTCGCGCTGCCCGCCGCCGCCTTGACCATTGCGCTTCTGGGTCTCGTGATCGAGCGCGTGTTCCTCCGCCCCCTCGGTTTCGACCCCTTGCGCCAGGTGCTGCTCACGGTGGGCTTCGCTTTCCTGTTCCAGCAGGCGGCGCTCGACATCTGGGGCGGCGACAACCTGATCATCCAGCCGCCACCCTCGCTAAGCTTTAGCGTTGTTATCGGCGGGCTGCACCTGCCCATGTACCGCATCTTCATGATCGCGCTCGCCGCCGCGATCGGGCTGGCGCTCTGGTTCGCGATGGAGCGCACGCGCATGGGAGCGATGGTGCGCGCCACGGTGGACGATGCCGAGATGGCGCGCGGCGTGGGCATCGACACCTCGCGCGTATCGATGTTCATCTTCGCGCTCGGCGCGTTCCTCGCCGCGCTCGGCGGCGTGATCGGCGGCGCGTTCCTCGGCATCTATCCGGGACTCGACTTCGAGGTGCTGCCGATCGCCTTCGCGGTCGTGATCATCGGCGGCATGGGCAGCCTCACCGGCGCCGCCATCGGCAGCATGCTGGTCGGCCTCGCCGACAACTTCGGCAAAGCGCTCTTCCCTGAAGTGGCGTACTTCAGCCTCTACGCGCCGATGGTGCTGATCCTCGCGATGAAGCCGACCGGGCTGCTGGGACGGGAATGAAGAAGATCTTCGTCCTCCTCGGGGTCCTCGCGGTGGTGGCGCTGCTCGCCCCGTTCGCGGGCCCGTTCGTCATCCTGCTGCTCGCGCAGGTCCTGGTGCTCGGCATCATGGCGATGAGCGTCGACCTGCTGCTCGGCTACACCGGCCTGCCGTCGCTCGGCCAGGCGGCGTATCTGGGCGTGGGCGCGTATCTCACCGCGATCCTCGCCACCAAGTACGGCATCGGCCTGGGGTGGGATTTCTGGATGGTGGTGGCGCTCGGGATGCTGAGCGGCGCGGCCACCGCGGCGTTCTTCGGCCTGTTCGCGATCCGCGCAAGCGGGGTGTACTTCCTGATGATCACCCTCGCGCTCGGCATGTGCGTGTGGGGCCTCGCCTACCGCTGGAACTCGCTCACCGGCGGCGACAACGGCATCAACATGCGGGGTCGCCCGACGCTCGGCGACGTTGCGTTTTCGAATGACCTGATATTTTTCTACGTGGTGCTCGGCTTCTTCCTCGCCTCGTTCTTCGCGCTGCACCTTTTGGTGAGCTCGCCCTTCGGCAAGAGCCTGGTCGGCATCCGCGAGCGCGAGCTGCGCATGCGCATCCTCGGCTACAACACCTGGCTGCACAAATACATCGCCTTCGTGGTCGCGGGAGCGTTTGGCGGCCTTGCCGGCGTGCTGTGGGCGCACCTGAACGGCATCGTGAGCCCGAGCGACGTGCTGCTGCCGGCCTCGGTCGATGCGCTGCTCATGGTGGTGCTCGGCGGGTCCGGCACGCTGGTCGGCGGCCTCGTCGGCGCAACCGTCGTCGTCTTCCTGCGCGAGTACCTCGCGACGCTCGTGCCCTGGTGGCAATACGTGCTCGGCACGGTCTACGTGCTGACGATTCTGTATTTACCCGGCGGAATAATGGCCCTTTTCAAAGGAGGAAAAGCATGAAACGCATCGCACTTTTCGTGGCGGGGGCGCTGGCCTTCACTCCCGCTGTCTCGCAAGAGCTGAAGATCGGCTTCCTGGCGCCGATGACGGGAATCTTCGCGCAGATCGGCAAGGACATGGAGAACGGCTTCCAGATGTACCTCGACGAGCAGAAAGGCAGCCTCGCCGGCGCGAAAGTGACCTTCATCGTCGAGGACGAGGAAGGCAAGCCGCCGGTCGGGGTGCGCAAGGCGGAGAAGCTCGCGCGCCAGGACAACGTCCACATGCTGGTCGGGGGGCTGCTCGCCTCCACCGGCTACGCGATCGCGCCGGTGAGCACCCGGCTGAAGACCGTGTACGTGCTGTCGATCGCCGCTGCCGACGACCTGACGCAACGCGACCTCAACCAGTATCCGTACATCGTACGCACGAGCTGGACCAGCTCGCAGCCGCACCACCCGCTCGGCAAGTGGGCCTGCGAGAACGGCTACAAGACCGTGGTCGCGGTCGCCGCCGACTACGCGTTCGGGCACGAGGTGCTCGGCGGCTTCCAGAAGGCGTTCGAGGACTGCGGCGGGAAAGTGATCCAGAAGGTCTGGCCGCCGCTCGGCACCAAGGACTTCGGGCCCTACATCCCGACCCTCAACCGCAACGCCGACGCAATCTTCTCGCTCATGGTCGGCCCGATGGCGCTGCAGTTCCCGAAGCAGCTCCTTGAGGCGGGGGTCAAGAAGCCGATCATCGGCGGCGGCACGAGCTACGACGAGTTCGTGCTGCCCGCGATGGGCGACGAGGTGCTCGGCCACGTCTCGGCGCTGCAATACAGCGCCGCGCTCGACACGCCGAAGAACCGCGAGTTCGTGCGCAGGTACCGCGAGAAATACGGCAAGGTGCCCTCCTACTACTCGGAGTCGAACTACACCACCGCGCAGATGATCCACGAGGTGATGAAGCGCACCAAGGGCAAGTGGCCCGGCCCGGAGAAATTCATCTCCATGATGACCGAGCTCAAGCTCGACGCGGTGCGCGGCCCGGTGCGCTTCGACGACATGCGCAATCCGATTCAGAACATCTACATCAAGAAGGTCGAGAAGAAGAAGATGCACGGCTATGAAAAGGACGAGCTCTGGAACACGGTGATCAAGACCTACCCGGACGTCGGCCAGTTCTTCACCTACTCGAAGGCCGAGTTCCTCAAGCAACCGGTCTACAGCCGCGAGTTCCCGCCCTGCAAGTACTGCAACTAAAGAGCTTGTCGAAAAGCTTCGGGGGCCTCGCCGCCGTGCGCGAGGTCACCCTCGAAGTTTTTCCGGGAGAGCGCAAGGCCATCATCGGCCCGAACGGCGCGGGCAAGACGACGCTGTTCAACCTGATCACCGGGGTGTTCCCGCCCACTTCCGGCGAGATCGTGCTCTTCGGGCGCGACGTCACGCGCTGGCCGAGCCACCGGCGCACCGCGCTCGGCATGGCGCGCACGTTCCAGATCACCAGCCTGTTCCCGAAGCTCACGGTGCTCGACAACGTGCTGCTCGCGCTCGCCGGGGTGGGCTGGACCAAGCTGGTGATGTGGAGGCCGCTGGCTTCCTATGAAAGATTCCAGACCCGCGCAAGACAGCTGCTCGAAGCCGCGGGCTACTGGGACCGGCGCGACGCCGAGATCCGCAACCTGTCGCACGGCGAGCAGCGCCAGATCGAGGTGGTGCTCGGGCTCGCGAGCGACCCGAAGCTGCTCCTGCTCGACGAGCCGGCGGCGGGCCTGTCCTCGGGCGAGTCGCGCGAGATGGCCGAGTTCCTCAAGCGCCTCGATCCCTCGCTCGCCATCCTGCTCATCGAGCACGACATGGACGTGGTGTTCGACGTGGTCAGCGATATCTCGGTGCTGCACTTCGGCGCCGTGGTGGAGTCCGGCTCCTGCGGCCAGATACAGAAGAGCGAGCGCGTGCAGCAGATCTACCTGGGGACAGGATGACGCCGGGGGAGAAAATCCTGACGGTCGAGGACATTCATACCTACTACGGCGACGCCTACGTGCTGCAGGGGCTGTCGCTCGAGCTCGGCGAAGGCCAGATCCTCGGCCTGCTCGGGCGCAATGGCGTCGGCAAGACCACGCTGGTCAACTCGATCGTCGGCTTCAACCGGCCGCGCCGCGGCCGCATCGTGTTCAAGGGCGCGGACATCACGCGCCTTTCCTCCTTCGAAACGATCAGGAGCGGCATGGGGCTGGTGCCGCAGGGGCGGCGGGTGTTCGCCTCGCTCACGGTGGAGGAGAACTTGAACGTGGCGAGAAGCGAACAGGGCGCGTGGACCCTGCCCCGCGTGTACGAGCTGTTTCCGCGCCTGGAGGAACGCCGCCGCCAGCGCGCCAAGACGCTCTCGGGCGGCGAGCAGCAGATGCTCGCCATCGCCCGCGGCCTCATGACGAATCCGGACTGCCTGATCATGGACGAGCCCTCCGAGGGCCTCGCGCCGATCATCATCCAGGGACTGTGGCAGGCGATCGCGAAGCTCAAGGCGCAAGGCCTGTCGATCCTGCTCGTCGAGCAGAACGCGGCGCTGGCGCTGCAGCTCGTCGATTACGTGCACGTCATCAGCAAAGGCCGCGTCGTCTACTCCGGCGCCCCGAAGGCGCTCTGGGCCGACGACGACGTCAAGTCGCGCTATCTCGGCATCTAGGGAAGCTCTAGAGTGTCGTTCCCGCGAAGGCGGGGACCCCGTTTAGAAAATTAGAAGGCCTGGTCACGGTGGTCTTTCCACCCGGAGCTTGGCTTAACTAGGTCCCCGCCTTCGCGGGGACGACCATTCGGCCACTAGCTCAAACCTCGATCCGCCCTCGCAGCCCGGCGAAGCGCAGGAAGCCCTCGTAGGCGCGAATTTCGCGCGCGAGGAAATCGACCACGCGCTCGAACGGGTCGAAGCCGAAGGCCTGCGCCACCGAGGGACGCAGGTTCGAGTTGGCGTTGACGTCGTAGAACACGAGGCGCCCGTCGCGCGTCTCGAGGTACTCGATGCCGGCGACGTCGAGCTTGCCGGCGGCCACGATGCGCTTGCCCCAGGCGACCGCCTGCGCGGGCACGTCCTTGTAGGGAGAAAACTCCGCAGGTGGGGCAGTATTTTCTGCCTCGCAGCTCGCGGTCTCGCTATTGCACACCGGGGAGGGGCACAGATTGAAGCGCCCATGCGAAATCACGCGCATGGCATAGAGCAGCTCGCCGCCGAGGAACTCCATGCGCACGATCCCTTTCGCCGGGTCGGTGTCGAGGTACTCCTGCAGCAGCAGCAGGTTGTCCGGCAGCCAGTGGTCCGGATGCTGGTTTAAAAATGACTCGAGTTGTTGAAAACTCTCCACGAGCAGGATTCGGGCGCCGCTGCCGCCCTGCTCGGGCTTGAGCAGCACCGGGAACGCGATCTCGTGCGCCCGCGCGCGGAGCCCCTCGAGATGGTTGAACGTCCACACGCGCGGCGCAGGCACGCCAAGGTTGCGTAACAGCGCGGCCTGGGCGGTCTTGCTGATCTCCAGGGCGAACGCGTCGGCGCCGTTCAACACGCGCACGCCGCGGATCTGCAGCGCCCGCATGTACGCGAGCGCATACGGCACCGCGCGGGTGTTGCCGCGCACGTAGGCCGACGGGCTCGCCTGGTTGAAATAGAGCGGCGCGAGCGGCTCGTCGGCGTCGGCGAACGCGGCCCGCTTGAGGTCCACGGCCGCGTAGCGGATGCCGCGGCGCTCGAGCGCGGCGAAGAGCGGCTTCTGCCACTCGGGATGCTCGTACAGGACTGCCAGATCGTTGGGATAGCTCATCCGCGCATTGTCTAGGCTCGAGCAGCCGTGGCGAACGAACGAAAAAGAATGACCTTAGAACGAGGAACAGGAATGACCTTATGCGATCGGGAACTGCCTGTGCCTCGCGATCCGGCGGCAACGAAGTGATGCAAGAAGTTATCAGGACCATGGCCCTGCGTAGCAGTCCACAGGCAGCTTCACCTCCCTGAGGTAACATCGCCGCCGTGAGAGCCTCACTCGCCATCGCGATCCTCGCCCTTGCCGGCTGCTCGAGCACGCCGCAGAAGGCGCCCGTTGCCGGATCGGGCTCGACCCGGCCGACGGCCGACATCGCAGGCCAGGCCGCGGGTTATGCCCAGACGATGATCGGCAAGCCCTATCGCTACGGCGGCACGAGCCCCAAGGGTTTCGATTGCAGCGGCCTCGTGTTCTACAGCTACAAGCAGGCGGGCGTCGCGCTGCCGCACAGCACCGACAAGCAGCGCTCCGCCGCACGCAGCATCAAGATTGCGGAGCTGCGCCGCGGCGACTTGCTGTTCTTCAACCAGGAAGGCAAGAAGTACGGCCACGTCGCGATCTACGTCGGCGACGGCAAGTTCGTCCACGCGCCGTCGTCGGGCAAGTCGGTGCGCAGCGATCGGCTCGACAGCCCGTACT